>Ga0123355_10004983_pt1 | contig 19328 bp, 10 predicted proteins | sample TergutEmb28metaG_3_FD_89872 | JGI IMG/M metagenome (GOLD analysis project Ga0123355, IMG submission 89872) | Embiratermes neotenicus P1 segment gut microbial communities from Petit-Saut dam, French Guiana - Emb289 P1 | ecosystem: Host-associated > Arthropoda: Insects > Digestive system > Gut ... | reverse complement strand
TAAATTTGTTGGGGCCGGGACCTTGTCTTATGAAAAAAAGAATTTACTGGGCCGCGGTCTCACAAAGGTTGAGAAACACTGGTCTTGAGGACGCTGATTTTGTTTCGTGTGTATCAGGGTGGTCGGACACAGAGTAAACTCACATTATCCCAAAGCTTTCAATGTACAAGTCTAAAAGAAAACCATCAGTTTTCTACACACACACACACACACACACACACACACAAATGTTCACTTCAGTACATTTTTTGACACGAAGATCGTTAATCTAGCGCTTGTAGAAGCGAATGAGTTGCATATTGCAACCTGCGCTTTGTCCAAGATTTGCACTTGCAAGTGAATTAATCTGGCAGAGTATTTTGTCACATGATGAACAAATATCCGTGTTACATGATTCACCCCGAACAGCTGAAAGTTATTCAGCTGGACAAGAAATGTCGTGGCTTTGTGGACCCGGGAGGTTTGTCGTCGCGATAATTCTTGTTCTGAGGCAGGTGAGGCCAGCTGATATGTATTTCTTAAAAATTCATTGCATCGATATTCTAGGCCTATCAAGTTATTCTTTCCCTTCAGTTTCGCTGTCTGACATTTTGTATGCATATTTTGCTTCCCACAGATTCTCGGCATTTTCCAGCCTTCCTAATTTGAAGTTTGCATATGTGCGAAAAACCAGTTAAACATTTTTCTGTACTTTTCTCTAATTAGTTGTTAGTTGATCTGTCTTAGACTCTTCCACTTCCACTCTCAAGCTAACGCAGAGTTTAACATGTCAGTTCACGGAAGAAATTGTCACAAGAAACAGTCAGTGAACTTGCAAACTGAACCCCCGCCAAACTGATTGTTCCTGCCATAGTATTTGAAGCTATTTATATTCCTTAGCATTTTGGTAAGCAGCCAGGTGTGTTGGCAGTCTAGCTTCATGAATCGTTTCCACAGTAAACGTATTTCTATTTTTAATCCTCCGAGCGAACCCCGTACGCCTGCATTTTGTGCTATTTTCTGACTGATTCATTTCTCTATTGACGCGTTTAAAATGGCACCCATACACTGGCTCGGCACGGACATATATTTAGATTGCGATAGGACAGTGACTTTCTGCCAGTTTGCACCCTGAGGAGGACAGGGGAGTCAGGTGCTCGTTCCGAGAAGTCGGGTCGACCCATATCCGCACAATGAGTCCATAATGCCAACTTCGCACCACCGAAGGAAGTTCTGTCGGGAAAACCCGCAGTAAAACGTGAAAACATGTATGTATAGCCTATGACGGGCTTTGGGCTGGGAGACCTGCAAGGGACTGCTGCACGGACGACAAGGCGACGAGATGTAGAAAGAAACTTTTCCCACCTGACGCCGACGTCTAGAACGTGCGACACTGTACCTACATGCCTCTTGCATCGTCATGAGGCGGTGTTTGGGCACCTAGGCTATTATACCTACATTTTCGTTATGTGTTGATGGTTTCGCGTGCGACTTAAGGAAGCAGAATTAACAGTGAAATTCTGTGCAGAGTCGAACAGGCATGAGGAATGATCCTTAATGCAGACGCTTGGAGGGATGCGGTGGTTGTCAAACACACTATTCTGTCAATACAAATCAATTAGAAAAAGTAGAAATTGGGATTGTGTGTATACTTGTCTGGCACAACTATAAGGTGGAAGATGTATGTATATTTTTTACATAAAATCAACTACATGTTTCGGCCCTATTTTCATTGGCCATCTTCAGGTTGATAACTGAAAACATTTAGTAATCTCACCCCCACCCAAACCCCCCTAGTATAAAAAACCTAGTATAACTGTTTACTAAATGTTTTCAATTATCAACCTGAAGCTGGCCAATGAAAATAGGGCCGAAACATGTAGTTGATTTTATGTAAAAAATGTACGTACATCTTCCACCTTATAGTTGTGTCAGACAAGTATACACACAATCCCAATTTATCTTTGAAAACGCAACGGGGATGACAAACCTTATGATTAGAAAAAGTATATTATCTTTGTAAACCTGTCGTGTCCTCCCTCTCGGATAAACTGTCGTTGTGTTACCATTCGTCTCGTCTGTACGGGATCGCCCCCTATCACAACACTTTCTCCCGTTTTCCAAGAAGATGTCCGGGAATATACAATAATAAAAATCCCAGTGGCTGTAACCGTCCGTAATTGTGACAGTTTTATAGTAGCAAGAAATACAAATGTCGAGATGTCTCTTGGTATTCAACCGCGTGAAAGGAAGTAGAACTGTGGGTTGTATATATAGGCCTGTACACAGGTCTTTCATGTGTAAGCCCGTTACAAGGCAGCCATAACCAATCAGTTATGCTGCATCGGACTAATGATGACCGTCATTTTCGTTGCTTGGCAGCCGTTCAACGCATAACGCGATCACAAAGGCACCACAAAGGAAAGTCGTAGCAAATTGGTAAGCGGGAATGTAAGTTTATTGACTTGCAAGAATATTCCATGTAAGCGATTTGATTATTTTGTAACCGATTATTTTAAGAACTGTACTGGCGCTTTCTATTTGAGAGGCTATAAGTAGCTCATCGTGCCCAATATCGGACTGTTGGTGACGGTGAACTTTTGGATTCTGTTAGGGAAGAATTAAACATGCTGTATTCCGTATTTTAACTTCGAAAGTCCTTCATAACGCGGTAAAATGCGAAAACGTCCCGAAATGACGTCATGACAACGCATGCTTACAATCTAAGTTACCTCATACAGTACGGCTTCTGAAGTACTTTTCGTGGATTTCTTTAGTCTGTAAAGGCAGTGCCGATATAGTACAACAATTGGGCCACAACCACTTCCTCCTCGCTTAGCCTTTCCATTTTTTATACAGTAATTCGATTATGTATGGCCGGAACTACTGCCAGCGTCATTACATGAAATCACACATAATTAATTATACATTAAATAATTAAGACATGGATCCCGTGTCCGCATTATAGCTGAGGCCAAGGAGTTAGGCATGTGGAGACATTCTACACACCTACTGGTTAAGATCGCTTCGTGGAATTATTTTAAAATGATGTACTATCATCTGCTTGTGCACAGCGGAATGGACCCTGGCGTGTTGCAGGGGTAGTGAGACTTTTTTGCAGGTGTACCGCTAAAACCGCTTCTATTTTTTTATTTGAATAAAAAGTCTGAAATTGTAAAGACTGGCTGACAGTGGTGATGAGTAAGTGATGTTATCAGCAGTGCTGTGTATTATCAAATATATGGGACTTCTTTATTTCCTAAAATTTTTATCCTTATTATGTTTTGATTTTGTTATTACCCCTGTGTACCAGTAAACAGTGGTTGGTGTACCGGCTGTGGTACACCTGCCACAGTTTGAGAAGCCATGGTGTATTTTATTCGTAGTTTCTCTGATAATCTCTATCTTCCTTTTCTCAGTATTTACATATGACTAGTTGGCCTCCTCTTGTTCTGCTGCAAATGTTCTATTCATATTTTTCCCTATTATTCATGTTCTTTGCTTCATCTCTTCTTCTTCTGCTCTTGTTTTTGTATTTACATGTGAACTTTTGCTATGCTGATGCAGGTGGAGTTCGAGTCGGCACTGGAGCACCCATTCTTTGTGTTCGACCAAGGATGGGCATCCTGCTACCCGGAGAGAACACTTCAATGCTATGGGCTCAAATGTCACCGCCTGCAAGTGGGTGATGTGTGTATATGCCTGACACCCCGGACTAAGAGCACCAAAAAGGCAGAAAACTCCCGAAAGCGACGCTGGTCTGCCCCTGACCAGTTCTGTAATGATGATGAGGAAGAGGCATCTGCTTCCATGAAAAGGGCAAAGGACTGAGCGTCATAACGCTACCTCAACGCCATGTTCCTATGTGATGTAACATTTCAGTGTGCAGGGAAACTTAGTTCTTCAGAGGGCATGGAGACCAACAGTGGGTGTACCTATTGAGCCTCAGGCTTGTAGGCTGTATGACCTACTGGTGACTCGCTGTGCCCTATATACAGTTATGGAATGATATGCCAGTAAGTTTGTCCAACTCCTGGTGTGCAGGCTATGTATATCAGGAGTGAGGTGTTCCACACTGTATAGTTTCCACAGGACACACTGTTGAGTCTGTGTCTGAAACTTAGGCTTGCAGGTTGTGTGACCTGCTGGTAAGTTACTCCACTCAGTGTGCAGTTATAGAATGACAACCTATGAGTCACTCCAGCTCCATGTGTGCAGGCAATGTAACTCCCTGCACTCCTTTGTTTAGGAAACAACCCCCTGATGAGCCTGTGAGTCCAGACCTACAGGTTAAGTGACCCTTAGATCAGTTGTTTTGCCCTCTGTTCATTAAGAGAATGATATATTGGTGAGTCATTTCACCATAAGATTTGCAGGTTTTGTGATCTGTGGGTGAGCTGCTCTGCTGTATGTACTGTTATGGATTGATCCCCTTGTGACTTGCATTGGTACAAACATGGTATCAAAGTTGGTGAGTCTGAAACAAAGTATATGCATATAGCTGTGCATTATCTCTGCAAAGAAAATATGTTATTGACTTGTGCAGTTCACACTGTGTGTTACCACACCTGTTGTTTTTGCTGAACAGGTTATGCAGCTGGTGAGTGAATGTGATTGTAGGTTGTGGCATAATTTGAATAGTCACCCAGAATTTCTTTGGAGGGATTGAAAATATCGTAACTGGTCTCAGTCAATATAACTGGCACACTCACGTGGCAAAACCTTGTTCAGGGGAGTCACCCACGCTTGGTCTACTGAAAATATAAATTGAAACCATGCATAGCAAGAAAGAGTTCAGCAGAGTCCATAATTAGTGAATATTTTTGGAAATAAATAACATAAATCTCTCCACCCCCCTCACCTGTCATCACTTTGATTCTTATTTCCCTCAACCTGGAAGACTTTGACAGTACAGAGTGAAGGTGAAGGTAAAGTTTTATGCTGTGAAGGCATATAGAGGGAATGGATGTGTACCTTCACACATTCTTAACCTTGGCACTAAATGGAGTTGAGTGATCAGCTTCACACCCCCAGCTGCTTTACTACTGGGAAAGGGCCCCTGTTACTATTTCAGTGGGAGGCTGTGTGGGCCCCAGAGCTGGTCTCAGTGCTTTGGAGAAGGGAAAAATCTGTTGCACCTGCCAGTAACCTAACCATGATTCCTTGGTTGGTTGTCTAGCATGTAGTCTAGTTACTATAAGAATACACTAGCCTGGCTCCCTGTATGGAGCCTATGCTAGCTGAAATTTGAGCCTGGAAATTTCAAGATGCACAACAGTAAATACACTCCATCTTTTACTACATTCCTGACATATATTGAACAGTGTAAAATACTTAATTAGAATCCAGTGGGTTCTCTGAACTTCATCTGATTATTCCTTTCAGATTCATGAAACAATGTTTCCATCATATTAAAGTACTTCCTGTGTACCTTCTTCTCTGGGATATATTTTACAGTTTTGGTGAGTAGAATCCTGGTAGAATTCACTGTTCTGGCATGTCAAATGAAATTTCCCACCACAGGTATTCAAACTTTCTTGACACTCTTCAAGCCTTGCAGTCAGATAGTTTGTTAAACAACTTCGGTAGTAAGTTTATGTGACATGTCACCATTCATATTTGTTCTTGTTTATGTCAGTTAGCATGTGACTCTCAAAATGACATTGATAGATATGTTCAGGAAAGACACAAGATTTCAGATTGACATTTTGTAGGAATGTGATTTTAAAAACATCATACAGAATTCGTATGAAATTCCATTTATCGCCACAGAAGTTGTTGGGTTGAGATTATGATCACATGAATAAAAACCTAGAAATCTTCTTGAAGGGCAGCAAAAAAAAAAATTGGTCTAGACGTGGGTATTTGTGTCTTGATGTGTATGCAAAGACAGACAGACAGACAGACACACACAATGTATATATGACTTGATACATAATTTGAAACAGAGTAAATCTTTTGATAATATTGAAAATATTTGTGGGGAAAACTAATATGTATATGCTTTATGGTGAAGTTAATGAGAATAATACATTTGGAAAGTACTTGTTCAGAAATTCTCATCATCCCATCCACTTTCTAAAACTCTAAATATTGTATGATGTTTTAGGTTCTTATGGTGGATGTAACATCATGTAGTCTGGTAGCAACACAATCATGTTTCAGGAGAACCTACAGAGGCACCTAGTAGATGGAGGTGGTAGACTCCTTGGACATGGTGTAGGTTGCTACCAGACTGCATCATATTATATCCCAGAATATAGTGATTGTCACTGAAGATCATGATATTAGGGACTGTAACTTCACAAGTACTGTATGGTTTTGAAACTGTTATCTTGCTTTATGGGTCAGATGTGAAGTGTGCCTAAGACAGAGTGCTCAGAAATACAACTGAACTGTACAGGGATGAAGTAAGGAACAGTTAGGATATTATATAACAAGGTATTTTCTTTGGTTTTTAGAAGTTCCCTTACTCTTGATAGAGTAGTGAAATTTCAAAACAGTGATGGTCTGGGTATGTAGCTTCAGTGAGTATACAAGGATTACATGCAGAATATTTGTTAGGTGACATGGAAAACAGCCATCTGGTAGAGGAGAGGGGAAGATACCATTACGAAGGATATTAGGGAAATAGGCTACAGGGATGGTAGGTGGGTGTGTCATGTCTTCCTGCTTTGATATTGGCAGTGTTAAAACTTTTGATTTCTCCTATGTAATTAAACGTGAAATCAGTATGTACTCTATTGAGAATCTAATTTTGAACAGTGATCTCAAAAGTGAATCAATAAACACTATATTTTATTACACAGATCCAATAATCAGTTATACTGTTAACATAAATGTTACATCAAGAAGATTTATTTTTTATGTCAGAAGGAAAATATCTCTGGCATATACATGGGAAGCTAGGTGAGCAATGCCAACTGCCTGATAATGTCCACAGATGACATGTTGCTTTGAAAATTTGCTGAGCATAATCACAATTACAATGCAGCATACTGTTGATATACCAACAATGAAAAAAGTTAGAGAGCATTATTAATCTTTAAATAATAATGAATTTTCGTTTAAAGCATGGGAACAATAAAAACATAGCACTTTTGAAATGTGTTGTTTAAAATGCTGATGCTTTCAGCATCCTTAGATGAATGGTAATTCATCACTGCTGTTTCTGTGATGGTACATGACTGTAAGTGAACCTCTCACTACCATTTTAGTCCTTCATTTTAGTTAGATATATAGAGGAGTCAGAACCAATTCTTGATTAAATAATGTGAGAATGGAAAAAATTACGCAAAGAGAAATATACTCTTATGTTTATTGGACCGTGCATCATCTTGATAGTTGAGTAAAGAGAAACCAACTTGATGTCACTTGCTTTATTATTTCTTTATATAATGCTCAACATGTTTTGGATGTTAATACATCCATCCTCAGGAGCTTGCGACTTATGTGTTGAGTTATTTTGTGGGTTATATTGATCTGGTTCGATGTGTGGTGGAGTTACGTTGTGGTATGGCTATGGTGGTGTGGTATCCGTATGCAGGTTGAAGCACTACTTCAACCTGCATACGGATACCACACCACCACAGCCAAACCACAATGTAACACCAACACACATCGAACCAGATCAATGTAACCCACAAAATAACTCAACACATAAGTCGCAAGCAACATGTTGAACATTATATAAAGAAATAATAAAGCAAGTGACATCAAGTTGGTCTCTCTTTACTCAACTATCAGAAATATACTCATTTTTATTACTAATAAAAGCAAGGAGAGTTTGAGGGGTCGGGCAAATTTCAGAAGATAACTGAAGTTCCCAAACACAGAAATCATTTTGAAATGAAGTGTGATTTTAAAATATTCTTGAGCTGATAGAAATTGTAATGTTCATATTCCACATAAGTGTACGCAGTACTCGCTGTTAATTGCCTCTGTGTGCCAAGAGGCGAGGAACTTGTACAGTTAAGTATGTTAATGGAATGCAGAACGGTACTGTTCCTGGCCAACAAACAAGATGGTTAAAAGAAGGAATAAATAATTATGATGGTAAATATTTTGTTAGGAATGCGTGGCCTGGAATTGGTGGTGAGGTTAAGAGAAAGATTTCAGACTGAGAGGAGGTAGATTACTGAAATAGTCACTACTTGCATCCAAAGTCACCATTTCTGTTGTGATTGTTATAGTATATAAACACTGGCTGCTACAAAATTGAATAAATATTAAGTTGTCACACAAATCTGAAAGCTCCAATGCCAAAATAATGTGTTTGAAGATGAGATATGTAAATGGTTGCATATAGCAACCACACTGGACACATTTGCATAAACATGGCATTACTTCAGACACTTACATCATCTGTAAATGCTGTTTCATCCACACAGTTACATACATTTTTCAGTTTTTCTCATTCATTTTCACAGGTTTATACAAGATGAGTTATTCTTTGTAGATCATGCCTGTGGTTCACAATTAGAATTTTATAGTTTGTTCGTACTTATTTTAGTGGTTTTCTAGTTTCACTGAAAATTTGTTCTCCTCTGTAAACCTATACATGAGTTAGATAACTGTGCCATGTAACAGGTTGCAAGACTTCTGAGTGGCCCTTGTAATGCCATCATTATATTTAAAGATTTCAAAGAGGAAAGTGTGGTGTGATTTATAGTTGTTTCTGAGAGACAGGCATGTTCTACTGCAAGAAGAAAATAGTGCAAATATTAAACCTTGAGGATTTCTTCACAGCAAAACTGACAATCCATGTATAATGCATACTACTTTGTCATGACATATTTTTATATGTAAGTGCCTTCAGAGAATATAACTTATAGAAATAAATAGATATATTACAATGTATTGTGTAGGTAATATTTTCATGACAAGCAGCATTTATTTGAATATGTTGTGCAGCCTTATGGCTTTGTTAATAAAGTGAAGTGTATATTGTATTATGTTGTTAATGTACTGCGTATTATAGAGTGATAAGCAGGTTCAGCTTTAGGAATGGGAAAGCTGGGCAGCAGCTCAGGGCATGGAACTGAAGACGGTGCCAAACCAGCTTTGGTATTGTGCAAAATGTTATCAGTACTTTTATTTTAACTATGAGTAAAAATGTGAATTGCACAATCTGTGTTTATGTTGTATGTTTTATTATTATTATTATTATTATTATTATTATGTTCTTCGTAGTAGTTTCCATTCATGACATTTGATACATGCTGTACTTTAATACTCAACTTTCATCTGTTGCTTCCTACATGTGAAATTGTGAGATTACACTGCTGCAATACAACAAACTCATCCTGAAGTGTATTATTGCAAATGGGACTAGTAAGAGCATTCGATATGTGTCATGTAATGGCACGTATATTGGCTGAATATTTTGCTTTTGCATGAAGTAGAAAATTTTAAAGTAATATAACATGTTTCAAATCTTAATACCCATGGAAAACACATGTTTCTTTTGTGATGGATGTGATAATGATTCTAATAACAGAACCTCACAAAGTGTGTCCATTTTATGAAGTGATACAGGAATTTATGAATTAATGTGGACAGTGTTAGAATTCCATGAAAATCTGAGTTTTTTTAAAGTTAATTTTGCGTCATGCACTACCTCCAGAGCTGATTAAGAAACGAACTAATTGGTAGCCACTATCAGAAAGCGTGAAAAGTTTAAATAAGAACAAACTGAGGCTAGGTGGCATTGCAATACTGCATCATTTCTGCACAGTTAACAGAAATATTCAAGGATAATAAAAAAAACTGCACTGTTCCAGTCGAGTCACAGAACAATTTGATAATACATGTGAAACACACCTGCCTCTTATGTTTGAACAGTTTACTGTAAGTATAGATTGTGGCAGTCAACCATCACTTACATATGTAAGTACATTAAATTGATATTGTAATGTTATTGCAATTATAAAAGTCTAATGGGTTTATGTAATTCTTCTTAACTTGTCACAGATGAACAGAGCAACATCTCCTATCCTTCATACTTGATGTGTTAATGCAAGGTATTTTTCCAGGAGCTTGAGACATATGAGAAATTACAGTGTCAGTATCCATTATATGTGGAATATTTACATATGTCTGTGACAGCAGTTTCAGATTGGATCAAAAGCGATGGGGCAGAAATTTGTTTTCTTGCCCATTTTATTGTTGCCGAAGAGCCAGAGCTTTGGGAAGAATATAAGGAGACACCACAAACTTCACAAGACATTGTAAAACTAAATAACTCTTCTTATTAGTGTTGTCATCTCTGTTTGTTTGTGCATATTTATAGTAGGCAAGAGTCTGTCTATCCTTACCGCTCATTGCCTCCAAATCGGACCATCGTACGAACAAGAAAAGGTTCATGTTTGAGAGACAATACCGCAAAAACGATTGATTTTGTAACATTTCGAAAATCAGGCATAGGATGAGCAGTTGATGGTAAACCCATTGCAGATATTTCCAGTTCCTGGAAGGCAGAGCTGTACAAGAAACATGAAACGGATTGAGTGAAGTGGAAAGACCAAGAATTACTTGTGTGATGGATCCAGGGGGGAAGAAAAGAAGGGGAGGGGGAGGCTGCCCTAGATTAAGTAGTTCTGTAGTGACAGAATATACAGTGTATAGCCCTTAGTTTATACATGCCCAATAGTTACGTCTTCACATATAAGTGCGCTGGAAGTGTCACACTCCACGTAAGCGTGAACGTAAACGACGACGAATACGAGAAAATGAGATAACCCGTAGCCACTGGAAGTGCAGGAGTACAGACCCGCCAGGGAGGTAAGCATAATGATGGGTCCCCAGGGACGAACATAATAAGTAACACTGATGCCCTTTATTTGAGGCCCCCTCGGATCAAGAGACATTTTCTGCGCATTCTTCTTCATGTGAAAATGAAATGATTATATGCATTGAATAGATTATGAGTGCCATATACAGCATTTTTATGTTTTAAATTGGACCCCTTACTTGAGAGCATAATGGTATATGTTGTTTTTATTCCATTTATTCATTCTTCTATTCTTTTTTGGTAGTAGGCAAAAATTGTTCTTTGGCCATAGGCAACAGTGATATTATTCACTTCATTTGTAATTTTCACGAAAACAGTGACACAAGATACTAATTCTTTATTATTGGCGCCTCATATACACTACTAGCGCCGTTTAATATCTGCCTGTGTTCAGTACTACAACCCAGTACAAGAATGAATGCATAAGGTCCCCTCCCTCGTGCTTTAGAGATGAACGATCCATTAATTATTTTAAGCACAGCTCTTGCAGTGAACGTTACTTGCTCGTTACTTGTTGGCAATGGTGATTTAAAGCAATGACCGTGATAAGTCACTGCCAGGCTACCAGCATGTAGAAATGCGGAAAGGAGGGCAGTCCTTCTTAAATTGTTCGTGGCTAAAACACGTTAAATATTTGTGAATGTGTAGTTCTGACACACCTAATATTCATAATTTATTTACCATTCAAAAACTGCACGTTAAAAAATTCGTAACTTGCAAGATACATGACATTTGTACGAGGGAGCAGTGTTCGCTGGCAATGAGATGCTTTCATCTAGATTAATGTACTTTATGTTAGATGAAAATATAATTAAAATTAACGTCAATTTAGTTTACTAACATAACAAAACAGAAAATGTCAGTGATGAAAGCAGCTGATGTGCAAGTGTACCAATATTCGTAGTTGATAGTTAAAGTAACGCTGCAAGACTAACGAAGTGAAGGGTGACGTCAATTTTCACGAAAAGTTTGAATGTTGAAGAAAAAAAGGAGGAAGAGAATACAGATCGTTTTCAAGTCGGAACCTGGTGGTTTTTCCGCTACTCGGCCACAGTACCTATTTCGGATTCTAGTCAGTGGAAAGAAAATAGCAACAGGCCAACCAGTCGCAGCTTCATTACATACCATGTCCAGTAATTCGTGTATTTTAACGCAAAGTTCCGATACTTCATTGGCTAACACACTAGCTACGAGTACTACAACCTTTGCTACTCCTAACAGGTCTACTTAACGAGTAAGTGAGGATCATGGTAACTTCGAGTAAGTGTTCAGTCACTGTCAGCGGTACATAATTTAGCTATACACGTATGTGTTCGAGGCAAAAGTGCGCACGTATATTGACACAAATATGCGAGAGCTGCCGAAAACAAATGCGAGTCATGATATGGTCTCGGGTGTTAAGGTATGTTTTTCTTGTGCATTGTGTGACACGTGGGAAATGAAAGAAATTGATTGTAGTCACCACGTTGCCTGTAAGTGCTTTACAACAAAGTACGTTACTGCTGCATATAACATTCTTATCGTGACGTTCATAATGTGGCCCGATTACGCTAGGCCACAGACTTCGAAGCGAATTTAGTTCGTTAACTGAACTAGTGCTTGCAGTATGCCTGTATACTTACACTTGTAATGTGATTAAAAGTAGACTATGCAGCAGCAGTTCCATCGATGTTAGTGACACGTAAAGAATGGGAACTCGTGTTTAATGGTGAAAGGCGAATCATTTGAACATTCTCAACAGGTGTTTGGGTAATTTCTTGGTTATAAGGGAAATGGGAGATATTCTTTTCTTGTGTTTTCGGTAACCGTAAAAAGATGAAAGAAGCTGGTGAAGCTACAAACCATCATTTGTGGAAAACTGCGTCTTTTCGGACTGGAGTGTAGTCAAGTGTTACGTACGAAGACACATTTCACGCAACTTTTAAGTTGCGCGAAGTGCGTCATTCTGTTCGTTGGCAAATTCAGTTGGACATGTCATAAGAAAAGTCTCGAGAAATGTTGGAATGCTTGGTCCCACCAAGTGATACCGTCTTCCACCAGCATTGTTCTTGATGACACCCGCAGTGACGACGACGAAATTCTTCGAATGGCGGCGTCGTTATAGATTGCTGTACTATCTGACAGCTACTGGAATAATGTAAGTTAGCATGTTATTTCTAAATTTGCATAGTAATGTTTAATTTGTATCTAAAGACAGAGGATATGTAAATAAAAATATTACTTCTAGAAACAACCAATGCGATCTTCCAGTGTACACCAATCGCAGCGGAAGAATATCGGTTGTTTTCGCTTGCAGGAAATATGACTTCGTGTTGTGTTAAATTTGTTGAATGTTAATTTCTCGCACGCAAGTATTGAAATAAGCAATATTACGAATGCTTTTGTAAGGTGTGTAATATTGGTATGGTATGAAGGGGGACGGGCATTAACTGGTCATGCATGCACACTGAGTATTCTTGAATGAGAATTGAGGTTATTTCATGTGTAAGTATTTGGATGGATTATGCTGTTGCAGCTTCACTTGTGTCTTGTGTAGAATTCATCAAAAACTTTAAGTTACAATTAGTGGCAGAGAAGGCATGTATGGTTTATGCCAGGAAATACCGATGCAGTGGAGCAGTAATAGGCCTGCATTTTAAGCTATTAACATGAAATCAAAACAAACACACAAAGCCCCATGTTGAAAAAAAAATGCAGAGTATTTACTAGATATACACGTGTAACTATGTCAACTTTATGCAGATTCACACGAAACAGTAGTTTGGGCAGTTTTGCTCTGTTTGTGTTGAAAAATGCCACTTTTTACTTCATGTTCCAGTTGTATTAGAAGGAAATTGAGTAATGAAACAGTACATAAACGTTCAGCTGTATAGGAATGGGCTATTTCAAGTATGTGTCATCAAACTTTATTAAAACTTCCACCAGCCTCTAGACACAATGTGTGTGTCATAACTACTTGATATAATATGTTTTAATGTTCACATTTGTGTCATCCATCTATGCCGATGTAGGTTTTACACATGTCTGGTGCATAACAGTATGGTTGTAGTTATCACCATTATATCATAAACTTTTAATTTGATATTGTGTAAGTCAAGATTCCCATCTATGATCACGGAGTAAAAACTTGTCTTCACAACGTCTTGCAAAACCTTTTAGAAAACTGATCTGAAACCTAGTATGTAACCTGTCATGTTAGCATTTATCCCATAGTTACATTTACAGTGTAACGCTGTAGTTTACTGGTACCTGCCCCCCACCTCCGCACATTACACATTTTATATTTACTTTGTCACTAATACACTCAATGTTATTTCTGCGCAATGCACTTGCTATTCCATTGAATGTTATTACTTATAGACCTGTCCCTGAATTTTGCTGATTATACTGTGGGTTATGTTACAGTGTGGAATTTCTTGCATATCTTTTGTGTTGCTCTTATGTTGTGTATTTAATGTAGAGACTCATTGGTATAGTTAACTCTACTTGCTTACTGAAGATGTACGTATTTTGTTTGGTACCCTATCTTGACTGTTTTGAGTGCTGTGTTCTCAGCATTCCATTAGCAATTCAACTAGGCATTAGGTGCCACAACATTTTGCTTGTTCAGAATATTCTGTACTTTGTAACTGTGAAATTCTTGTAAACATCTAAATAAAGGTGCACGTCTAGCACTTGCATGAATCTGTCACCTCTTGCTTAGTACCAAAATCATGGCCTGACTTCAGTGTATGTTTCTCATAACACTAGTAAACACAGTTTTTGTTACATGAAAACTAATTTTTGCTTCTTATCTGTTTTTCCACGGTGAATTGAAATATGTTAGTAGAATTGTTCTATCTTCCACAATTTCTGTGTGACAGAATTTTTTAATAAGCAATTTTGCTGAATCTAGTTTATTTTTTTTACACTACTAATATGTTTTAACAAGGGCTGAGGCACTTTATCGTATTTAAAACATAGTTTAGGCATGAAAAATTAATCATACTAAAGACAGTAAGCATGTTAGCCCAATCACAGACAGCCAGACTGTGCAAGCTCAAGACATGTACTGACACAGTGGGACGTGAAGCTAACCATAAGCTGTTCTTGAAGAACACTGCACTGCTAGTGGCGGGTAAGACTTCATTGTGATAAGTTGCAAATGTCATGTGTTCTTTATTGTGCTTGTGTTTTGTGTTAAAGGGTTGTGTTTATTATATTTTCATCGTGCAAAGGCAGTGTTTAAATAATTCTGAAACTGTTAGGTGTGTGGTGAACTGACCCTCAAATCTCTGAGCCGGAATTTGATCTCGCTTATTAAGAAATTTTACGAGCTTTACTTTGAGTGTGTGTGACTAAGATAAAATTTTGGCCCCTCATATTAGTTGTGTAGCATGCTTGAGGTTACTCACGCGATGGGTAAATGGTTTGTGCTACATGTCATTCACCATTCCTGTGATTTGGAGGGAACCAAAAGACCACTCATCTGGTTGTTACTTTTGTTTAACAAACATAGGAAGGATCACCTCCAAATCCAAACACACAGTGAAATACATGAAGTCAGTGACATACCCAGATTTACCATCTGCACTGAAACCTGTCCCACAAGGTGAAGAGTTGCCTACTTTATGTGATAAAAAATAAAAATTATTTTGTTATTCAGTGTAATTATACTTGCCTGTGTTGTATATAGTATTTCTTATACCTCTGCAAAATTTATGTCCTGTTTGTCGTACGTATACTTGAATACATGTATGTATTACATTTTATTACGTACATGCCACAATTCTGGAGTTTATTCTGTTCTTCTCTCACTCTTGAAATTTTGTGTCAGAGTATTATTGATTTATATGCCCTCTTCAAATAAATATTTGTTGTATCCTGAGTGTGATGGTCGAAGTCAGGTACACCGGTGGTGACCGAGCGGTTGGTTCCTAAGGGAAGTAGGTTCAGGCTCGTGCTGGACATTTAAGAATTGATATTCAAGACTCCAACCACAACTCTTGAAGAGTAGATAATGTTGATTCAGTCTAGCTTGTTGATAGGAGAATATAATAAAATAACTGATGTAGTGCTCTGTGGTGATAAATGATACAGCGCACTGTTAAATAATTTGTAAGTTCTACTCATAGGGAGAACAAAGAAAATTTGTCTATGTGATTAGACAGCAATTCCTGTAGCAAGTGATGACCAAGAATGTCCCCAGAGGCTTCCAATCCCCCGGATTAAATAACATCAGAATTTGGGGTTGAGTGATGTCACAGGGTGTTGCGCGACCCCACACATTACCAAATATGGTCATACGTTTCTTCGCTGTGAGCAAAACACCAGCTGACAGTTCAATCAAGCAACCCTGAAGAAAGAGTTTTAAAACAAAGGGGTAGGCAAGAAATTCTCCCAAAGAACGGATGTGGGGTGGATGCATGTGTTATTTCTGGTGGCGAGTGACAAAGGCCATGACACAACTTGCATCTTACACCATAGCTGAGAATAAATGGTCGCTTGGTGAAATTAAAATTGCTGGACTGGACATATTCTTACATATTTTGGTTACCATTTGTTTTGCATATGGATTTTGACCATATAGATATTTCCTTACCCTTGTTGTTTATTACTTCATGACATTCATTTTATAGTCACTGCTGTAAGTGTTATTCGGCCATGTTCTTTTTATTAAGCTGCAGGTGTGACTGGCTGCCTTTTCATGTTCTGCATGACGGTTGGAGTAGTATATATCATATCAGGTGTCACAGGTTGATGACAAACCCCAATATAATGCTTTTGTCACCTCTGGGTATTTCCAAATCCCCAAAATTTAAACTCTTATTATAGGGTGCTTTTTCCCTGCTTGACCAACATGCGCCAGCCAAATGATCTGCCCGATACTCGGCCAGTGTTGTGCTGTACACCACGTCTTGGGGAGGTTTAACAGTCGATGACGACAGCTAGACAAATGATCGCAGTGATAATAACCTTTAGAAAGTCTAATAAAAACTCACTTGAGCATCTGGCCAGCACTTACCAGTTAAGCAAGAAAGAAATACCCTGTACTTCCCTGTTCCATTTCGTAACCTACGTTATTGTGTTTCACGTTATGTTCTGTAAAAACTTCATTTACTTATTAATCAAGAAACAAATGTTAGCCCAATGAATGCAAGTTTTTAGGTGGTGATCAAACAAGTTCTTATTAATATGTTGTTTTTTTAATATAACATTTTTATTCATTCCTAATTCTTATTTTTTAGTGGCTTAACATTAATTTTAACTTTAGCATAGTTGGAAATAATTTTGTTTCCAAAACACTGTTTATAAAACCAGCTGCTAGCATAATTAACCACTAGGTGACATCTCATATTCAGGAAGAGTTCATGAAGTATCACCCATTGGGTGTCTGTAACCTTAATTGTCTGCATACTGCATTGCTGTTTTCAAACTTCATTGGCCCTCTGGTGCTGAAAGTCAACTATAATTGGTGTGCAGTGTGATACTCAGAAAATGGAACAGCTACTAAAGTCACTGGCCAAAAATTTGCAAAGTAGTGCGTGGCTATTTATATCTCAGGTCTTTGCAGAGTACACTGGGTTCTTAATTCCATATCCAAAGGTTTAGAACTTCAAAACATGTAGACACAGTGTATAAGTCATAAACTAATCTACATACATGCTTTGATGTCATCAGTACCATCTATGTCAGGACATGATGAATTTTCTTTGAATCTAGGCACCAACTCAAGAATTCAGAAACCAGACTTTTTCTGTGGGTTTGTATTAGAATGACATACAACCTTAAACCTTTCACTACTGCTGAAGCTGATATTGTGTGTGTGTCTGCTAAATCACTAGATATACTCAATTAGGAAATTCACCTGAAACTATTAGAGTAGGCTATGTGTCAAAACTCCAGTACTGTAGATGACATTAATGATGACAACTGTGTGTGTGTGTGTGTTTTGTTGAAATGCATAATCAAAGAGTTTATGACATTCACTGTGTCTAAAGGCTGCTGGAAGTTTTATAAGAGTCTGATTGTAGCAACATGGTATGCAGAACAAGTAGGTGTCTCCAAGAAGGGAGAGGGAGATACAAAGTAAAAACTCCGAAAACAAAAATGAAATTCTGGATGCTGATTTACCTAAAAGAGAGGCCTGTGTTATAGTAGTGTTTGTGAACCATTGGTACAAACACTATATATATTTATTCTATGTAACACTGTACTGTATGTTGTTATGGAGATCATACTCAAATTCAAATGAGAAAATGAGGATGATGTAGTTCACTCTTTCTTTCACAGACTGTCTTCAGTCCTAGACATGGATTTCAGCCTTCTTCAGCAGTATTAGATTTGAATAACGTTTCTGTATAAAATGCCTTGGAACACAAACTTATGTCTGCTAATACAAGATGCCAGAGATCAACAGTTAGGAACCAAAAGTATTCCAAAATTTACGTGACAACTATCTCATCTCTTGGCATACTGTGTTACATATTCTCGCACTCTGTTCTGGAAGGCTTCTTTGTCCTTCATGTACAGTTCTGCTGCTTCAATGTTCAGGGGATCATCAAAATTCAGTAAGTCCTGTAATTCAAACAGGAAACTTATTAATTAAGAAGTTTATAAATTATACACCTGTGTTGTTTTTCAGCCAAATCAAAAAGTGCGTGTGTAATTAATGCACACACTCTCTCCAAAAATGGGCACAAATGACCTGTCCTAATCAAGGCCTAGGTGCATCGGGGCTGAGAGGCCCCGAACCCAAATGAAAATCTATCTTTCTATCTCTTCAAAAACAGTGGTATCAGAACACATATTTGCATGCAAAAAACTAATGAATACAGACTACAAGTTGAAATTACTATTACATTCTAGGGGATCATGAAATTTTAATTTCATTCATCCATTTTACTGTTTTTTGTATCTCAGTTACAGAAGCAGTATTGTGTCACAGCATTTAAGTTACTACTTCTGCTTTGTGTACAGGGTTATGCATAGTTCTGCATCACCTATCTACTTATTGAGTCTCCCCCTAGCTTTGCCACTGATTAGTATCACAGTCAGCTTATCTGAATGTTCGTGCATCAAGTATACTTGAAAGGCATCTCCTGCTTGTGAGGATGTAGGCAATATGATTGTCAGTCTTTCCATCATGAGAGTTCATATGTATTTATGAATGTTTCATTGGAGAAACTCTTGACAGCTGGATATTTCAGTGCAGCACAGTTTGCTACTCAAACACCATTATCATATTTTATTCTCTAACACCATTATAATCAATATTTTCATGTTAACTTGCATTTCCAATTACTATTTGGAAAATATCTTCTTGTCCTAACTCTGTACAGAAATTTCCTAACAGAATTTTCATGTGGTACTAAAGGAAATGATACAATGTGTCTAATTCCTTGCAGTAACTATTCTTTGAGTTAGGCCTATCACTTGTATTCTCAACTGGGGTATATGCATTCAGAACAGAAGCATCAAACTTGTAACCTCTCAGCACTATACAAAACATCCTGTCACTAACAAACTCTACTGTCTTAAAAATGATGATACGAGTCTCTTATGTACAAAAATATCC
>Ga0123355_10004982_pt1 | contig 19335 bp, 5 predicted proteins | sample TergutEmb28metaG_3_FD_89872 | JGI IMG/M metagenome (GOLD analysis project Ga0123355, IMG submission 89872) | Embiratermes neotenicus P1 segment gut microbial communities from Petit-Saut dam, French Guiana - Emb289 P1 | ecosystem: Host-associated > Arthropoda: Insects > Digestive system > Gut ... | reverse complement strand
CGTCGCGTCGTGGTTGTGGCGAATTCGCGTTGTAAAGCTGTACAGCAACGAACCGTCGCCGCGCTGCCCGTTTACCGTCACGAGCGTCGTGAAGTCGTCAACGATTTCTTCAATCGGCGTGTAATAGAAGCGAACCGTCCTTGCGCCGTCAGCGGCAACAAGCACGTAATACCATTCTAACGGGTCGGTCAGCACAAAGCCGGGAACGTTCGGTGCGATAAACGTCATGCTTGTGTTTGCCGCAACGGCTACCGTCGCGGGGAATCCGCTCATCGCAACGGGAGCGTTTGCGCTGTCGTTCCACAGCTCCACGGTAAATGCAACGTCCGGCTCGCGTTGATAGTAGAAACTTGCCGCGCCGGGTACGGTTATCGTTGCGGAATAATTCGCCGCGTTGACAAGCGTCAATCCCTCCGACGATAAATCCGGAGCTTCAACCGTCACCCGCGAGCCGACGACGGCTGAAATTATTTGTTGTCCGAACATCACGTTCGGACCGACGACCGGCACTTCCCACAGAGTGACAACAACGTCATCCTCGGTGAGCGGCATGAAGTAGAAGCGCACATAATCGGCGGCGGCGGCGGTGACAACTTTTGTTCTCGTCGCAAGACCAATCAAAGCGTAATCGGCGACCGGCACAGAAGGCGCATTAAATACATGCGGCTCGCCCCGTCGCACATTTACCGCCGGAAGGCGCGAAATTTCTTCGCCGGTAATCGCGTTGACGGCAAGCACCGTCATCGGCGTGACCTGCTTTACATAATTGAAATAAATCGTGTGCGGCAAAGCGTTGTCGGTATGGGTGTATTCGCCGGGAACGCTTACAAGCGTATAAAAATTCGCGAGCAAGTCGGGAGCAATAATTGTTCTCGTTTGCCCGTAGTGGAAGTCTGTGTTTTCGCGGCGGAGTTCATTCAAAATAACGGCGTTGTCCGCGATGCTTACTTCGCGAAGAACAACCTGCACGCGCCCGAGGCTCGGGCGATACAAAAATACAATCGTGTTGTCCGCATTAACCGCCGAAAGCGCAGCAACGCTTCCGTACAAATTGCCCGGCGTTCCGCCCTGCACGGTAACAAACTCGTGGTTCGGAACAACCGGTGCGCGGCGAATAAATTCGTCGCCGACAAGACCGGCGTTCGGCACGGTCACGGAAAGCAGCAGGAAATTGTCGCTTTCGCGGCGAAGCTCCAAAATTGCGGTTGCTCTTACGGAAATATATTCAAACGTCACGATGATATTTTCCGCGCCGACGCCAACCGAAATGCTCGGCGCATTGTTTTGGGCGATTTCAACCGCCGGGTCGGACGCAAGCGCGTAACTTACGCGGCTGAATTGGTATGCATCGTTCATATTAAACGAGCCGACCGTGACGGGAATATTTCGCGGAACACGTTTGACTACATTATAAAGAGCGTCGCCGTCGGCATTTACGCCGAGGATTGTCAGCTGCACGGTGTAGCGGTCAATTACGTTTTCGACGCGAGTGTACCGGAAGATTACGTCGTAATCGCCGTGATTGCCCTGCGCCGTGCCTGCTCCGGGTACGCGAACATCTTGCGCCTGAGTATCCGCAATCACCCAACCGTTTACGGCGGGCGGATTTATTACGGCATACGTTCCGCGGTCGATATAAATTTGATTGATTAAGTCGGCGGTGTAAGCGGCGGGAAGAGGGTCGTCGTTTTCGTCAACGAAGGTGATATTCACCCGCACGTTATCGCGGTCGTATTCGAAGGTAATAACGTCGCGGCCGATTTGCGCGGTTTCGTAATCGCCGGCAAGCGGAATCATAAACGGCCCGTACTGAACCGGGTCGGGATTCGCCCAACCGACAATGTCCGTCGGAGCAATTACCGTCACGAAAGTTCCGCGTGTGGCGTTGATGCTGAAGCTGTGGATTAAAATATCCGTATCCGCGCAGCGTAATTCTACGGGAACGGTAAGCTGCGTTTCATCGCGCAGCACGAAATAAAATGTCAACACAAGGTCGCCTGTCGGAGTAATTTCAATTGCTTGGAACGCCGAGCCGACGAGCCGGAAATCTTCAACGGTAAGTCCGCTTCCGAAAGATGTTCCTGCCGGGAACGCGGCGTTTACATTTACAACCGAAATTTCGCCCAAGCGATGTCCGGTACTCGGGGCGGCCGTTGCGAGAAGCACGTTTGCGGTTGCAAGTCGCGCTTCAACGGTGATTGTGCGCGTGATTCGCCGCACACGAATATTTATAATTTGCGAAGCCGGGTCGGCATAAGTTGCGATTCTGTCGTCGAGGTTGCCGGCGATTTCGGAATTCGGAATCGGTTCGTACAAGTCGAGAACATTTGCCGCAGTTAATACCGCCGACGGATTCACCGTAACCGAGCCGTCGAATTGCAGGTCGCGATATTCTCTGGCGATGACGCGTGTTGTCGCACCGATTACTTCAATAATGTTAATCTGCACCGCGTCGGGAAGAACGCTGCGGTCGAAGGCAAATCGAACAGACCCTCCGCCTTGCGGAACGTCGTCGTCGAGAGCCAAGCCGGTCGGGCGAACTCGCGGGTTAATAAATCCTGCCGGTGCGGGGGTGTCGATTTGCGCACCGAGAGGCATTCCTTCAATTACATCCGTCACAATTTGCCACGGATGCGGAGCAATTTGCACGTAACTTCCGCTTACATATTCATAAGCGTACACGCGAACGGTTGTAATCAGGCTGCGGAATCGGAAAATTATTGTTATTGCGCCGTCAACGCTCGCGATTTCAACGCTGTCGTCAGGCAGCAAAGTTGCACCGGAAACCGGCACGATTCCCGAAAATTCGCTCAACTCCGGCGGATTAACGGAGCTTACAAGAAAATCTTCCGTGCCGCGCATGACATATATTATTGTAGGAACGCTGTCGGTGTAAGCCGTGCCGACGTTTTCGTAATGCCGGTTAATCAAAGTTACCGGCACGAGGTCGGCCTCGTAATAGAACGTTACATATACATATTCGCCGGGGTTGAGGTCGGGGAAAAATGTATCGACGTTGCCGTTCGGCAGAATTGCATAGCGGTCGCCGGGGGTTGCGTTGTAGCCCAACGCATCCAAGTCGTGACCCGTAAGTCGAATGCCGGTTTGAACACGCGCCGAAATAATTACCGGCGAATTTGCCGCACCGCGATAAGTGCTGACCGTTCCGGCGAGTTCGATTTCCGTTCCGTCGTCGAGAATCATTACATGACGCGCTCTTACCTGCACATGAATGTACTCAACCAAAAAATCTATGACGTGCGAGCCGGGCTGTAAATTTCTCAAATCCAAATCAACGTACCCGACCAAAAGCGGGCAACCGGGATAGTACACAAATCCGGAATCCACTCTGCCGGCGGTTATAAGTGCCGCCAAGTCCGGGCGATTTACGGTGATAACATCGGGCAAAAGCAATCCGGTGTCGCGCAGGTCAACGTAAACGATGTTCGTCGGGTCGTGCGCGTCAACCAAACGAACCATCAGCATCACCGCAACCCGCAGGCTGAGGTCTTGCCGTACGTTCGCGTTTGTAACAACAACGTTCGCTTCATATGCCGCACCGATATTTTGCGCGTAGGCGTTGATTCTCACCGTTGAAGGCGGAACGTCCGAAAATACGTAAAATCCGCCGTCGTCGGTGCGAACATACGCGGTCATGTCGCCGTTTTTGAAAACTCGCGCGTCAGCTACAGGCGTTCCGAACATATCCGTAACCTGCCCGTAAATGAAAAGCGGAGCGGTTTCGCCGACGGGTACCGGGTCGAGGTCGAAGTCACGCCAAATTTCTTCGTTCGCTTCGGCGGTAACGTGATACCAATGAGGATTGTGCGCATTATGGGGATGGTCGGTCGAGTCGCTTCCGCAATAAGGCGCGGATTGAACAAACACGACGTAATTCGCCGGAGGCAAGTGATTGAAATGATAGAATCCGTAATTATCCGTGTACACGTACAAGCCGAGCGCGGGAATTGTTACGCGCGCGCCTTCAATCGGGTCGCCGGTATCGTCGCAATGCACGAATCCTAAAATTGCGCCGGTGCCGGGGTTGGGCGCGGGACGATACCACGACGCTACCAACGTTATGCTGCCCGAAATTATTGCGTCGGTGGGGTCGAAGAGAATATCCGTGCCTTCAAACATCCAGCCGTTAAAGAAAAACCCGGGGCGCGACGCATAAATTATTTCATCCGGAACGGGCGGGTTAGAATCGGTTATGTTGTGCATCGCCAAAACTTCAAATGTTTGAGACGTGCGAACGCCGTCGTTAAAATCAAACGTGACGTACTGAATCGTTGACATCCATACCGCTTCAAAAATTTTGGGACCGGTTACGGGCATCGCCAAAACTTCGGCGCATGTTTTAATGATTTCAGGGTCGGGGTCGTCGGGGTCGGGCGGCGGGTTCAACCAACGCCAACCGATGTGTTCGAACCCGGCACGAACCGGCTCCGGAGTATCGGCAATCGTGTCGCCGACTGTATGAAGCGTAACGCCTCCGGCAACAGGACCGGTTCTTGCGCCCGGGAAGGGAGTATATCTGTAGGCGGTGTTATCGTCGGGAAGCAAATGGCTGCCCGGCATCGTCGGAAGCGGATAAAATTCCGCGTCGGTAACGTCAACGCCGTCTTGCGCGTAGAAAGTTATCCAACTGCGAACATCCGGCTCAAGCACAATTATTACCGTGCCGAACTCCTGCAAATCTTCAAAAACCGCAACTGTTTCATATGCGGGGCAACCTGCGCCCGAGCAAGTGTCGCAGTCGGAGTCGCAGTCTTCGTATTCGCCGGGGATGCGTATTTCATAATAAGTGTATCCGCGTTGCGAGTCGTACAGGTTGCTTACTCGCCACGGAATCGGATTCGCCAACGACGGGCAACTCGGATTCAGCACTTGATAAAAATAATCCGTGCCGTAAAGGTCGAGCGTAATTTGCGAATAAAGCGTTACCGACGACCCCAAATTCCACTGACCGGTATTTCCGTTAGTGATGGGGAAATCGGGCGTCCAAGTTCCGGTTACCGGCAGCAACGGAATATTCGCTCCGTTCGGAACGGCAATGTCGGGCAACGGAGGCGGTGCGTTTACACCCCAATGAAGCACCCCGCGTTGCACAAACGGACGCACTATCGGCGGGGTCGGAATCCAACCCGGCGACGAAAGCGGCTGATTTACCGCACCTATCGGGTTCGTGATAAAAATATTTGACTGGTTTACGTCAAGCGCACGAAGCTCCGGCTCGCCGTTAGCGGCGTAAGTTCCCGTAGGCACAGCAAACACAACGCGATTATTTTCGCGCACCGGAGTAATCGGAGTAAGCCCTACATAAACCCTGAACGCTTCGGTATTGCTTATGTCAAAACCGGGATGCGCGGGATTATCGAGATAAACATTTACGATGTCCTGCAACACGAGCCTGTAATACGAATAATAGCCGGGATAACTCGCACGGAAAAATTCGTTCACGGCAATAGTCGCGGACGGGCTTCTGTGTGCTGCGCCGGCTCTGCCCAAAACTCTGCCGAACCGTTGCAAATACTGACAATCCGAACACGTTCCCGTTCCCGGACATGCCGGAACGGGACACGGAATCCGCAAATCAAATTCTGTCATTTGCCGAACTTCGCCGTTTGCCGGCGAATTAAGCATTGCGCCGGGCAGAACGTTTCCGTCTTCGTCGCGGCCGTTTCCGAGCGGGCCGAAAGTATTATCGTACAGGAAGAAATCTACCGGGCGATGCAATCTTACGCGGTGCATAAGAATATAAATTGCGGTGTTATCTTCGTCGCCGCGTAAGGTCGGGGCTTCATGGCCGTCAATCGGCGCACCGAGGTCGGGCGACTGCGGAAGCCCGTTCGCGCCCACAACATTATTTCGGTTGTTCAGGAAATTTTGCCTTTGAGGTACGGGTGTAAGCCATCTGGGATTCATTGCAAACGGGACGTCCGCCGGAGTTCCGGCAAGTCCGCCGGGATGCGTAGGCGTAACCGGCCCTATGGGGCGACCGGTCACGGCAACCGGTCGGAAACCCGGTGCGGTTGCCGTAACAGTCGGCATTAACGCCGGCGGAGCAAGTTCCGCACGAAGAATCATTCGCGATGCCGGACCGGGTGCTTCGCCGCGATTATCCGACGGCCCGAAGTTAAGCACGCCGTTATCTATAACTTCTCCGGTTTCGATACAACGCATTTGAATTGTAATCCAACCGCGTCCGGGCGGCTCGGCAAAAGCAAGCACACCGTTGGGGCTGATTAAGCCGGTTGTCAGATGGTTCTCGCCGGATATAAGATGCGCCGGCGTAGCCGCAAGGCGGTTAATGGTTTGCGTGTTGGTTGCGCCGGTCATCAGCGGATGCATCGCCGCCGCGTACGGGTTAAACATACGAATGCCCGCATGAGAAAACGCACCCGTGCTGTACGTCATCAGGTTGTTTGCGCCCGCGAACGGTCCGGGGCGACTTACAATTCCGCTGAATTGCGGATTTGAAATATTTTCGAAAAATTGGGGGTATCTTGCTCCGCCGCCGGGAATTTGCCATGCAAAATACGGCAAAGTGCTGTGAAGCTCCTGCCCGTCGATGTCGAAATGATTTATGCCCACTCTCCACGGGCCGCCGGTTAACCCGGCAAGTATGCCCATTCCGAGCGTAATGGATGTTGTCGCCTCAACGCCGGGGCGAGCTGTTTGCAAATGCGCCGCCGTTACAAGTCTTGCGGTATGAACATCCACCCATACGTTTGTTGCCATAACGTGGTTAATTCCGTCGCCGGCAGCTGCGGCGATTGCATTTCCTTCCGCCCGAGCCGAAACATATGCATTTCGCAGGGTAAGCGTTCCGCCGGTTCGCCTGCCCAAAATACCGTGACCGCCGCCGCCCATGAATCCGATGTTGTAAACATTTTCAACAGTTGCGTTTTGAGTTAAGCGTCCGATAATTCCGCCGCCGCCGCCGTTCGTATGTCCGTTTACCTGGCCGGCGTTAAACGATGCGTTAATAATTGTTCCGGCACCGTCGTTTGAGCCGACGATACCGCCGCGCCTGTTTCCTGTGGTAATTGTGCCGAAGTTGCCGGCGTTTTCGATGCGGTTGCCGGTGCCGCCTACGCGCCCGACTATTCCGCCGACTGCAATCGTTGCACTTGTTTGAGCGGAATTCGTTCCCGTGTTGGCTTGTGTTTCCAGCGTTCCGCGGTTAATCGCGCCGATTATTACAACGTTATTGCCGGTTCTTCCGATTATTCCGCCGACGGCGTTATCGCCGATGGTTCTCTGGCTGTTGTTTGTAATTCTTCCGGTATTTTCAACATTGTTAAGGTTTGCAGCGGCGTAGGTTCTTCCGATTATTCCGCCGAAATAACTGCGAATGTCGCCGACACTTCCGCCGTCGGTGCTTTCTACAAGCCCGGTATTTAACGCTCCGTTAATTGTAACCACCGAATGAGTTGCGGCGATGATACCGCCCGTTCGCGAACCGTTGCCGGAGGAGTGTCCGCCGGAACGATTTCGCACCGAACCGTGGTTTTCCACGTTGTTCAGGGTTGTTGCCGCCGACGCTGCAACGACGCCGATTACGCCGCCGTGATTAAGCCTTACGAGCCATGTTGTTCTCGCCGCAAGGAACGTATTAAAATTCGCCCCGCCGACATCGCCGCCGACTTGGCTTGTGTGTACCAATGCGCGGTTAATTGCGTCTGTCATTGTGAGCGGTGCCTGAACTCTTGCGATTATTCCGCCCAAATTATTATCCGACGCACTTCCCGCATGAGCAACCGTTGCAGTTTCGTGGTTTGTTACGTTCGTCATTGCAGAAGAATGTGTTATAACGGAAACGATACCGCCGGTTCGACTGTTTGCACCGGCAGAACCGGTTACTCCGGACGTCGAGCTTGATGTACGAACCGGACCGGTGTTCGAAATATTATTTGCCGTAAGCATTCCCGAGTGAGCAATAACTCCCGCCGCAAATGTGCCGGAGCTGTGACCCATAGACTCGACGCGCCCGCGGTTATGCACGTTTGTTAAATTTATTACGCCTTCCGCGCGCCCGACAATACCGGCAATTTGCGGAGATGTAACCGCTAACGAACCCATTCCGTCGCCGGAAGTGATATAAACCGCGCCGTAGTTGCGTACATTGTTAAGGGTGGTGTTTGCCGCCGTCGAACCGATAATTCCGCCCATGCGCAGGTTTGCTTGTGTGCCGGAAACGCGGCGAATCGCGCTGAAGGTTGTATCGGCAACAGTGCCGTTATGCCCGATGCTCGACCCGTTCGTAATGGTGAGAGTTCCGCCGGAAGCGCGTCCGACAAATCCGCCGACGTGCGTTCTTCCCATAATAATTTGACGGCTGTTGTTTGCTCCTGCCGGAGCCAATGCGTTTCCGATTGCCGGGCGAACATTCGTGTCGGCGATTGTAATATTCGCGCTTGCACCGCCGTACCCGACGACACCGCCGGCACGTTCCGGATTATTTGCCGCTGTCATTGCGCCCGTTCCCGCCGCATTTGTTGAGCGTATATTAACGTGCATCTCGTTTCTGTCGGTGTCGGATGATGAAATGTTCAGCGTTCCGTTTACCAACCCGACAACTCCGCCGACGTTGGTTGTTACGCCGGCAACGTGTTGCACTTCAAGGTTTGCCGCGCCGGTGTCAATCATGTTCAATGTTGCGCCGGCATTTACCTGCCCGACGAATCCGCCGATTGAAGTTCCGGCGACCGTTCCTCTGTCAACCCGCATTGCCATATGACCGGTGAGATTTACATTTTCGATTGTTACCGTTCCGCCCGATACCGTTCCCGCAACTATGCCCGCTCGGCCGTTTGCTTCCATGAGGCTCGGCGTTCCGTTGTTGATTGCCGACGTGCCGGTTCCGGGGGCGCGGTCGAGAAACACTGACAAGTTATCGCCGATTACGTTCGCGCCCGTTGCGATTGGTGCGTTTCCCGCGCCGACAATTGTTACGTCGCGAATTACCGCGCCGTTTGCCGCCGTTTGAATCAGCCCCGTACTTGTTCCGCCGCGTAAACGCAAGCCCGTAATTGAATAACCCGCGCCGTAAAACATCCCGGTGAATGTTCCGGGACGCCCGAGTACGCGAGCTGTTTGCGTGATTGTAATATTCGTCGTCAACCTGAAATCGGGAACAGTGTTGCTCCATCCGGGGCGGTCGTATGTACCGGCCAAAAATGCCATCATATCCGCCGCGTCCCTGATATCGTTCCATTCCGTAGGCATCGAAGCAGGCAACACACCCGACAACGCCCCCGCACCGGGGGGAGCGGCTGCATTATTATCGCCGTCGGTGAATTGCGCGCCGAGCACAATCAGCGGATAATCCGCCAACATTGCCGCCATCACAAGAAACGCGATTATTTTCCGCGCCCAATGTATTTTTCGGATTTTTTTTGTTTTACCCATAAAATTTCCCCCTGTTCGAAAAAACGAACCCCGCGACAATTCAAGGATTTGCATACAACTTTTATTCTTGAGCGTACTATAGTTGCTCAAAGACTTTTTTGCAAGCACTATTTTATGGATTTAAGCTGTTTTTTTAAGATTTTCGCAATTTCGGCCATCGTTTTTAAAAAGTCTTCATATTATAGCAAATAATTCGCGTGGTCGCGTGCCGCTGCTTGTGCCTCTTTTAAAATTTCCAAATCGCGATAAAGGTTCGCTATTTTGAACGACGGCAGCCCGTGTTGGCGCGTTCCGAAAAAGTCGCCCGCACCCCGTTGCTCCAAATCAAGCTCGGCAAGCCGAAAGCCGTCGGTTGTTTGCGTCATGGCTTTCATTCGCGTCGATGTGTTTTGATTTTTCGAATCCGTAATCAGCACGCAATACGATTGCGCAGTTCCCCGCCCGACTCGTCCGCGAAGCTGATGCAACTGCGAAAGCCCGAAACGCTCCGCATTTTCAACAATAATCAGCGACGCATTCGAAACATGCACCCCCACCTCGATTACCGTTGTTGCAACAATAACATCCGTTTCGCCCGCCTTAAACGCATCCATTGCCGCCTGTTTTTCCGCCGGCTTCATGCGTCCGTGCAAATGCGCAACCCGCACATTCGGCAACGCCGCCGCAAGTTCGCGGGTATACGTTTGCACGTTTTTAATTTTTTCCGACTCGCCTTCTTCAATCGTCGGGCAAATTACATACGCTTGTCGCCCCAACGCAACCTCTTTTTCGATAAACGCATGAATCCTCGCCCGATACCCCGAATTTACGCAAAACGTTTTAATTTCGACACGCCCCGGCGGCAATTCGTTGATAATCGAAACGTCCAAATCTCCGTACAAAATCAGCCCCAGCGTACGCGGAATCGGCGTCGCGGACATGACGAGAATGTGGGGTGAAGGTGGGTAGTTCTCGGGGGGAGAACCTTTTTTGCAAAAAAGGTTCTCCCCCGAGGCCTGAGTCTGCCCCTTAAACGTAAGCGCGAGGCGTTGATTTACACCGAAACGATGCTGTTCGTCGGTGATGCAAAGTGCGAGGTTGTTATACATCACGGCTTCCTGAATGAGCGCGTGCGTTCCGATAATAATTTTCGCCGTGCCGTCGGCAATTTTCGCCAACGCCTCGCGACGCGGCTTTGCGCCGAGGCTTCCGGTAAGCAACGCGGCTTCAATGCCGAGGGGCGCGAAAATTTTTTCGCAAGAGGCGAAATGTTGCGTCGCAAGCACGTCGGTGGGCGCCATCAACGCCGTTTGAAAGCCGTTTTTCGCGGCCAAATATGCAGCGGCGAATGCAACCGCCGTTTTTCCGCTTCCGACGTCGCCCTGAAGCAGTCGGTTCATTCGCGCGCCTTCGGATAAATCCTGCGTGATTTCCGCTAACACGCGGCTTTGCGCATCCGTAGGCGCGAACGGCAACAACGCAAAAAACGGCGCGAGGTCAACATCCGCAAACGGGATTCCCCCTTGCGATTTCGCCGCCCGTTTCAAGTTAAAAAGCATCACCTGCACGAAATATAATTCCTCAAACACAAGCCGCCGGCGTGCCGCAAAAAATTTTTCGTCACTTTGCGGAAAATGTATGTTGCGAATGGCGGCCTCGCGGCTGCAAAGCCCGTATTTTTGCAAAATTTCGACGGGCAGTGTTTCCTCAAAATGTTGATTATCGCGAACGCATTTGAGAAGCCCGCGATTTACCGCCTCGCTTTCACAACTCTCAAAAAACGTTGCCGCAGTTGCGCAACAGGAAACTTTCGCACCACATCTTTCACAGTCCTGCTCACAATGTGTCGCACCGGGAAACTTCCCGGTTTTCGCCAAAAGTCCGGCGGAATCCGCCGAGTTTCGTTTCGCGCTTATTTGTTTCGCGTTGCAATCGTCAGTCGAGTTTCGACATGCGCACTTTTGTTTCGCATCACGACCCTTGCCCTCCGCAGTTAATACTTGTTTCGTATCGCGACCCTCTGCCGAGTTTCGCGTTGCGATATTTTGTTTCGCACCACACCCATTGTCGCCCGCAACTATCATTTGTTTCTCATCACGAAACTCACCGCCCGAACTCAACATCTGCAATGCATCAAAAATCAGCTTGCGAAATGCCTTTTGTGCAAAGCCTTTAGGCGGCGTGTACAGCGGAACAATTCGCCCCCCGGAAATAAAAGCCCCTCCGGCTTCGAGGGAATGTGCCGCCCCTGACTCTTGCCCCCGGCGAAAAGAGGCTTCGCCTCCGCCTCCGGCTTCGAGAGAATGTGTCGCCCCTGACTCTTGCCCCCGGCGTTCACTGCGCGTTTGACGCGCCGCTTCGTATTCCGGCGACTGCATTTGAACCGCTCCGAACATCTCCCGCACCTTGCCGGTAAAAATGTACTCGTCACCCTTTTTGAAAACTTTTTTCAAATACGGCTGATTAAACCATATTATTTCAAGCGTGCCGGTGCTGTCGGTTATATGTACTTTTGTGAGCGACGTTGCGCCCGCTCCCTTGCGGCCGAACGTTGCGGATTCCGGCTCACGCGAAATAACGCCGCGAATTGTATTCACGGCGTCCGGGTTAAGTTCGGAAATTTTTTTCATTCGACTTCTGTCGTCGTAATCGCGGGGGAAATATTCGAGCAAGTCCGCTACGGTAAAAATTCCGGCGGCCTGCAATGCGGCGGCACGTTTTTCGCCGATTCCCGGAAGCGCAGATACATTCATACTACATCAGCCCCGAACACATCACATGCATTATTGATTAAAACCGCGCGCGGGACTCCGTCCCGCACCCTCTCGCGTGCTTTGCACGCTGGCCGGGCGGCCTGTCGCTCCGCGACGCCGGCTTTGCCGGAGTCAGCCCTGCGAACTTTTTAAAAAAAGTTCGACAAAAATTTTCAAAAAATCGCGCATTCGCGCGATTTTTAATAAAGTTTTGATGAAACTTTTTCAAAAGTTTCCGGGGTGCGGGGCAGAGCCCCGCAGTCTTAAATTGATACGGCTTTAAACGTATATATAATGAAGCTACTCCACAGACATCACGTATGAATATATCGGTTGGCCGCCGTCGTAAACTTCAAATTCGATGTCGGGGTGCTTTTGAGCGATGTACTCGCCGAGTTTTTCTGCGGAATCAGCGGTCGCGCCCTCGCCGTGATACACGCTTACGATGTCGCCGCCGGGCTTGAGCATGTGGTCGGCAAGTGCACGGGCGGCAGATTGCAACGACTTGCGAACGAATGCGATTTCGCCGTCGTAAATGCACAGGAAGTCACCTTCTTTAATGTCGATGCCGTTGAGAACGGTGTCGCGCACGGCTTTGGTTATCTGGCCGCAATGCACAGCCTCGATTGCCTCGTTCATGCCGTCGATGTTGGCTTGAATGTCAGCGGATTCGTCGTTTGCAACCATACATGCCACGCCTTGCGGCACATTTTTTGTAGGCACAACGCGAACGGATTTTTTCGTAAGTTTGCCGGCCTGTTCTGCCGTAAGGGTGATATTTTTGTTGTTGGGCAGAACGATAACGGTTTCGGCATTTACGCGGTCGATTGCACGAGCGATGTCTTCCGCGCTGGGGTTCATGCTTTGCCCGCCTTCAATTACATATCCTGCGCCCAGGCCTTTAAACAGTTCGACCGTACCCGCCCCCGACGCAACCGCAACAATGCCGACAGCCTTGGGCGGCTCGTTGCTTGTTGAAAAATCGGTGGGTGAAAGGTCGGCGTTTTGCGCCTTCATGTTGTCGATTTTAATGTTGACGAGCATTCCGAATTGCAGGGCTTTTTCCATGGCCTTGCCCGGATTGTTGGTGTGAACGTGAACTTTTACAAGCCCCGCATCCTCGATTACAACAACGCTGTCGCCGATTGTGGGCAGATACGCACGAAGGGTTTCTTCGGCATTTTGAGAATGTCCGGGGGAATGACCGGCGGAGCTGAGTTCTATGAGGAACTCGGTGCAGTATGCGAATTTGATGTCGTCGGGGTTGATTTCGCCGGCCACGACCTGCTCGGCGGATTCGTCAACCGTTTCAATCAGCTCGATGTCGCCGGATTCGTTGAGGGCGGCAAGCGCACCTTTCAAAAATAAAACGATGCCCATTCCGCCGGAATCAACTACTCCGGCCTGCTTTAAAACCGGCAGCATTTGCGGCGTTTTTTGAAGCATCTTGTCCGATTTTTCCACGACGAACGACAGGCATTCCGCAACATCCTGCTCATCGAAGGCAACTTCGTGGGCGGCTTCCGCCATTGCCCGGCCGATTGTAAGCATCGTGCCTTCTTTGGGTTTCATTACGGCCTTATATGCCATCTCCGACGATTTTGCCAGTGCTTCGGCAAGCTCCTCGGCATTCGCAACGGATTTTCCTTCAAGCCCTCGGGCAAATCCGCGAAAAAGTTGCGATAAAATTACGCCCGAATTTCCTCGTGCGCCGCGTAACGCGCCGTTCGATGCGGCTTTTGCAACTGCGGCAATGTTCGGAGAAACCCCGGCGATTGCTTCTTTCGCCGCAGCGCGAACCGTATGACCCATGTTTGTTCCCGTATCGCCGTCGGGCACGGGGAAAACATTAAGCGCGTTAAGCGCGCCGGTGTTTCGGGTAACTTCGTTTGAACCGCCGACAAACATGTTTTTTAAAATTCTGCCGTCTATTTTAATGAGTGCCACTGTAAGTCCTCCTACTCGTTATGCATCGCGGTCGGTGCGCACGCTTTCTATAAAGATATTCACTTCGCGAACACGTATTCCGACTGCCCCCTCCACAACGTAGCGCACATTGCTTTGAAGCGTATCGGCAATTGCCGCCAAATTTGTACCGTAATCCACAATAATGTGCAAACCGATTGCAAGCTCGCCGTTTTCGCCGGGCTTAATTATTACGCCCTTTGACAAACTTTCGCGACGCAAAAGATACGCAAGCCCGTCGCGTATACTTTTGGCCGCCATTCCCACAACGCCGTAACACTCCATTGCGGCAAGCCCCGCGATTCTTGCAATTACTTCGTTTTCGATGGTGATTATGCCAAGCTCGGTTTTCAGATTCATATGCGTCCTCCTCGCTTAATTTCATACTGTTTAAACGGAAACAGTAGCTGTGTTCGTGCATTATACACGTTTACCGGTTAATTACAAACATTTTTCTTTAATGATGATTTTTTCCTCTTTACAGTTTGCCGGGCGCGCACTACAATGTAATCTGGTCATATTTGTTGGTTTTTAGTTTTTTCATTGCGGGCAAAATAAAAGAGAGAACGTGCTGCAAACACATTCCCTCTTGTTGTTCGCAACAGTTTCGGCGGTGTAATGACCGGACACCAAAGTTATTTTACAAACCGATGTGCCACAAAAATAAGCCAAAACCTCAGCCAAGGGCGGCTTATTTTTTTGTGTTCCGATACGCCAAAAACGCTACGATTACAAGCGCGAGGGTGAGAAGCAGATAAAGCACTTCAAACCAAGTCATAAGCCTTCCTCCTCTCAGGGAGTCCGGCCGGAACACCGCCCAAAAACGGTTGCTTGGCAATATCCTACATATATCGACACATAATTGTGAATTACCCTTTTCCGGATTTCTCAGGACTTTTCAAGAATTTACACCTTTTCACAGGGCTTTTCGCAAACGCAACAATCGAGAAACTTCCTAATTATACAGACAGCAAAAAAAAGAGAACGTGACGAACACGTTCTCTTTTTTTTCGCAACGGCAGCAGCGCGAATTTTAAGCCAATCCGAAATCAATGAGCTTTTCTTACAGCAGCGTTGCAAGATGTGCGGAAATTTTCCGTACCGAAGCAAAAACTGCTATATATTATAATGAAGAAACTCCGTCCGAAATGCCGCAATAACTCACCCCGAATTTCCGACCAAACCGCTTATCTCCCGCGAACTTCCGCACCGAATTTTTTCCCGAGCCGCTTAATTGCGGAGTTTGCAAAGTTTTCGATTTCGTTTGACGTGAGAGTTTTTTCCGTCGAGCCGAGCGTCAGGCGAAGCGTAACGGATTTTTTGCCGGCGGGAATTTGCTTGCCGCGATATTCGTCAATGAACGCGACATCGAGCAAAATTTCGCCGCGCTCGGACAAAATTTCGGCGGAAATCTCCGCCCATTTCACGGAAGCGTCAATCAACAGCGACAAATCGTAATCGCTTACGGGGTACGGCGGCAAATGTACATATTTATTTTCGCGCGACGCAAAGGGCTTCAGCGAGTCGATGTCGAAATCAAACAGCACAACGGCATGATTTTTTATTCCGCAGGCAAGCGCGGATTTTTTCGAAAGAAGCGCGAGCTGCCCGATGATTGCCCCGCCGGCGGTTATATTCAGCCAAACCGTTTCGTCGGCGTAAAACGGCCGCTCCTTCTGCTCGAAAGCGAAGCCTTCGCAATGCACGGCGCGGGGCATCAATTCAAGCACACCTTTCGCGCGGCGAAAAAGCGTGTTTACGTCCGTGCCGACAAACGCACCCGCCGCATGTCGCTTTTGCACCGGCAATTTTTCGCGCGCGTCATACGCAGACTCAAAATCGCCGGGCAAAAATACTTGAGCCAATTCAAAAACTGCGAAATCATCGAAGTAGCGCACGTTTCCGGCAACCGCACGACAAATCCCCGGCAACAACGACGGGCGAAGGAATTGCTCGTCCGGCGAAGGCGGTGCGGCAAGCGCAAGCAGGCCGTCCGTTCCGCCCAAAATCGCCGTTGCAAATTCGTCTTTCATCCACGGGTACGCGAAAACCTCGCGCATTCCGCCGGAAAACGCCAAAAATTCGCGAATGTTCCTGTCGAGGCTCGGTACGAGCTGCGAAATTGAGGAGGTAAACGCCGTTGTAATCGGTGCGGCGGCGAAATTTTCGTAACCGTGCATACGCGCGAGTTCCTCCATTATGTCGTCGGGGATGGAAATATCGCCCGTCGAACGCCAACTCGGCACAATTACACGAAGCGTGTCGCCTTCGAATGCAACGTCAAAGCCCAAATGCCCCAACACGCGCGAAATATCATCGGCGGCGAGCCGCTTTCCGAGCCGCGCTTCAAGCCAATTGAGGCTTACGTCGATTTTTTTCCGCTCCAACGGCTGCGCATAGTTATCGCCGAAACCGGTCACGCGCATTTCCGGATAAATTTTTGCGAACATCCGCATTGCAACGGGCAATGCGATGTCAACACGTTGCGGGTCGATGCCTTTTTCGAAACGAATTGCCGCATCTGTGCGGGTGTCGTGACGCGAAACTGTTCGCCGAACGCTGATTGCTTCGAAATTCGCAATTTCCAAAATAATTTTACTCGTTTCGGGCAAAACGGAGTCGCGTTTTCCGCCCATCACCCCCGCAAGAGCCACTGCGCCCTCGTCGTCGGCAATAACAACATCTTCAGCGCAAAGTTTTAACTCACGGTCGTCGAGCAGCAATAATTTTTCGCCGTCATTTGCGCGGCGCACGGTGATATGCCCCTTGATTTTGTCGGAATCAAAGGCGTGCGTGGGCTGCCCGGTCGCAAGCATCACGCAATTTGTAATGTCAACGATTGCATTTATCGGGCGCAATCCCACGCGCCAAAGTCGCGTTTGAATTTCAAACGGCGACGGCCGCACCGCAAGCCCTTCTATTTGAACGCCGACATATCGCGGCGATTTTTGCGCATCGGCAATGGTGATTTCGAGCGCGGGAATGTCTTGCGCCCGCTCGAACGGCTCAATTCCAGCAAGCGGAACGCCGTAGAACGCCGAAAGTTCACGGGCGATGCCGTAATGCCCCCACAAATCCGGGCGATTCGTGAGCGATTTGTTGTCGATTTCCAAAATAACGTCGTCGATGCCGAGGGCGACAGCCAAATTCGTGCCGGGCGCGGCGTCGAAGTCGGAAAGGTCAACAATCGTGCCGTCGTCCTCGAAGGGGAACAGGTCGAAAAGCCCGATTTCCGACGATGCGCAAATCATGCCGAAGCTCTCGATGCCGCGAACTTTCGCCGCTTTCACCTCAACAAGTTCGCCTTCGCCATGCCACCGAACCATTGCGCCCGGCATCGAAACCGCAACTTTCATGCCCGCACGCAAATTTATTCCGCCGCACACAATTTCTTTCACGCCGTCCGGCCCGGTATCAACCATGCACAGCGTTAATTTATCCGCGTTCGGGTGCTTTTCAACGCTGCGAATTTCGCCCACGACGATGCGGTCGAATTTTTTCGCCACGTCCTCCCAACCCTCAACTTCAACCGTCGCCATGGTGAGGTCGTAGGCGATTTTCTCCATTGTTAAATCCGCCGGCAGCGATACGTATTCTTTTATCCAATTTAACGAAATTTTCATAAATTTTTCTCCTCGTTTTAGGTTCTTGGGGGAAAACTTTTTTTGCAAAAAAGTTTTCCCCCAAACCCCCTTTCAAAAAACTATTCGGAAACGCGCTTTGCGCGTTTCCCGGTGGGGGCGACGCTAAGGGGATGCCCTTTGACTCAGCGTGAAAATCGCGCATATCAGCAGCAGCGAGTGAAGCGAACGCTTCCCGCTGCGCCGCGCGATTTTGAGTTTTTTGTCGAACTTTTTTCCAAAAAAGTTCGCGGGGTTCGGGGCGGAAGCCCCGAGGTTTTTAATTAAACTGCTGCAAAAACCGCAAGTCGCCGCTGCGGAAAAGGCGTACATCGTCGATGCCGTAGCGCATCATGGTAAGCCTGTCCAAGCCGATGTTGACGTAAAAGCCGGTAAATTCGGCGGGGTCGAGGTTGGCGGAACGCAGTACGTTGGGGTGCGGTGTTCCGCCGGGCATAATTTCTATCCAGCCGACTTGTTTGCAAACGGAACAGCCGTTGCCCTCGCAAATTAAGCATTGCATGTCGATTTCAAAGCCGGGTTCGACGAAGGGGAAGAATCCTACGCGCATCCGCACGGGAACATCTCGCCCGAAAACTTTCGACAAAATTGATTTTATCATCACCATGCCGGACGAAAATTGAAAATCGCGCTGCACGATAAGGGCTTCGTATTGGAAAAATGCGCGTTCGTGACGTGCGTCGGTGGCTTCGTTGCGGTACGCGCGACCGGGGTAAACGAAACGATACGGCGGTTCGTGCGTTTGCATAAATCGCACGCTCGCCCCCGTAAGATGCGGACGCAGGCACAGCCGCTCGCCGCCGCTGCCGTTTTCATGCCCCGCAAGCCAGTACGTGTCCATGCTCTCGCGAGCGGGATGCTCGGGCGGAAAATTCAGGCTGTCGAATGCGTAGAGTTCGCTCGAAATGTCGCTTTCCTCGAAAATTTCAAATCCGAGCGACAGAAATGCGTCGTTAAGGTCGTAGCACATTTGCGTTATGGGATGAAGCCCGCCCCGAAGCGGCAAAATTCCCGGCACGGTGCAGTCGAAGTCGGGCGAAATTTCCGACGCTTTCAGCCGAATTTCCTCGCCGCGAGCGTCAACCGCTTTTGTAAGCTGCTGCTTGATTTCGTTTGCGGCGCGACCGGTTTCGGCTCGAAGCGATGCCTCCATTTTTGGGACTTCTTTTAAAATTTCCGTGAGTGTGCCGCTTTTGCCCAAAAGTGCGGCTTTGACGTCTTGCAGTTCGGGCAGGGTTTTCGCTTCGGAAATTTTCGCGTTGCCCTCCGCGAGTATTGCGTCAAGTTTTTCTTTCATTTTAATATGTTCCTTTCAGACGTTTTTCTCGCCCATTATAGCATTTTCAGTTTTCGTTGTCGCGTTGCGAGCCGGAAATCGCAGGCAACAGTGCGTTTCCGGCGAAGTAAGGCGACTGCGAAAATTGCGATATAAGCCACAAGCGGAAAAATACGCAAGATATAGCAGTTTTGTAAACTGTGCGGAAAATTTGCGTACATGCATTGTAGTGCGCGACCGGTTGTTTTCGGGCGATTTTCCCGAAAACGACATCGAGCGCACTGCTTACAATGCATAGCAAATT
>Ga0123355_10004981_pt1 | contig 19336 bp, 12 predicted proteins | sample TergutEmb28metaG_3_FD_89872 | JGI IMG/M metagenome (GOLD analysis project Ga0123355, IMG submission 89872) | Embiratermes neotenicus P1 segment gut microbial communities from Petit-Saut dam, French Guiana - Emb289 P1 | ecosystem: Host-associated > Arthropoda: Insects > Digestive system > Gut ... | reverse complement strand
CGACTTATTTGTTGAGTTATTTCATGGGTTGTATTGCTCTGGTTCGATGTGTGTTGGTGTTACATTGTGGTTTGGCTGTGGTGGTGTGGTATCCATATGCAGGTTGAAGCACTACTATTCAACCTGCATATGGACACCACACCACCACAGCCATACCACAACGTATCTCCAACACACATCAAACCAGATCAATGTAACCCACGATATAAATCAACACATAAGTCGCAAGCTCCTGAGGATGGATGTATTAACATCCGAAACATGTTGAGCATTATATAATGAAATAATAAAGCAAATGACATCAAGTTGGTCTCTCGTTACTCAACTATCAAGATGATGCACAGTCCAATAAACATATGATGTTTTATAGTTTTGCATTTTCTCACACCAAACTGTAGGCTTTTTCAATTTCCACACAAAGTGGTTTGCAGCTGGTAGGAGTAAGTCTGACAATGAAAAGGATGGAAACAAAGAAAATAGCTCTGTCTCATACACATACAATTTCACACAAACTGTCACTTATACAAAATATACATTTGAAACTTAAAAAGAAAAAAAGAAAGATGCATTACAAGAACTATAAAATTACATAAAACGAACCTATACTTCGCCTGGGCTCAACGCATACATTGCATAAGTCATTAATTTGCTACATCACAATGAAAACATCACCTGCTACATTTTTCTTAATCATACTACCAATGTTTCAGTCCGTACCCAAGTGGTATGTTCATATAAATTTAGATACTTCACAAGAAATCATGTAGTGTGGTTATGGCACTGAAAGTAAGGAGGCTGTGATAGGACAAGCACATAGACAGAATGGATACATAATGATTTCAGTCAAAAATAAGGTGGTGAGAATGTTTGGAAAATGGCCACCCAACTGTTTGGCTGAGAAGAAGGTAAGACAGTATATTATGATGAACCTAAGAAAAATAATCTGTGAAAATAAGGGTAGATGGAACAGGCTGAGGACTGTGACCAATGGCGGGCTTTTGTGTTACATTGTACACTGTACTGGCACGGTTAGTTAGTCTTTATTTCTCCTGTATTAACATGTACGGGACTGACACTGTACAGAGCATTGCCCAACAAGCAGCAGCTCTGATAACAAATCTGACTCACTTTAGTAAAAAAAGGGCAGGTACAACTTGGAAGCATAAATATTCATCAACAAAAACTGCATTAGTAATTACTGCACTTTCATTGTATATTTTAATTGTGTTCATAAAAATAAACATACTCTTGTCATAAAATTTATAGTTATCAATGCCATTCATGCAATGAAATCTTCACGGATGGTGAGCCATACAAAAACGAAGTTGGTATCCACTGTTTCAGAGACTGTTTCTGCTCTGTCATCAGTAAGTGATGTGATGAGTGGCCTAACTGCTTGTTTTAGCTGTGTGGACCACTTAATAAAATAGGCCACAGACATCTAGCTACAACTCAAAACAGCTAAAGGATTATATGAGTTTAATTCCAAGTTACTCCCAGTACCTGTCTACCACCACTCTCCAAAAATGTAGGACCAGACTCAAGCAAAGGGAATGCAAAAAGCAATGACAGGCACCATCCTTCATTGCATGGGGTGAGCAACACAGTCTGCAGATTCTGACTTAAGTGTCTAACTCGTACCACAGCCATAATAGCAGTCTAAACATTTGCACATCAGACTACACCAGGCACCAACAGATATTAGGTGTAACGCATAAAAACAAACAACCAGCTGTGTCACTAATCACATCAATCCCTGATGATGGAGGTAGAAAAGATCTCCAAAACATACAATATAAATCACATTTCTGTATTTTTGCTCAACCCAGAAAGACCTAATTGTTTACAGTTAGTTGCAGCAAAACCTTCAGCTCCTAGAAAAATTACATTAATTTAAAAATTTCATTCAGTTTCTCAGGATGCCAAACTCTAACATGGCTTTTCAAATTTCCTTTCTGTTTGCATTTATATGGGCACATTGGACAAAGGAACTGTGGTTCTTTCCCACACTCATTCCGATAATGTGACATCATGGACTGCTTCCAGCGATATGTATTTCCACAGCCAGGACACTTGAATGAACCGATATAAGATGGGGCATTCTGGCGGGCCTGCCAAGTATTTTCTGAAGGAGAGCTCCCCTTATACAATTTGTCTCTTTGGACAACCATCTTATTCATTTCTCCAACACTTTGAAACCTCCTCTCATTTTGAGGGGTCATACGATGGTACGATGAAGATAACTGTGTTGACACTTCCATGCACATGACAGCCAATCCTGTAACAGCAAAATCACAGACACAAGAAATCAATAAATTTGCAATGGCTGTCCTCATTTTCTTTGCTAGACTGTATACTGATAACATACTGGAACTGTATTCAAGAAGCCTCTGTGTAAAACCTTGGGAGGTCAGAGGATGCCACGACTGAAGGTTCTTGTCATTTCTTTTAATACCTCCAGGAGGTTACAGATATCTTACAAAATTTGAGGTTCTCTGGGCAGACATAAGTCTTCAATGATGTAACACCATAACAGGTAAGTACGCTATATTTTGGAGGAACCTCTGCCTCCATCTTTAATGTATACTCCAATATAACAGTTATAAAACATTTTAAATGGATAGCATTTTATTTTTATTTGCTGTTGCTGCTGCTACTGTCACTGTTCAAGGTCACTTGAGGAAAATTGTAAATTTTATGTTTCAAACACAGTTAGGTTTGGTAGCAAAAATATGACTTCCAACATCAGTAAATAATGCAGATGACATCAGTCAAGAGCTACTGACACATTATTACACAGACCCTTTGACTTAATTACACACCTTCAATTTACAGGAATTTCCCATTCATATAACTTAACACTTCAACAGCCCAGTCTGGACAGTAACTAGGTAATGGATTGGACATTTGAGGAACAATTCAATTCCTAGCAGGAGCAGGAGATTTCTCTCTTCTCAAAAATGTCCACTCCAGCTCTGGGGGCCACCCAACCTCCTATTCAGTAGATACCAGGGTAGCTTTCTCCAGAGGCTAAGCAGCCAGACTGTGAAGCCAGTCATTCACTCCCATCTAGTACTGAGGTTAAGTCTGTTTTGAGTTACATCTCCACTCCCCCTCATGTCTTCAAGTCATATAAAAGGATGCATTTACCATAACTGTTGTAATAGATACTAAAAGATTCTGTAATTACTTGTCCAAAAAATTAAAAAATCAAGAATGGCTAATATGAAAGACATATAGTTGACTGAATGACATATCTTCCACTTGAAACTGAAGGCTGGAAAAACAATATAGGCAATGTACATATAACAATGAGGTGGGGGAAAACAATACATATTACATATTCCGAGTGTGTGTTGGTAGCCTTATGTATCCAGTATGCAATGTGCATGCGCCACATTGTCATGTTCCCTGTCTGTTTGTATAGTATTTTACCACATCATCTCATAAATGGCACAATATCTGGGGGAGAAAAGTAATTGAATATAAAATGTGTATTTTGATTTTCTACACAAATTTTGTTTGAAACACTTCTCAAGAAGAACTGGGCGATATATTATCATAAATATATAATGGTATTCATGTAAACTACTCAGTATTCCTATCAAGTTTTAATGAAACTTGACTCTTCTTGACAGATTTTTTAAAAAAACTTAAATATCAAATTTCACAAAAACCCACCCAGTGGGAGACGAAGGATTCTAAATCTATTACATATGTGTGAACCTCGGGATTACACACTCTATTGTTTCCTTTCTAACCCTCTTAGATTGATATAATGCATCATTTTACACACACTCCTGAACATTCACAACAGAAAGCATCTGTCTGTCTCACTGTGAAAACTCATGGAACTAAGGAGGAAGGTGGACTGCTACAGCAATAACCATAACAATCACAATCTTCTGCAATGTAATGTCATGTAAAGTGTAGGTATTTAATGATGTTTCAAGGAAACATTCAGTCTCCATCTGGGCAGACTGGCTTGCCCATCCTGAATATGCAGGCAGTATGTTCCTCTTAAATGTTGGCCAACCTCTACCACACTATATGGCATCATTTCCAATAAGATTCTAACCTTCATCACATTAGTTTTCTTGTTTCAAACATATTTATTACTTCCAATCTTCAGTAAGCGGTTGGTGGATTAATTACAGCTTCAAAATTAGGAGAAGAAATGCAACAAAGTACACAAAGAATTGCACAAAATATGTCAAAGGAATATACATGTCATACGCAGTGTTCCAAATTCTGCATAATAACATTTTCAAGCTTAATTTCACATGTTGAAGTTGCTAACAATACTTTAAAGCTGCTAACTTCAAAGTTACAAAAAAAAAAACACAAGATAGGAGTAAGACACAATTAGAATTTTTCACTGAATTCAGCCATTATATTTAACCCTCCCTACTTCAAATATTTCAAGTTATTTTATTTCTACATTTCCAAAGCAAAATTACAATTCCCATTCTCCAAAAGTGCAAACAAATCACTCATCTGTTGGAAGAGAGTACATAAGATCACTCTTGACTCTACTACCACACATACCAAAACCAAATGAGGACTGTGATATATGACACTGCAGCATTATGAGAGTTAACCACTTAAAGCTTGATACTGATTGCAACAGTATTAAATAACCAATTCTTACATCACATAAATCACAGCACAATTCCATTACATCAGTTAATACTGTCTAGGGAAACAGTCATGCATTCCAAAAATCATACAAATCCATAAACATTCTTTGTGGACAGAATGCAAGATGTTTTAATGGTACAGCACAATGTCAACACTATGTTCATACCCCAATGGTAGTCAGAACATTATTCAGCTTGTAAATCTGTAGAGTGCCACACTCGAATGTGACTTTTCAGAATGTGACTTTTCAAATTCCCCTTTTGTTTTGCTTTGTAGGGGCAAAGAGGACATTGAAACTGAGGTTCCTTTCCACATTCAACACGCAAATGGAGAATCAGTGATTTCTTCCATCGATACACTTTCCCACATTTGGTGCACTGATGATAATCACTTGATGGGCAGTTCTTGTTTGCTGTAGAAGTTCTGGGTATGGTAAATTTGTGACCAGCTGTCTCCACTAAACCACTTCTGAAATTATGAAACTTTGAAAGTACCTGATGTCCAGCCCATGAATATCCTGGAACAGAAGAAACAATTCCACAAAATATGTTATTAAAGAAAGGTCTAATATGTCTCAACATAATTTTTTTATGTTTATAAATGTCAATAATCCTGCTCCGTGCACCTGACTTCAAAAGGCTCAGATGCTTTTAAACAATTCTCTCTTTGAAAGGTAAAGTTGGTCATATAGCTCTATAAGTGATAAATTTTGAAGGATAAGGAAGAAATTGTGGTCTGTTATAAGGTACTACCCCACCATCTGCCTGGAGAGTCTAAGGAAAACCATGTAAAATGTCAGTTAAGTATCTGCAATTCAAACCTAAGACTTCACAAATACAGAATGCTAACCATGTGAATACAACACTTGACATTCCCCTGATAAGTTTGTGCACTGTAAGCCACTCAACAATAATGTACCAATTTAAAAGAAATGTAACACTGAATAAAATACCGAAGTAATGAAAATAACACATGACATGCTGCTAAACACAGATGCTATCCCAGCATAATAAGCAATAACTGAAGCAGTGTCTCATTTCAAGTGTTTGCCAAAACATGGGTTCATGCTGGTACATCCTGTATAAGAAAAATGAATGCCACTCACTCCACCATTATATTTAGTGCACTTTAAACATAAAGTATGAGGTACCTGTGTGCAAATCTAGACTGTCATCCAGGCATGCAGGAGCACCCAGTTTTTGGTCATCCATATTCTGCAAGGTCCGAAGCCGATTTCCTTCTCTAGACAGCTAAGCAACTTCTTCAACCTCTCCTTGATGAGAACAAAATTCCAAGAAATGAATTCATGATGAAACATGCCCTGGTAACTGAAAAAGTCTTCCATTATCAACTTCCGTCTTCACAGTAATTTTCACTTGAAAAACGGTCATTTAATTTAGGACCTGCACTGCAAACTCCAAGTCAGCCAGGTTTCAGCGAGATGTCACTAATTCAAAGCCAGCAAGAATTATGGTAGTGTCAACACAAAGATAAGTCACATGAAAACAGTATCAGTATTTATAACTGTTTCGCAGTGTCCGCCTTTACATCTGATGTCACAAAATACACACCTTCAAACAAGCTGGCTCCTTTCCTCTTTCTTGGTAATGGATATTCCTTGTCTTGTTGATCGCTGTGACTGTTTCTGATTTTCATCTCCACGGTGTCTCTACGTAGAAGTGTATGCAAATTCACTCCAGCACATTCATTGTTGCCTACACTCAGAGATGCTTAGCACTTTGTGCTCCTAATGACCAAATTATTGTCACAGTCTACCTCGCTCTGGTCATGATTATACAAGAATTATTACTAGAAAAGAATCTCCATTATTTTATCACAGCAAATATGTTAAATTACCCATGTCAAATCCATTAAAACTGCATCACTCTGTACTAGTGTATTACTAAAAAAATCAGTTTTCATTTGAAGAGAAGGTGAAAGGTGGGGAGAAAGAATGTTAATGTAAGGTCAATTAACATTAGAAAGTGCAAGTAGGCAAATTATCATTACATGATAACAAATTTATTCATATATTCTGGGTTTGAAGCCATTTCTTGGTTTATAAAAACTCTACCTTCACATGAAAGCTGCGGCATTTTGCTGGTGTTTAACCCAAACGTGCTGCTTTAGGCTCCACTTTCGTTTTGCTTTAAAAAAACAATACGGACATTGAAATTTGGGTTCTGTACCACATTCATACTTCAAATGTAAATTTAAAGATTTCTTCCATCGATAAACTCTCCGACACCGAGGACAACAATATCCACCATTTTTATTTGAACTCATTTCTGTCTCTTTTTGATCTGAAACAGCAGAAGACACAGACACTACACACTCTCCACTTGCGGCCATCCAATTCTGTTGAGCAGTGTAGTCTACAGGACATCCAGTTTCTACATTCCCTCTGTGACTAGGAAGTACATTTTGCCCCTGGTATAAATCATCCAAGATAAGATCTGAACTCATGTTTTGTGCCATACAAACACCACTTTTACCAGAAGAGCCATCAGGATTAAACAATAACAGGTCTTCTGATGACAGTGTCCATGATGATACGTCATCTAAAATAAAATACAAAAAAATATGTCACTACTTTTTGTACTCTTCAACGAATATTAATAGGGGGAACTAATTGAAAAGGATGAGGCAGGTGGGAGAAGTGGCACACATGGAGGAAAAAGCAGATGCACACAGAGTTTTGGTGATGAAACCAAGACAACTCAATTCTGGTTAATTACAGGTTAATTACAGCATTCACAACAACCTATTTGAGTTAGATGAGGCCAATACACATCCTCACACCTTATTTCATAAGCAACATATTAATATTTCTTTGCTCACTTCTATGCCCCGGCAGCCCAAGTGCATGCTACATGCCTTGTCCTTCCTACCCTCCTTGGCTTGATCACCTTAAATCTGCCAAAACACAGTTGCTGCTGTTAGATACTCTCAGGGGTAGAGATTACAAGTGTTCTGGAATGTTGTGCTGTGTCACTGGGTAAACAAACACAGCAGTTTCAACAGATCATTACTATTTACCAATTAGTACAGCATACCAACCCACAAGACTTGAATCTTCATGGTTTATGCTACTGTAATGTCTGTTGCTAAAATGTTTGTTTCCTTTAAAGTCTATCACGTCCCCACGTTTATATTCCCAAAGACAGTTGGTTGAAATTTATGAAGGCAGGGAGATGTTCGGTAGTGTGCTATATCCACCACATTTCAGGAACACTAATCAATGAGTGTCTACAATATCTGCCTGCAAAATTAAGTCAGAAAATGAAGAGAAATTCAGCAATGCAATATCATGAGACTAGCCCTGCACATGGCGTGTAGCAAGTCCATTCATTTAGGCACTTCAAAATATAACCAACTGCATAGGAACATACAATTCTGTATGCTTATTCATGACACATGAACTTATGATCAGCTCTAATATGGTTTGAACTCAAAAACTGCAATGCAGTTTTTGACTACCCTCTACAGTGTTGTAAATTTGACTCATTCTTCAAACTTATTTCATAGCCGACAGATAGCTCTTACAATGTAGTCTTGATAGCAAATCATTCACAAAACCCTTAAGGACATATGACTGAACTATAGGTAATTTGGAAGTGATCAGAAATACTGTTGCAAACATTTGCAGCTTAAACAAAATGGAATTAATCTAGTTTGTCTAAAAATCACAAAATTAAAATACACACAACATTACTTCAAAACTGCAAGTACATATCATGGACATCTTGCAGTATTTACCAAAGCTCCTCCCATCCTGGAACAAAGAGCAATGTCATGACAGCATCGAATATAGGATCAAAAATTTTTCATACACTTCCTAAAACCACAGAATAATTAGAGCTTCATATCAAGAACAGGAATGCTTTATTTTCACATAACACTTCAATTTTCTTTACACCCAAATAAAAAAATTCAGATTAAATACAACATAAGAAAAAAGTGCCAGTACTCCATCTAGCATTTGGCTGCTTTTCTTAACAATATCACAGTACACAGTAACCGAAACTTTACAAAAGGAATAACATTCAGATTTGGAACTTGTCATGCAATTTTAAAAAACCGGAAGGGAAGATTCAAACAGCATTTAGAAACTCTGCCACAACACTTGCACATCACTTTGTCCAGATGTGACTAACAAATACAATAGCAAAGGATACAAAGTAAATTTCACAAATTACCATACACATAGCAAAGGATACACAGTAAATGGCACAATACATTTGGATGTTGAGGTAGAAAACTGTAAACAGATTCTGAAACAACAGTCATATTTTATAAACATATAAATACATTCCATACACAGGAATGTAATCACATTTGAAATGCATATATAAAACACAGAATACTGGGCTTATATTAAACAGTGCACACATTAAATAAAAAATACTCCTGGAATAATTTCTTTTAATACAAAAATAATTTATTCATCAAATGCCACATGCACACACAAGCTGATATTGTGGACAGATGTGCCTAATGTGGTTCACGTTCAAACATAACACTTCCATGCATTTGCGTGGTAACTTCATCCTGATATATTTAAGCTGTGACTCAGATGTCTCTCTCAAATTGTCTCATGGCAGTATCCATTTCCTGTCACATCTGCTTGTCACAAACTTGATTTCCATACTATATAAAAACTGCAAATATTTGTGTAGTCAGAGAAACAGACTTTGGTGTGCTGGGTTACTGTACTGTATAGTCTGTTAAATGGATATCATTGCTTCAGAGGAACTTGCTACCTACATCCTCTGGGTAAAGGAGGCCATAGCTTGTAATGTGACAATAATATGATTAAATGTGAGATCTTTAAACTGTACTCCAAATTAATTTCCAACATATACATTGTAAAGAGAAGCAAAGGTTACCATCCAACCACCTGTAGCAATTTCAAAACCACACACAAACTGTAAAATATGACACAGCTCACTTGATCCTACATCAACAATATAGTCAGATGTGAGAATGTACTCCTACAAAAGGCAATACAACATACCACAGTCACAGTCCTCTGTATGACAATAATCTTGTACTTTGAACATTTATCTTACCAACTGCTGTGTTACGCAATATATTTATTTCAATGAAACATAAGTAACAGATTACAAATATGACTGCTTGCAGTGGCTTTTGCTTTATTTTGCAGCACTCAGTAATTCAGACTGTAATATCAAATAGTAAAACAACTGAAGGATGATTAATTGAAACGGACTTGGTAGGACACAGTCATGGTCTACTTGAGGCACCATGTAGTATTTTCCCAGAGGGACTGAGGGAAATAAGAAACCTGTCAGGATAAGCAATGGCCCAGCCAAAATTATACTAGTCATCTGCCAAAACAAAGTCCTAGAGCACTGCTACTCGGCGTAATACAATACCCATGATGCTTTTCAATATAAGGAAGAGAAATCCATTCCTTCCACACTACTGTTATTCATTTCACATTATGTGATTAACTGTTCAGCATAAAACTTGAATAATTTAACCTGTAAGAGCAAAGTTTTGCCCTGCACGTCATCACGGCATACGGTGGAGGAAAGGTATAGCTCTGGCCATTGTTAAACTTGGCACTAGACATAGGTCAGTGGTCAGCTTCATGCTCCAGCTGTTTCATCCCACAGGAAATAACTGCCAGTATCCAGTGAACAAGAGGGAGGGTGGGCCCTGGAGCTGGTATGGACATTTTGGAGAAGAAATAATTTCTGGCCCCTACCAGGAATTAAACCCTGCATCATTGTCCAACCCATAGCCTAGTCTGAAGACCAACCAAGCCAGTCTGGTTTCCCATTTAACCTGCATATTGCATGAGAACTTTCACTGGGGAATGGCCATAAAAGTTGACCAATTTTCCATAAATATGTATAAAACAATAACACACAAACATACAACTTCCACAATAAGTTTTGATATACACATAATGAGGTATGTCTTCTGGTGAGAATAAAATAAGAAACACATAGTATTCTAACATTTAGTGAAATTAAACACATTTGAAGGTGGCCTATGTAGAATTTATGATCAGTAAAGCTGCATAAAACCATTTTTTTATGGTAATCTTGCTGTTCATTCTGTAACTTTTCCATCATGTCCAAGAATACTGTTCATCCTGTTTAGTTTCAGTACTGACAAAACTATAAAACTTATAATATCGCAATTGTGGAATGCATGACTCATAAATAAAAAAACTGCAGAATATATACTTCATACATCGTTCTGCAGAGCACAGTAGTCTGCATAAACAGCACCACAGAATGTACCCTCTTTCATGTACCACGTTCAAGCTAAACACAATATTACTGCAAGTGCAACTGACTTCAGCATGAAAAGCACACAATCAAACAGACAGCTAAAAATAAAATGCCTGACACCACAATTATTGACCAGTATCTTTGCCAGTAAAATGTTTTCTCTTCACGTGTCTCAACAGGTTGCCCCTGAGTTTGGCCCGATGTGGGCAATATGGACAACAGAACTGTGGTTCTTTGCCGCACTCGTATCTCATATGAAGAAGTAACGACTTTTTCCAGTGATACACTTTACAACACTTAGGACATGGAAACAACTCCTTTCCAGTTACTGATGATTCATAGTTCACTGATGAATTGTGACATGCATCTTTGTGAAACTCAGCAGAATGTGCGTGGTCCTCTGGATGTTGCCAGCGATTGTCTGTAACTGCTTCGAACAATAAAACGGTCAAATCTGTAACACCAAGAAAAGCTTGTTATTAGAGCAAGATAAGAAACCTTAATCTCTTTACTATTAGCAAAGAAGAACAACATATCAGCTGCTTGTACATTAGCTGGCATTCAACTGCTTGTCACATGAGATTTGAATTTCTCTAAAGGTCTGTGGCACTGGACAAGTCATTATAAGAGTATTACATTAGATACTGTGCATTTGTGAAGCATATTTTATATATATATATATATATATGATTTGCTTCTGTTGTCACATAAAAGTAATATCATATAACCTTCACTGTCGGTTCCATTGGTATACAGATCAACTGGTCCTAAAGGCAAACATCAAGTCAAAATTCCTCGGGACTGTCACAGCATTCTTTCTGGTATGATACTGGCAGATACTTTCTGGTATGGTACTGGCAGGTAGTAAAGTTTTGCAAGAACCAGATGCCTCCAACTTCAGGGTAGAATGCTTTAGCCCTGAATATGCAGGCAGCAGGTTCCTCCAAGACATTGGTACCTACCTGCCACATTACACAGTCTCATATCCCAGAATACCAGAATTTTATCACTACAATATTCCCATACCCCACATTTACAACTGAATATATAGAGCCGATATGTTTACTTCTTGTGTTAAATTTCTTAATTTTGAAAAACCAAAGGATAAATTCATATACAATGGAAATGTGTCTGTCCATAACATAAAGTGTCAATCATTTGACTAGCAGTCAATTCATACCACATCCTAGACAAAAAATACCATAGCAACATTTTGATAAACACATTATCCCTTTGCTGCACAGTTACCTTGATATATCATGCAAAATTCAGATATGCTCCATAAATCATATCTTGGTATATTAAGCATGGTAAAAACATTTACCGAACTGACGCATCCATTCTTTATACTCAGTTCCTTTAAAAGTACTAAAATCATGTCCACTGTTGTCAACATACATAATGCACAGAGCTGCCCTACAAAAATCTAGTGACTTTCCACATCAATCACAGCATCTAATGGACAGATGAGATTTTCTATACATTCTAGTGTCTCTCACAGCAAGATGCCATGACATAGGCCATGGTTGCATCTTCCCAAACAATAACTTCTTATATGTTCATGGTCATGTTCCTACATTTTATTGGATGTCATATAACCACTGCATTTGAAATACCACCATCAAACTGAGCAGATTAGCATGGCAGTAATGCTGTAGACCAGTGACACCTAACACGTGTGTTGCAGACCCACGAGGGGAGGTTTGGAAGGCTCTGCAAATTCAAGCACCTTCACAGCACATCCTGCCCTTTAGCTATTGCTTGGTTTCTTCTGTTATTAATTTTCTGATGAATAAGATGCGAGTTCACATACTACACTTCCTGAGTTTATGACCGTTTCTGTCATTAAATTTTCTCAACTAACAGGGTCTAAGATTATCTATGAGCATACGAAGGTTTGCGAGACTGTTTGAAATTAGAAAGGAGCTCTCATACTCAAAAGGGCTGGGAACCACTTCAGGATGGGGGCACTTGAATATCGACCAGGACATCAGCTACTTTAAAAACTTCCATGGTTTCCCTCAGTTCCTGAAGTCAAATTCCACAACCACTTCCTTCCAAACCCTTTCCAATTCATCATTTGCCCATCATGCTGACATCAATACAATGTATTACAAGTAATTAACACCACCACAGAATAAGCCACAAAAAAGAATAATTAAATAACCCAAATAAACAAATAATTGATAAATCAATGCACTGTTTTTTCCTCACGACTGACAAAATATCTACGGACAGTAGTGGATCCTGTTGTTATCACGTATTCAATATGAGCCAAAAGAAATATTTCAAAGAAAGAACCATAAGACTTCTCAAAACATATACAAAATTGGGGGTTACAAGGGTAATGAACACTTACCAATTTCAATATCCACAGAGGTGCTAATTGTAGAGGCCAGCAGAAAACTGCATCACATTATACATCTGTTAACACGTTTTGAATATCAGTTCTTTCGCCATCTTCTTCAGCTAAGAGAAATAGTGGCTACAGTTGGTGGCTGAGTGCATTGCTACAACAGGTGTTTGTAACTAATGCTGTATAAATGTGTACATCATTTTCTGATGAACATGAACACATTCTGTAAGGCCAAAGGAATAAATAACCTTGATCCCTTTGCATTCCATGCAAGCATATGATGGAGTGGCTGTATAGCTACTCATACTCAACCTCATAACTAGAGACAGGAGAGTGGTCAGCTTCACATGATGGCCACTTTACCCCATTGGAAAGAGCCCCCAGTATCCACTTAATAGGAGGCTTAGTAGGCCCCAGAGCCAGTCTACACATTTTGGTGAAGAAGTAAATCTCTTGTCCCTATCAGAAATCAAGCAAGGATTCCTTGGTTAGCCAACGCACAGTGTAGTTAGTACACTGACTGAGCTAACCCAACTCACACCAGTTTTCATACATGCAACAATTATATAATATTAGTACAGGAATTATTTGTTTACCATTATGGTATGTAAAACATACATATACCAGGCAAATAAACAAAATGACATTATTCTCAGTTCTTTAGAAAAACCTGATATGAGCAGATATGGATAAGTGTTAATACTGTGTATTATCAAACAATTTCCTTAGAACTCCATTTTCAGTGATGGCTCCAACAGTGAAAGTATCTTTTTCCTTTATATGTGAATAAGAATACAACACAGACCATGAAGTGCGATGTGTATATATTCATGGTGTATATAGAAAATGGAACACATTCAAAGAAATTTTTTCCATGGCAATACAAGGCTAATAGCAACAAACCTTCTGCATACACTAACAATAAGCAGTGAATAAAACAGAAATATTAAGTTAGGGTCTTCTGGAGCGTGATGCCATGCAGTATGTAGTTTGGTAGATAGGTACCAACATTTCAGACAGATGTACCTGGAATGTGATGACATGTAATTTTGTTGGGGGCACTAACTTTTCAGAGGGACCTGCTGCCTCTAGATTCAGGTTACAAGAATGCAACAGTTTCTTCTAAAATTCTGGTATGTACCTACCAAACAACACAGTATAACATCTTAAAAGATCATATGTTAGTAATAGCCACCCTGAAACCTCAAATCTCGAAACAGAACTACAATATTCTTGTCACAATAGACTGGAAAGTGGAATAGTCTGCAGTTAAGTTCAGAATAAAATGCAATATTTCTTTAATACGAAGTCCTTTGCCATACACACAGAGAAAGAATTAACAGCAGGTCAAAATCAAAATAAAGTACTGGTGCCTAAAAGTAATATTAAAATCATACTTCTAAAAAATCAAATTATCATTTCTAATAAAACTCAACCCACATTATTACACTGCTGTTTGGAACTAACTTCTGCAACAAGAATATAATTTTAATTTTACAAAAAAGTGTGCAAAAGCATACAGATCCTTAAATAATATTATTAAATAACTTATTTAAATAACCCCATCCAAGCAACCTGGTATTTATGCAATTATGAGATGATACCAGATCAGCACGCAATGAAAAAAACGTATCAACTCTTTAAATAATGACTATATTAAATAAGGAAAATATATTTCACTGTGGGAAGAGTATGAACAAGTGTGTTAAGGTACTGTGATAGGAAAAAGAAGAAGTAATACTGGATGTTCTGTAATCTACATGCATAAAGCATAGTTTTATTGTCCATACAACAAACCATAACTCATATTGCATCATTACCATACAGTATACATTTTCAGTTCTCTCTCATTCTCTCTTTTTTAAAGTTTCAAATAGTCTTTTAAAAGTATTCTGCACACATTTTGTCAGTGGTAAGACATCATTCTTTCACATGTGTGACATAAGTTCTTCCTCACAGATAAATTCCGTGTGGTGCATGGTCATGTCAATGGTGGTGAATGTCCAGTTATTCTTAACAGTGCACACAAGCAGGACCTAGTACTCAGAGCAGTAGAAGTTACATGTACAGTATGTCTTGTGTCTGATGCTTCGTTCTGATGTGTTTCTGAAGATTCCAGTTTAACTTTGCTCGATATGGGCAATGAGGGCACTGAAGCTGGGGTTCCTTACCACACTCCAGCCGCAGGTGATTGTATAGAGAGGTTTTCCAACGGTAAGACTTCCCACAGTTTTTGCACTTAAATTCGTCAGTTGACTGTTGAAAGTGTGAAATGTAACATCCTTTGTTGGTCGGTGTGCTGGGCGAGGCAGACAACATAGTTTCTTGAACTTGATGTTGTATTTCTCCGGATCGACAAACTACACCCTGAAAAGCCACTTCCATTGGATCACCCACGTACACTGTGTCCAGGTCTGAATTTCTTGGTGGGTGAAGTTCATGCCATGACACTGTTTCTGCAAAATATCAATTCAGATGAAACATAAACTGCTGCAGATAGGTATCTCAACAAGGGAGATAAAATGAGAAATGTGAAACAATTTTGCACCAAAATTTCCTCAGACAATCAGCCATCTCAACATTCATCGACCCAGGTTTCTGAAAAGTTTATTTTAACTCAAACTCTGTTATAGCTGAACACCTAAGAAGATTTTATCACATTTATTCACCATAATGGCTTCAAATCTCGCATATAAATTTCTGCAAGATTTGGGGTTCTAATAGCAATGTTGTTGGTGACCCAAGTATTCTGGGTTGTTACACCATGTAAATTGGTAAACAGTTACCAACACATCAGAGAAGTATACTGCCTTCAAAATAGGATCAAGCAGTCCATTCTTCTTCAAATGTTAACCCTAAAGATGGAGGCAGTATGCCGCTCCAAAACACCAGTAACTATTTACCAGTCAGCATGGTGTAACATCCCAGTAAGACCTACATCTTCATAGGAAGTTTTGTCGCAGAACCCTCTCTGAAAGAGGCCAAGTGAATATCTGAGAATAATATTCCTGGATTCATTCTTTTATCAACTTAATGATGTTCAGTTAAGTCACAGATTATACAGCATCTATGATTAGATGGTGATATTCACGTGTTGATTTCTGGAAGTCTATGTTTCCCTACAATATTGCAGCATTTTATTCATAAACTTCCTATTAGCATTATAAACCACCTCTTACCTCTAATGAAAATAATTATAACAAATTCGTATACTAACTGGCTAATTATAAAGGTTCTCAGGGAACCCCTTTCCTGCTGCCATTTTTAAATACTGTGTCCCCAGCTTACCGCCTATTATTTAAAAAATATGGAAAAATTCTTGACGTCATTTCACAATAAAGTAAATACCTTCAAAGCAACATGACATGGTAACGGGGTATAGAGAAAACTGCACATATTCAGCTGCACCAGCATCTACAGCGCAGTCAGTAATTCAAGAAATAGAAGGTGATACTTGAGAACTTTGTGGGTACCCTCAGGTACTTTGATCAAGAGTGGAAATCCAAGGACAGGGTAAGGCAGGAAAGGGTTAAGTATGAGAATATTACAACAACAGGTAGAAGTAATGTCTGTTGCAGTGTGCAATGGTGCATTAACATCACTGAAAGTTATGAGAACTTTTAAACTGGTTTCATAAGGAAGTCTAACAGTTAACTTCATATCCAATTATTTCATAATCACAGCATAAGCAAAACAGAAGTGTCAGTCTGACAAAAGAAGAACAAGTCACACTTTGGAAACAGGTGCATTTATTTAAACTCAGACATTATATAGAGAACAGTGAAGCACAAACACTCACCCTATTGTGTTCAACCAACATTACATATTTCACACTGAAAACATTTATATACAACCACTGAAGATGATCACCTCCTTCTCAGTTCAACCAAGTCAGTTCCATCTGAGAACTATGAAACCAAAAACATATGCTAAACATTCTTATGGGTCCTAAATGACAATTTCGAGAAGAATACATTCTCAAGGACCCTAAATGATAATTTCAAGACGAATACTGTCTTCTAGGACATGCGACAGTGTCATTTGGTAGTTCAGGCGAAATTACAGTCCCTACCTAGGAGTACACCTCTTATAACCTCAAGGTGGATGCAGTATGTTATACTAAAATAATAAATTTATACCAAACTACAAGATGTCACAATGCAGAAGGAAGCAGTCTTCATAGTCAATGTGGCAAGAATATTAAACCTTAAATTTCAAGCTTCAACAAGAAATTAACAAACAAATACAAAGAGAGAAAGTAAATAAATAAACAGAAAATGAAAACTGACAAATGGATGGGTAAACATTATGTTTTTTCAACAATCTTACAAATTAACGACTGTACCTAATTTTGCAAAAACATAAACAGGGAGACAAATGAATGCATCACAAAAAAAAATTTATAATTGACAAATTTTAAAGTTCTCGGGTGGATGTTTACGACTAACATGTTTCTGAAGATTCCAATTTAACTTTGAACGATATGGGCAATAGAGGCACTGAAACTGGGGTTCCTTGCCACACTCCAGTTTCTCATGATTACGTAAGGACTCTTTCCAACGGTATGCGTTTCCACACTTTTCACACCTGAATCTCTTGTCTGGTTGGTAATTTGATTTGCAGTCTTCCTGGTTCACCAGTTGATGTAATAAACCCGGCACTAGAGTAACTGCTGGTTGTCGCACACAATGGCTGTTAAATGAGGCTGTTCTACCTTGAAATGCTTGTTCAAAAGATTCAAGATATACATCTTCTGATGGATTATAATCAGTCCAGGACCTCATTCCTGTAAAACAACAATATGAAATAATATCATACACATTTTGGTGTCAATACAACTATGCTCGAAAAGTTACACTTCATTAGGTTTGTCTGTAGTTTATTCAACCATTCTGTCAGCAATGCAGACAACACAGACAGAACCCTAGTTTTATGCCCCATCTGTTTTACATCTCTTTGTTCAAACACCCATTGCCATTATACATCACTTCCCAGATATCATAAGAGAACACTGGAATGCCACTATCATCTTACATGCAGTGAGGGGAAAAGCTAGAAACAAACACGGAAGAATGAAGTTCAGTGTCTCACCATCAGAATGCAAGCCAAACTCATAACATCAGAATTCCCAACACATTTAAAATAAGTGGAAATGGAAATGACAGTAACTAATCAAATTTTCATTCACGATATAATTAATATCACATTATATTTCAGGAACTCCTGCAACCATTCAGTTCAGAATATTTTCTACCACCCACTTCAGAATGTAAGAGATGGGAAACAATTGAAGAAAACTACACAGCCTATACATACTGAAAGATGCTAATCAAAAGAGAAAATATGTTTAATTTGTTGCTGACTCCATGCATATCTTTATCACAATGATTTTTAAAATCTATGTCAATATGACAGACTGCGACATTCAAGGAGAGGTTATGTGCTGCAGTCTGCGCTAGCCCAAGCTATTCAAGGACATGTAGATCAAAGGGTTAAAACTGTATTTGTGATTCCTAACTGATGTGAGAAAATGACTCCTCTTGATACCAGTACTAGCAAATCACAGACTTGTAGAAGAACAATATCGACCAGAAAGAATAAAACATTAACTCCCTACTCCACTAGGCTTCTTACAAACAGCTAGTCTCCATCACTGAACCAAGGTCTAGTTATTGAGTCAGACCCAAACTAAATAGGAACTTACCTGAAGATGGAACAACATTCAAGTGCCCAAAATTCTGCATTCAAAAGAAAAATAAGATAATGGACACTGTCCAAAATAATGGTCACATTTTAGGATCAAAGATGTACACATAAATATATAATTATTGGGAATTATTAATAAACTTTACATCTAATATAATTACGACATTACATCATGAATAAGTATCAATGACACATGAAATAATAAAAATAATACTTATTTTCTAACACCATATATGTGTGCATTTCAAAGACATAAATCAATCGACACTTGAGAACCGTCAATATAAGAGTGCTCTTGTCTGTCTGGGTTGCGGGTGGGGGGGTGGGGGGGTTCAGTATATTTATATTTTTTTTTTATATTTAT
>Ga0123355_10004980_pt1 | contig 19338 bp, 11 predicted proteins | sample TergutEmb28metaG_3_FD_89872 | JGI IMG/M metagenome (GOLD analysis project Ga0123355, IMG submission 89872) | Embiratermes neotenicus P1 segment gut microbial communities from Petit-Saut dam, French Guiana - Emb289 P1 | ecosystem: Host-associated > Arthropoda: Insects > Digestive system > Gut ... | reverse complement strand
CTGACGACGCATTGCACTGTCAGGTCTCTTTGTCGGTGTTTTTGAGCCTTTTAAATCATCATCACTTAACATATTTTTCAAACCTCCTTATTAAATACAGAAGACTTTTCCAAGTCTTTATTAAAGGTTTTTGATAAACGCTCTGTTAAAAACAACTCAACTTCGCATTCAATCAAATGTTTTTCTTCTTGGTACTTGAGAAAACTCTCTTTGTCCAGCTTTCGGATTGTTAGATTTGAATATTTGCCTAACTTTGCGTAAAATAAAAAAGACGAGCGATTATACCACTCGTCACCTTTCGTTATTAAAGGAGAAATTAGCAAGACCTTATTCACATCTTGGATATGTAATAATGTCCTTTCTTCCTTCTCCAAAGTTCCACCTACAAATGTCAGCAAATTATATTCTAAAGTTAAAATATCAATGTCTCGAAAAAGTTTTTGCTCCACCAAATAGTCATTAAGTGTAGCCAACAACTCTTTAACCTCTTCCAACGAATCTCCCCTATCCAAAAACTCCTTTACCTCTTTGTTCACTAAATCAAGATTAGGCGTAGTGCTAGGGTCAAACAATTCTACAACATCAAGATACTCTTCATACGATGTAATATCTTTGAACTTTAGAATAGATTTAATATCGTGAAAGTCATGTCTACGCAAGAAATGGTCATGACCAGCATCCACACGGTCTAAGGTGTCCTGATAAGCCAATATCTTCGCTTTTAATAATCCATCCAAATTAGGCATATACAACTTTATCATCTTCAGATTAATTTTCAATTCATAGAAAAACAACTCTAAAGTTTCAATTGTTATGTTAGGATTATTGTCAAAAACGGGGTCATTGTTTAACCAGTCGTTTGGCAAGTTAAGTTCTTTTGCTACTTCTAATATTGCATTTTCAACTTCTTCTGAATAATTTTCTGTCACTGTGTCAATATCTTTTGTAGTACCAAAATCACGAATACCATACATCATCAACGCATAGCCACCAATACTTTTTATCTCAATTGTGACCTGCATTACATAAAGTTTCTCATCTAAAAGTTTAAGGGCAGAGATGAACTCTGCCCTTGTGACTCTCAAATTATCTTCAAGAAAATACTTCATAGGATAATTCCCAACTCCTTGAATTCTGGATAAAAAATATGCGTATCATAGCCCACATTTAATTCTGGTGTTACTTTGTGGGTGATATTTGCAAGCTCCACAACTACAGGGTGGTCATCTGGAACAAATGGCGAATGTTTGAGGTAACCCAACAGTATTGCCCTTTGTAAGTTAGATGCATTTGAATAATCTAATTTTTCTAACCAAGATATATCCTCACCCATCTTTACCATAAACTTTCGAATGGCTTGTAGGGCTTCCCTAAAATCAAATAGCCGTGGGTCACCACTTTGCACCAAATACCGATTGATAAATAGAAAATCGTCTCTCATTGTAACCTCCCAATGCCTTATTTTCTTGATTGTCATTCTAACATGATACTAGGGACTACTTCAACTTAATTCCTTATCTAGCTGTTGCAACTGCTCGTGGGTCATTCGTGTGACATATTTCAGAAAACCACCTTTTCCTTTGATAAACACAGGGAAGGCATTTGTACTCGTGGATGTATACTTACTGATAATCCTCGTCATCTTAACAATGTCTTTATTATCAGTAACCCCAACAATCACTTTCTCTGCCTTGAAAGAAAAGTTTGAATATGTCGGCAAGGTTGCTTTAGGTTTCGTAGGTGATGTAACTCCCTGCCCCATACGTAACAATAATTCATTTGCCAAATAGTTTAATGATTCTCTTCCAATAGATTCAGTTACTACAGGATTTTCAACATCCACGAATAAATCTTCATCAAAATTATCTTCACCAAATAGGTCATCAATTTCAAAGCTAAGTTTTTCTGTTGCCAAATCATAATCAGCAACTACAGTAGCATCTTCTTTTTTAATTGGATTTAGATTAAGATAATCTTGTTCAGAACTAAACTTTATATCTCGAATCTTGTGTGACATTTTAATCCTCTTATTCCTGTAGAAGATAATCGCACTATCATCCCCTTTTAAAATATGTTTCAGGATGAAAGGAACCATAGTTGAACAAAGAACCTCAATAGGGTCGTTAAAATCTTTTATTGGAAACAGTAAGTCTTTCAACTCTAAAAGAAGCATACGCACATGATAATTTGAAAACTTATCAGAAATCTTTGATATATCCCACGTCGCAACATTTGGATTAAGAGTTCGCAACTCATGCTCAATTCGACGTAGAACATAAGCATCATTATTTTCTAAAAACCATTGAACATGGTTATCTCTCCCTAAGCTGTCGTAATTAATTGGAGAATTATCTCTCAATGTTTTGTCGTTAAACTCCGTCTTATACTGGTTGAGAAGATGGATAGGTATTTCATACTTGTCGATTTTAGCATCACCCCAAGTATCAGTGATGTTAATGCCAATATAAAACGGTGGCATATAAACATCTTTGTGTTTATACTTAACAATGAAGGCATCCGCTAAGATGGTCACCAGCTCTACTGGGTCAATATCTTTGTGGTATGATGCAAGTATTTCATCGTAAACTGTAGCATGAAGAATAAACTTTCCATTCTGAACCCAGCCACGTTTCCAAGCCGCGCGCATTAGACGCTGATAAATAATCCGCAAGAGGGTAGACGCAAAGCCCTGTACACCAAAGTTTCCAGCCCTTCTTCTTTGACGCTCTCTATACCATGACTCGTCATCATCACGCATTTTAATATGTTGAACCCATTTGAATTCATTTTGCATATAACCCCAAGATACCTTATGCACAGTTCCATCATCGTCAGTTTCTTCATCAGCCATTAACAAAAACTTCTTTATCCATTCAGGCGGGTTCTTTGGTATAACACTTTCATCACGATATGCATTAAGTGCAGCGTGAACAGGTGCTCTTGCCCTATCGAAAAGTTCAAGGAGATAAGCTGTCTTTGCCAAGTTCTCTGATGTCATTTCTCCATCAAATATCTTGTGACAAGTCTTCCAAACTTCCATAAGATAGATTCTACCAAAATTAATACCCTTAATTGGACCACGCTCTTTTTTCCTGTCAACAAGATAGGCAGGCTTACTAAAGAACTCTGCACATGCTTCTGTATGAGGGTCTTTTTCAGGGTCTACTAAAGGCTCAATAAGAGAAGTGTCTCTGGATAAACCCCACGCAATCTTAATCTCTACAGAAGCTTGGTCAGCATTTAAGATATTATAATCATCTGAATAAGGGAGATAATAACTCTTGCTTGGTTTAGACACAGTACATAACCCTGATACCACTCGCCTGGTAACAATGGAATTAGTCTTTGTCGGCTCGAACCTATACGGACTATTCATTGTTGCAAACTTCTTAAGGTCGCCTGTATTCTGCTTAGTAAAAGGAGCAATCTTCTGCAGGAAAAGAAAGAAGGGATATTTTAGAGAGTTAAACTCTTTTGCTGAAATTAGCACTTCTTTCGATATAGGGTCAACAATATCCTCTTTTAATTCTACAGCTTCTCTGAAAAATTTAACTAAAGGTTCATGTGCAGTTTTTGCTTCCTCTGCAAGATTTCTTTTCTCCTTTAGGTAAACTTTTACGGCTTCATTATCAGTGCTGGGCTTCTCCTTTTTCTTTGATAATGAAATGATTCATTGCAACAATCTTCGAGTAATATAAATCCATGTGAGCCTTATAAATATCTAGGATTCTTTGATTCTCCTGATATTTGGCAACACCAGCTTCCTTATTAACTCGCACACCATAATACTCGTTACGAGCTACCATGTTCATATATTCCTCGTCATACTTTCTCCACATTTCAATCTGATTGCCTTTTAGATAATCAACTACTTCTGCTGTCTGTAGATTCTGTATTAAAGAACGAGTCATCATACGAACTTCATCAACGTCTGCACAACCATACATAAGAGCAACACGAATATCAGAGATTTCATTAAACTTGTCGTAGATACCTTTCCCACCAATGTCCTCTAAATCTGGATAAACAACGCCTGAATGTTGCTTTACTCTAAATTTTGCACCATTCTTTCCTTGTGTCAAAAACGGGTCAAGATTAAACCCAATCTGCATAGAGTCATAATTAATCCAGATATCTGCACCCATAACCATACCAAAACGAATATCAATATTCATATTGTGGGCAGTCGTCTTAATTTCTGACCTTTTATACGTAAAACCAGAAGGTAGTGTAATTTCCCTGTCTTCCAAAAGGTCATGGCTAAACATATTGGTTAATCGTTCAGCCAACTGCTTGTTATCTACATTTTCAAAATGTTTCATTCCAATACAAACACCAAATGCTTTATGGTCTTCCCATGATAAGCCTAGGAAAACAGTCCTACTCCTATTATCGGATTTTTCAGACCAAGCATCTAACCCTGTGGATTCGAAGTCGATGGTGAAGTATTCCTCTTCTCCTCTGGCTCTCATTTCCCGTGCTCTTGCAATCGCCTTTTCAAAATCAGGTAATACAATATTATCAAATTGTTCTATAGAATGAATTCCGACATACTGCTTCCCTAGCTTCTCTAACCCAGAATACTGGGTTTTTAAAAACCAATCCAAATCAAAGCCTAAGTTTTCCAATGCCTCCAAACTTCTATCAAGGAACTTGGTGTGCCTTTTCTCTATAGCAGATTTTGCAACAAGTAATGCATCCAGTTTCCGTACTGCTAGATTTAGTCGCATTGGAGGGGCTTCAAGATTTACCTCCATAGATTCTGTTTTGAGTTTAACTTCTAAAAGTTCTCCACCTACATATCGTAAGATGTTACCATCAGCACTGCAAATTTCTGTGCCAGATTTTTTCTGTACTTCTTTCTTTTTTAGTGAAGTTATTTTTTGAGAAGTTATCTCTTCCAGCAAAGATTCTAAAAGGACAGTAGAGCCATAGGATTTATTCTGAAATACATCCAAAATACCCGCTATCCAAACAGGGTCATCTAATCGTCCTCCAGAACGATAGTAGTCTTGATACCTTGGAGCAATAGCACCTTCTACTGATGAATGTAATAAGATATAAGCTTGACTATTCTTTTTGAAAGCGTATTTAATTAAAACAAATACCTCTTGCTCAACTCGAAGTTCGCCTACCAAACTTGTCATAGAACAAATCTCCTTTTGTACTCCCTGAGTGGTAAAATACTCAGGGAGTCATCAATAATGGGAATATTTTTGCTCTTAAATTTAATCAATATATCAGTACCCCACTCACCTTCAAGGGAAAAATATCTAGTAAATTTATCGAACGCTTCCAATTTCGAAATGACTTCTAACTGATATGATGCAATATCAATCCGCTTTAAACCCCTGTGTTTATACAACCAAGGATTATCTGTCATATACTGATAGGAGTCATTCACACCATAAAGATACTGATAAAATGCCGTTGAGTGGATAACTTTTTCCTTATCTGCGCCAATTCTATCTAAGAAAAAATCCAAAACAGAGATTACCCCATACTTCTCCTCATCACCTTCTTCATAAATACAAAGAAATGAATTTGAAAATCGGAATGAAAAAATCGACGCAAAACTCTTTCGCTCATTAGTTCGTTCGCTTGTTTCATAAGAACGAGATATAACCCTTGCCATTGGCAAATTGGTATTAATAATCTGGGCAAAAGAAAAATCGCCTTTAAAGGCTGGCTTTTCAAACGCTATGCCCATAACGCGACTATAATTCAATTGGGACATGATTTAACCTCCTCCCTCAATATATTTTTGATTCGAATTGCCAAGCAATAATGTACTAGAATCTTCGTACACATCTACAATTCGCGCACTGCTTTGCCACGGTTTTACCATTCTTCCGTCACCAATCCACATACCCCAGTGATGAAGGAAGTATTTTACACCAATCTTTTTATCAATCTGAGTTTTATATTCATCAGTATCCACTCTTTTTAGATAGCCAAAAGTAGTATCCTCATCCCAATACCAAATTTCAGCAGGAAAACTTGCATCAAACTGCCGCATATCAGTACCAATATATATTGACCCTCGTAAATCCTGAATGGTTTTCTTATCAATTACAGGCGGACGCAACTCTCTTTCTGCAACACATCTGGATAGAAATTTTGCATCAAAAACCATATTCTTCACATACACTAAAGATTGAGCACATTTATCAACCCAAACTCTGAGAGTGCCACACAGTCCACTTCCTCTAGTATCCAGCAATTGTTTCACTTTCTCTTCCGAAAAAGGAATATCAGAAACAATATCTCGCAACTTAAAGAAAACCTCTGACGCACAATCTTCTTGCTCTAAATCCCATAGTATATCAGATATAGGACTGTTTCGAAGGTCAAAAGCTATATCCATAGTTGTTTTTCGCTTACCCTCCATAAAATTCAAATGGTGTATTGCTTGCTTATAAACACGACTTAAAAGTAAAAGTATTGAAAAATAATCATACCTATTTGGCACTATTTCCTTTGTGGCAGAAACGAATTCCTCGTCCCAGTTTTCATCATAACAATCTGACCAATCAAGCCCTTGTTCTTCATAATAGCTTAACTGACTAGAATCTACCCACAATATTGATACATCTTCGTCAAAATTATAAGGCGGTTGCGTGACAGGTGCTTCGTTTGAAACATGATATCGTGTATCTTGTTTAAGCGACTCGTGTTTTGGAAAAAGTAATACTGAAGGATGAAGCCCTTCTCCTGCTCTCACAACCATCTCCGATATGGAGAAAGTGTGTTCTTTTCCTGTTAATGACCATGTTGTAGTATAACTATCAGCTGACCATAATAAGACGTTCTTGATATACTCAGGAAAATTGCTAGATAATTTTTCAGGTAGTTTAGCCAACGCTTGATTAGGCAATAAAAAATCCTTTTTCTCCAATTCTCCATGAAACTTAGCCCTTAACTTCACATAATCATTGCTGTTTCGGATAAGGTCATCATAGGTCTCAAACTTCAAAGCAACATTGTCATACAAAAAGACATAGGGATTAAGTTTGACAAGATGATTATTTGCCCTGAGAACACTAACAAATTCATGGGCTAATCGAAATCCATCAAAAATAAGATTCACTTTGCCCCAAGAATCTCCTTTATCACCAATTATAGGTTCATAATGTGTACCATAGACTCCTGTTGCTGTATCCAATTTAATCAGTTTAATCTTCCAGTCCGCAGCCGGTGTTTCACTATCATGATAAAAATAGGACAATATATGTTCTGCTAAGGTGGAAATAGATAAATTCGTAAGTTCTGTTTCATAAAAAGTTTTTACGACAGGATAAAAATTTTTGTTCCATCGTCGTTCTTTTCTGTCAACAGAAGTTTTCTTTGTATCAAAATGAGGACTAGCAATTTGAAAAAGCCCCATACTCATACCTCTTAGCATACTATTAGCATCATTAATCCCCTCACGCCTAATATTGTACAAATAGATAGAGAGCTGGTTATTACCTTCCATAATCATAGATGCGCGATACATATAATCCGCCAAATCTTTCAATTGTTTTCTTGGAAAAGACCTGACTACATGCTTTACGCTTGATGACTGTAATCGTTGTTGGTTTTTTGGTATTTCTTTTTCTTGCATTTTCTTGTACTCAGACGCAATACGGATATTGAGGTTCGTGACTTTCTCGTGTATGATGGCTTCTATCTTTTCCAAAGTACTTCCAGTCTTACCTTCAGCATTTTTTTCTTTCCTACCTAAGGCAAAATCATGTACACTGTTTTTCAACGATTGAGACACAATATCTAACAACTCTCCAGTAACAAACGGAAGATTCTTTAACTTGTTTTGCTCAATACTAACGAGAAACTTGCTGTCAGATTCCTCTTTTGGGTTTGTCGTTGTTCTTCTAACGGCAGCTCCAAATACTTGACGATAATATAATGTATCAATCATTCCACTATGCAAAATAATTTCTTTAAAAATATTAGATGTTGTACTATGGATATACGTTTCCCACTTGATATCTTGTGTATCTTTTTCGTCCAAGTTATTCGTCAACAAATCTCTTATCGCTGTTTCTAAGTTGCGATGCTTTCCCATCTTTCGTGTTAGAAGATGATGAATAATCACAAGTTGAACTCGAAAAGTCTTTTGCTTATCTACCAAAACGCCTTCCTCCTCTAAACCTTTTTCTCTTAACTACCGACAAACGCTGTCCTCTGCATACACGCGAACCTAATCTCCCGCATAATCTAAGAACCGAAACAACCGACCTATTCCAAACACCGCGAAATAAACGAGCACCTAACCCTGTTAAGCCCTGCCTTGTTGTAGTTATAAGTTTTGCTGCTATACCTTCAACAGTAACTAATCCCACCCTATCACTCTTTTTCTTATTACAATCAGAACAGATAGGAACACAATTCCAAGTAGAGTTTAAGTTTACAGATATTATGCTAGTGTTTTTCGTTCCCGCTTTATTCTTCTTTGCCATACGAGATGGAGGGAAAATATGGTCTACTTCTAAATCTGGGTCATTACGAAACATTGCTCGCATACATTGACTACAGAAATAAAGACCACAAAGACCTTTGTTCTTTTGAAAATATTCCCGTCTGTAATCAGTTGAATCTCTCCAATGATTTTGCACTTTAGGGGGTTGATGTAGTTTTTGCTTACTGGTTTGTTGTCCCCTAGGGGGTTGAGGAGTGCGTGGTACACTCCTCTTTTTATAAGTGCGATGATTGGGGTTAATAAGTTTTGCCATAAAACTTAACCTCCTTCTTGCTTGGGTTTGTTAAATACAGTTGAATCTGTTAAACCTTTTAATTCTGCAAATTTGCTAACAAGGTCAATAGTCACTTTCCCTGTATTTGGGGTTGGAGTAGCTATAGCCGTTATGCTTGGTTTCACTTCTGGTGCAGGCTTCTCCTTTACTACTTCTAAAAGATTCACCTCGCTTGTTGAAGTGACTTGAACTTCCGCAACTGTACTTTCAATAGGAGCAACTTCGTTCTCTCTTTTAACCACTTTGTTAGAAATCTTTTCAACTTCTAAATCTGGAAAATTTTCATCAGGAATCGCTCTTCCTAAAACCCAATAAGCTGTATAACTTCTTTCAGGTCTAAAGGTTTCACTACTTTTTCTTAACCCACCTAAAGCATCTCTAAAGATAAATGAAGATATTGAACCTAGAGCATTTACCAATTTTTCTCCAGATAGAAAACGTAATATCCACTCTTTTGAGTCAATCAACTCTGATACTGGTGACGCTACTTCATTGTCACCAGAAAGACCAAATTTTAATTGCTCAAAAACTAAGGTTGCGAAATTAACTTTTGCTATTGGGGTGTTCACACCAATCAAAGTAATATAGTGACGATATAGCAAATAACGAGCGAATTGAACGACCTCTCTTGAAGGATTATACGCACCATTACTATCTTTAGCCTTTACATCATCTCCACGTCCATTTTCTTCACGTCTAGTCAAAAAGAAAGAAAGTGTGGGATGCACCTTATCAAAAGGATTAGAATTCTTCTTCCATATCAGAGGTTGACCTGTAAATACATAATCGTTATTCTTCACATCAATGCGATACAACCGCTCTTCTTCAATAGGGATAGATATAAACTCATCTGCACCAACGAAAAGTGCAATACCTGAGCCAGTTCTATAAATCGTAACTTTTGAATCTATGGGAGATAATCTAGTTAATTCTTTCAAACTATTCCCATGTATTTTGCTATACTCAATCGTTGCGATATATGAACTTAATACGTCGAGTTCACCTTCTGGACCATGACGCTTCGAGATAACCGCTTGCGAAATTGGTGCTGACAAAGCTGTGCTTGCCTTGTTCCCCATCCTAACACCTGCTTTTGCTCGTGCGCCTGTTTCAGGAGATACCCCAGCATAATCCTCACTAAGCCTATCAGAAAGGAAGTAATTGATAAAAGTTTTTGAAGGTGATGAAGGAAAATGTCTGTGTTCCTCAAATATAGCAAACTGATGAGGAGGTAAATAACCTTTCATTAGATTTTCAAATAGAGGGTCTAAAGTTCGGTTGAAAACCAGGGTGTCTCCCTCGTCGAGATAAATAACTCCATCAGGCTTTTTCGCTAACTGTCGCAATAAATCGCCTGTTAATGCTTCTCCATTGAATGTTCCTTTGACATCTGTTGTCTTTAAATCGTTAGGTGTAAAAGGTTTCCATTCAAAGAAATTCAAATGTGGGTATGCTTCTTCTTCACCAGAATTTTGGCTTATAATCGCTCCTGCAAGCTGGTTTACACTTTGCCTGTGTGCTGCACCAGGCTTACTTGTTTCTTTAACAGTAGAAAGTGCGTTGTTCCTTTGCTCATGACTCATCTCTTGTAGTTCCAATTGACTGATTCCAGATAGATAAGAATTTAAAACAAATTCAGAACGCCCGTCACGACCAGCTACTGTGCCTATGCAAGTGAAAAGAGATGTTAATAAAGCCTCTTTTCCTTTTGCACCTGACTTTAGCATTTTGATGAACATATTGTCTGGAGCTAAATGCTTATCAATATGAAACTTCTCTTTCAAGGACTGAATATCTTCCAATATAATTTCATTAAAATGTTCAGGGGTTAAACCAAGTTCTTGCAAAGTATTTGCTTTTAGAGCCTTTTTCTTGATAGACTCAATAGCATCTGTAAACTCTGCTGACTTAGTAAAGGAAGTTTGCAAATCCTTTGGAGAGATTGTCATGTTATTGTGTTTCATTACAAAATATCCGAAGCGTTGCAAATGCATGACTACTGATGTAAAGACTTGATTATTCACCTTATCCACTAATTCCATTAGAAACATGTTTAGGCTTGATGAATTAAACTCAAGACCTTGCAACCTCTCAAAGAAATCCATCTTTGTCTCACGTAATAGAATTTGGCGAGTTACTACTTTACCTGCTGTTGTAGGCTCTGGTATATCTGGTGTTATTACAAGAGAGGAGATATTAAAACCGAACAACTCCAGCCTTTGCTCAATCTCACTGGCTGAACTTATAGCTAAAACCTCTTGTTCCTCTGCTGGTGGGGTAGTTGCAACCCAAAGACCTAATAAACTATCTTGGTTAATCTGCAAACCAATACCACCATCGTTTGACCTTTTGAGTGTCTTGCTTGGTAGTAGTTTTGTTTCTACATCTTGAATCGCTTCTTTACTAAAGAGCATAACTACAGGCTCTTGGTCTCCATCAAAGTCGGCATTTTGGTCGGCTGTTAATAATGTGTTAAGTTTAATCACATCACCATCCTCATGCACTTGTACATAACCACCACGGACACTTGTCTCCTGTAATGCAGGTGCTCTAGCATATATAGCAACTCTTCCTGTTAATTGCTTATACAGGGTTTTCTTAAGTTGTTCAAATTGAAATTTACTTGTTATTACACCTTCGCTTAGTTCAGAATATCTTTCTGGGGTTGACCTTAACATTGCAGCAATCCGTTCTGTTAATTGCATATGGTCATCATTTTCCCCAAACTTAGGAAAGTCTTTTCTAACCTGTGGCACGATATAAGGTTGAGCCATAAAAATAGCAGAGATTAGAGGAACACAGATAATGTCTGGGTGTGCTATATCGCTTGGGATAATGTTAGCCCTCATGCAATACTTAACCCTTTTCTTTAACATCTGATTCCGCAATCTACCATTTCTGTCTTTATGAAACCAAAAAGAGTAAAGTGATTTTGTTTCATTATTTACCCCATTGTTGATAAGTTCCTTTAATGCAACATACCGTTTTTCTTTTGCCACTTCACGAACAAGACGCAAGTAAGCCTGTGTTAGGTCATGTTGAACAGAATCATCTTTTGAGTTTCGTCTGTATTTATAAGGCAAAACTGGGATGTTCTGTGTCAACCAATTTTCTTCAGGAGGGCATGACTTTAGCTTCTTTACATATTCAATCAGTGAGTCAATCGAATCTACAATAGCGTATTCTTGCGCTGTGTCTTCGGGCTTTTCTGGGTGCAGACCATCGTTGTAATAATAGAGTTTCGTTACACCAAGAATAATCTTCTTGACCTTCCCAGTTAGCTTAGAATCTCCAACCTCAATGTTGTCAAACACTCCAAAATACTCGACAGCAACAGGATTGATTATTGGTTCTGCTATTCTAAAGAAAGACCAACTTCTAGCGAGGTAATCATCAGTGATGTCATTAAGCAGATTACGTGGGTCAATTTCAGTGAATCGCTTTTCAATTTCTGAATCCTTTAGAAATGCTGTGCGAGTACCACCATTACCGTCTGTTTCGTTAGTGACAAATAATGAGGTAATCATATCGAAATAACTTTCAGCGGAATTGTTTTTAGTGGATACATTGGGAATGAAATTAATATCCTCATCAACCTTTTCCAAGAACTTTGAATGACCTTTTAAATCGCTCGTATGAGTCGAATGTATTTCATTAAATACATTGTCTGCACCTCTGGATAAAAGGATATCCAATTCATACGTACCTACTGTTTGACCTCTCCTAGAATTATCAGAAAATATTGAACCATCTGGTTGCAGGAAAGCTGGGTCAAGTTCGTCAGAATCACCTACTGCACGGAGCTTGTCCGTCGCAAGATGTACACTTCTTAACATATGCATGTGACCTACAAACATCTTGTTTGGATATACTTTACCTGTTTCTCCATCAACAATTGTTTTTAAGTCATTATCAGTAAAGCCTTCCGTATACTCCTCTAAACGATTGGAATAAGGTGTTTCAATCTTAGTTCCTGTGAATTTATTTGATGCTTCCATTTCAGCTAATTGCCCTAAATTCATACGACTTGGGATGCCTAACGGATTAATAACCCATTCAACAACTCTTCCTGTTTCCTTTTCGTAAGGCATATGCTCATGCGGTACAATGCGAGATACGATACTCTTATTGCCATAACGTCCAGAAACTTTGTCCCCAACTTTAAACTCTTGATATGAAAGAAGATGAAAAGTTCTATCCATTTTTCCCTTCCTAATATCAATAATCTCACCTTCTTGGTAAGGGGATAATCGAAAACTTCTATCCCGAAAAGTGCCATCAGTTAAGATTTCATAAGCGTATTGAATTACACTATTTGGGTAGAGATATACACCAATTTTAGCTCTCCCGTCCACATCGTAGTTTGGGTTAATTCGTTGTGCTGGGGAAAAACCAAAGATGATACTTGAGTTCATGCTTTTAACAGGAGTTTTCTTTTTGATATATACAGGCGTATGGAAGCCCATGTCTCTAACCAATTTGTCGGAAATATAACTAGCATCATCTACAACATAAACATCTCCAAAACCAAACATAGTCAAAACATCTCGACCTGTGCCTAAACCATCTTCAAAGTTAGTGTCTTTGTCAATCAGAAACTCGTCTCTATCAAACTGTTCTAAGTTAGTGCTTCGTTTTACAGAACTATTTGCCCAAACGATATCTTCCCATTTATAAAAATCACCTTCTGTTGGAGGAACCAGTTCAACTAAATTAACAGAGTGCTTTGTGGTTGCCTTATCCTCTAAACTAAAAGAAGCCACTATATCCTCATCAAGTGTACTCTTTATAAAGTACATTCTTTCAGGGTAAGTAGTGGCTACTGAACCAATAGTAAAAGTGTGCGTTTCAATATCATAAGGTAGTTCTTTTCCTAAACGATTGTATTCATTAGTAATTAATGACTGTACAGTTCCTCTTATAAGATGGCTGTATTGTTTGACAATTACAGAATCTCCTCCAGAAGTAATTCGAGGACGTTCCGATTTTAAAATTTGTCGAGACTGTTCTGTTGCTTTCCCTTGCATTTGGCTTCTTTTGGGGTCCATATGATTAACATATACACCTATTGCCCTTGAGGGACTGTTTTGGTCAAACAAGGTATATTTTACATAATCAACTTGGTCACGTGTTACATATTTACTTGTTTCATCAAATGTAACACGCAGAATTGTATCTCCACTCGTCCAATCCTTGTATGAAGATATGTTTTTCCCAATTAAATCTTGAGGGCTTAATTGTACTTGAGCCATACCATTCTTTACATCTAGGAATGTGGAGAAAGTGACTCCATCCTGCACAATAGTACCAAGTGACTTGTTTACTGTTCTTCCTAATGCCTCGTTTTCTGCTGTGTCTATTGTATCCACATAACCAAGGGATAGGCTTCTGATTTCCGAATCAGCCCCCATAACATTGTTAATCGGACGGACAATCTTAACTCCTCCAGATTGAACAATGTCTGTAATAACATTTTCATTATCGTTAAGTGTAACCAAAGAAGATGCTGTGGAGTGTGTTCTCTTTTTTAATCTGTTTGTATCAAACTTCAAATTAGAAATACCCTCCAAAAAGGTATCAGAACTATCAACCTTCTTTTCAATGCGAAGTCTATCTTGTGCTTCCTGTTCTTCTTTGACTTCATCCCTGTCACCAAGTGTGAAATCGTCAAAACCATCAAAATCTAGTTGAACATTGTACAATTCAAACAGATGCAAGCGATTAATCAACATACCATAAAGATTAAAATCTGGTTGGATAAAATCATCTCTAAAACTGTGGCTCATTTTAGCCACAACTGTCTGCCCATTTAAATCCCTCAAATAAACATCCGTCCCACTATCATCTAATGATTCAGCTAGTGCATCTGTCAAAAGAGTACCAGCGGTATAAGTACGACCGCTAACTTTTATATCTTTTGCAAGAGTAAAACCTTTGAAGTTAGCGGTTGTATAAAACTTTTTCCACGATGAGTTGTTTTGAAAAGAAGGAGATTCAGTCAAGAGTTTTCGTATCTGGGCTTTCGCAAAATCAACGTCTTTTGAATTTGCATTATCCTTGTACAAAATCTTTACCAAACTCTCTGTGTTCTCAGCGTCTTCTTCCTCTGAGTCGCTCTCTGAGGTATAGTCTAAATCTTTTCCTGTAAAGCTCGTTGTTAGTTTAGGAGACAGTACCCCTGTCATGGATTCCCAATCTTCAAGACTGAGATATGGAAAACAAATATTACTAAAGAGTCCTAAAGATAGCCCACCCCTATAAACAGAAGAATTGAACTTAATTTTATAAATCGACTTCATGGATTCGATAGTTATAGGGACAACCACATCATTTGAGTTTTTATAGTCAGGTATAAATTTTACCTTTGGATACTTTTTACCTCGTCCTGCCTGATATACCCACCCTGGCTTCTTTGTCATCTTTGTGTGATAGGTCTTATCAACATCAGTATGATATACATCATCAAGAGTTAATAGATTAGCATATATAAATTCACCTGTAATTTTGTCGTACTTTTGATACAGCATATCGTGTCTCCCTCTTTATCCCAGCAGGCAAAACTATCCTACTTGTATTTTTTCTTATTACAAGCACTAAGCAATCTTCTTTCAAATCCTTTTCGGGGTCGAGATTGCGGTCTAATAAAACTTTAAGCGGCTTTCTCATACAAAAACCTCCCCATTGAACATATACTTTTTAATCTTGTACTCGAATTTCTGGTTCACTAACACTTTCCTCCGATTAATAATTTGGAATAAACAACCTGCTCTTTGACGGAGAATTATATTGTGAAACTCTTCTTCATGAATGGTAAGCGTTAAAATACCATCCAAGAATGGTTCTTCCAAAATATAACGAAAGATTCTTTCTTGCCCTATTTTTGTGTAGCAAATTAATTCAATCCATGTAGAAAAGATTTTTATGGAAAAGTCTTTGCAATTGCGTGGTACCATTCTGCTTTCGGGTATAGATTTCACAAGAAAAGTGTGCATTACTTCCATATTTATCATATCATCTTTCTTGCTTCTACCATACCGAAATCGTCTAGGTCTGCTCTTTTGTTTATTCTTTTCTTTTTCTTCAATAGAATCCCAATCAGAACCCTTAATCAGGGGCATCAACCATTTCACGTATATACACCTCTATTCTTTTTCTAATTACATTTACCAATAAATTAATTTTAGTAACCAGCCCACTATAAGTTTCGTTTGAAATCAGCTTACAAATGCACATTACCTCTGCGGCTCGTAAAGCTTGTTTCTTCAAATCAGTAAGGTTTTCTGGTGTCCAAAGTTCTGAATTATAATCTTCTTCCTCTTCAAGAAGCAATATAACTCTAAGTATCTGTGCTTCTATATTTTCTTCTGTAAATAAGGCTTGACGACTTTCTTGTTCCAAATACAATGAGTCTATTCTTTCTTTTGTAATTGGAAAGAAGGTATTATCTAACACACCCAAATGATGTGCTGTAGTGAGGTAGCGGAAAATGAAAACAAATGGTGTTCTCCTAAACTCCCCCTTAAACGTTTCAATCGGCATTTCTCTGGTATCAGCACCTTCTAATACTTGGGCTAACACTTGGACAAATCTACATGCTTCAGCTATAGGAACAGGAGAAAACTGCACCATATTCTTGTCCGTTTGCTCTTCCTCTTTTTCGAAGTTGGTTTTTACAAATACATTACTCTCACTCCATTTATGTTGACTAGGTTCACTTGGTGCAATAAGATAGGCATCAACCTCTTGAAGCAGGGCAAGTAACTGATTAACAGCGTTTGCATGTTTAAGCATCCCGTGTATAAAGACTTTTGTTATAGCATCTTTATGACGTATTAAATTATCTTTCTTGCTCACTAACAAATTTTCTATAGCCCACTGAATAAGAGGCAGAATACTAAAGAACTCTTTTTCTGTCTTAAGCTCTCCAGCTTTTTTGTAAACGAATCGTAAGGCTTCATCAGTATATACTGTACTCTCAATACTTGTATTGCGACCAACTGATTCTTTAATATCGTATACAGCATCTAAAGTTGGTTGGATAAAATCAAAATATCTCTTATTCAAGCGCATCCAAGCGTAAAAACCATTATCTGTCCTAGTTGCTCTATGAATACTAAAAAACGGGTCATTATTTTTTCTAAACTTGGATTCATAATAGGTATATAGCTCTACCTCACGATAGTTGGTTTTCCCATAGAATGCGGCAGATACCTCTTCCCAAAATCTATAGTAGATAATATTTTGTGAATCTCCTCTATTTTTCAGTATGGAAAGAAAGTTGACAATTTTTCGTCCATCTTGTCCCCAAGGTTGAACTATATCCGCTAACTCCAATATGCGATTACGTATTTTAATAGGAATTGGCTTGCCTTCTTCTGCGACATCCTTATGATTCAATTGAAAAACATCACTTTCCATGTTCTTTTTAGTCAGAGTTTCCTCTGCCAATGTCTCTACAGAAGCGGCATTGTTAGGTGGAGATGTAATAAAAGTAGAAGTCGCAATTAACTTACTCAACCCTTCTTTGACCTTTTTCCTAATAACATCTTCATCCTCCAATCCATCGTAATTATCTTCTAGGACTAAAGGATTATTCAATATGCTAAAATCGCCTAAATTCAATTTGTGTTTATCTAAAAACAACTTTATTTTAATACTAGGCAAGGTGTAACCCATTTCCAAGTAAAGATAGTAGTTCACCACACTACAACTACTCGCTGTATTACTTGAAAGAAGATACACCAAATATGCCATTTCTTCTTCAATGGAAAGATGTCGAACGAAATATGAAAATAGTTTTTCGTTTCCCTCATTCTTGAAAACAATATCTGTTCTCACAGAGATATAAGCAAGTGGTTGGGTATCCCCTTCTTTTTTGAGTGTAATGAGATTCCCTTCCGTGTTACTGGTAGCCTCAAAATCTAGCCCTTTAACCGTTTCAAGAATGAATGCCTGTTCTCTTTCCACATTACTTGTTTGCTCTGTTGCTACGAACTCAATCGTATTTGTATATCTAACTTTACCAGTCCCTTTTCTTTTCAAAAGGGCTGCTAACAAGATATCTCCGCTAAGAGCCAGAGTGGACTCTTTTGTTGCCAATGTCTTAAGCACGAGCATGAGATGCGGAATAGCCTTTTTTGCATTGTCTTTATATGACATACAAAGTCCTCCTTGCCAAACGATTAAGTTTCTGTCTCTACTGAGGTCTGTTTCACCCCATATACAAGCACAGTCATACCATTTGCTTTTCTATTAAATTTTATTTTATCGCCTTTTTTGATACCTTTCCTCAAAACAATTCCTATATTAAAAGCATTTACGCGAGTGATAGTTGCACCATCTGGCATAAGATATGGTTCTATTTCTAAAACCACACCAAAGTTCCCTCTGGCTGGCTCGATATGAATATCTACTACCACCGCTTCATGTACCTTGTCTCCATAAACACCTATCTTAACCGCAATCTGTGAGGATTGATATTTGCCTTTTACTTCTGGTACAAAAGATTTGTTGTTAACTTCAAGCACAACCCCATCAAGTGGGATCGTTGAATCTTCTAAACTCTGATAATTCTCTTTTACATTGCTCTTAGAAGTCGTAATAAATGAAGGAACTGTAAAGCCTCTTCTACCAAGCTCTTTAAATTCATCTTCTTTTGTAGCACAAGGCACAGTCAACGAGAACGCACGGAATTGGAGTAACTTTAAATCTTCTACCTCGTAATCTTGTGGACATCTTAACAACATTATTGCTGCTGACCGTGGAAGTTTAAATTTATCAGGTCTGTTGTACTTCTCTCTAAAATACTCAAGATATTCCTCTGGTAAATAAACTTCTCCTACTGTCCCTATATTATCTGGTTGTAGCGGAAGTATATGTTTTAAGGCTTCTGAATAATCAAAAGCACTTCTTCCATCTCTTGCCCTAGATTGAGCCTTCCATAGTTGTGTTTTTGTTGAAAATGCAATTTTCGCATTTACTCCATCCACCTTTTGGCTAAGAATAAATTCTTCTTCTCTTGTATCGTCTATCCAGGAGTACACATCTTCCCAATTATAAATTGGGAGAATAGAAAATGTTTCCTCATCTAAATCGCTGTCTGCTAATTGGTCATGGGTGTAATTAACGATATTACTCCCCGCCTTACGCAACTTTTCTTCGAGTTCATTAAACTCTTGGTCGGACATAATATCATTGCCCTTATTATAAGCGCGAGCGGCTTCGATATATAACAGTTCCTCTTTTGTGCGACTCTCATTAAACGAATCAGTGTTCATAATTTACATTCCCCTCTGCTATTTTCTTTACAAGGGGAATCGGATAGTTATTTTGATAAGTCCTCAATAAAATAAAGTCCGAAATTAATTGGACTTTTCTTACATATATAAAGTTAAATTTGATATGCCCCCCTTAATGGAGGGGATGCAGAATAAACCTTCAATGGTTAATCGAAGTCATGAATCACTAATGTGTTTCCCCCCAGCTTGGCGGGCTACCCCCTTTGCGATGTCTGAGGCTAGGTAGAAGTATCATTATCCCGCAATTCAGGTCATGGCGATTACAGTTACCACCTGTAACATGT
>Ga0123355_10004979_pt1 | contig 19340 bp, 18 predicted proteins | sample TergutEmb28metaG_3_FD_89872 | JGI IMG/M metagenome (GOLD analysis project Ga0123355, IMG submission 89872) | Embiratermes neotenicus P1 segment gut microbial communities from Petit-Saut dam, French Guiana - Emb289 P1 | ecosystem: Host-associated > Arthropoda: Insects > Digestive system > Gut ... | reverse complement strand
TTCCTCCTCTTCGTCCTCATACTCTGGGTATTCGGGATACTCTGGGTATTCAGGATACTCTGGATATTCAGGATACTCTGGATATTCAGGATACTCTGGGTATTCAGGATACTCTGGGGTTTCAGGGTACGTAGAATATTCTGGATATTCGGGGTACTCTGAGGTTTCGGAGTCTATTGGGTATTCTGGCAATTCTGAATATTCAGGCTCGCTTTCATACTCCGTGTTGTAATACACATCTTGTTCTGCTACATAAATGTCACTGGGGTTAGACTCCTCTGCCAAAACACCCAGTGGCGCAACTGTAATAGTTGACACCAATAATGCCACAGCCAACAAGAATGCAATGAAACGCTTTTTTACAGCCATATTCTAGTTTTCCTCCTAATAGGCGTTTACAACCCCTCTCCTATTGGGTAAAACGTTGCCCATTATTTATAATCCAATGGGTATAAGAGTTTGTGCTGCCTTTTCATATTTCTTTTCCTGTGGGTTAGCCCACAACTGCTGTGCATTGTAATAGCATTTATTGCAAATACTATGGTAAACGTCCATTCAAATGCGTTTGCTGTATAGCACCCCCTTTCATATTAGCAAACACTAAGCTCGTAATGGGCAACTGTGCTGGGCGGCAAACCACTTGGCACGATTGCAGCCCAGCCCATGTATGCTTCTCCAAGAAAGACGTTCACTGATGGCATAATACCAGCAAAGAGGTCATTTGTGATGGGTAATTTATATAGCACAACACACAAGTCTGCAATTTTGCGCTATAATCGCAATGGGTAGTTTTTATAGCACGCTTTACAAACTGGAGGAATTACAAATGGCAGCGTTTAATGCAAATATGCTCATTAGGGAATTACGTAGTGCATCTGGGCTTACACAAGAGCAACTAGCAGAAGGCATTTGCACCCGCAAAACAATATACTCAATTGAAAAAGGCGTTCAAAAACCAGACCTTTTCACCTTTAACAGCCTAATGAAAAGGCTAAACGTCAACCCAATGCAATACTATAATGATGTGGCAAGCGAAGATGATATGTACATCTTTGAAAAGACAAGAATAACCAACAAGATGTTAAAGGCATCCGACTTTGAGGGGCTAAAAACCCAGCTAAATGAAATGGAACAGGATAATCGGTTTGCCGAGGGGCTGGGCTATTCATTTCTTTTGACGCAAAGAAGCACCCTATATAGCCAAGGTGCTTATATGGACACCAACCTTGCCATCAAATATTCCATGGAGTATCTAAAAATTTTTCGCCCCAACTTTGAAATTGAAAAAATACCAGACTACTTTTTATCCGACAGCGAGATTAATATAATCAATAATATCGCCACCGCATATATACATTCTGGCAATGCAGAAAAATCTTTGGAAATCCGCTACATGCTTATGGAAAATATCGAGAAGCACTATACAGCAAATATTTACTCTTTCGTGCTACGCACATATCACACCATAATAAAGGATATCGCTAAAACGTTGGTGGAAGAGGTAGGGCGCTACGAGGAATGTATACAAATCGCCGAAAAAGGCATGGACATCATTAAAAATGCCCACCACACAAACCTATACATCCACTTTGCATGGTATAAAGGCACTGCCCTTATGCATTTGGGGCGCAAACAAGAAAGTGAAGATGTGTTTAAAAGATGCATTGCATATTCATTTGCAATGGGTAAAAACATACCCGCTGGTATGACTGTTGATTATCTCAAAAGCGATTTTGAAAAGAAATTTGGATACAAGCTAGATTTGTTTATATCCGTATGATTAGGAGGAATTTTTATGGCAGTATTTAACGCAAGTATACTTATGAGTGAGTTGCGGAAAGCCTCTGGGCTAACACAAAAACGGGTTGCAGAAGGCGTTTGTTCACGCTCAACCCTGTGTGCAATTGAAAGGGGCGATTTTAAGCCCGATTGGTTTATTTTTAGAAATGTTATGATGAAATTAAACGTTGACCCCACCAGATACTATAACGATATCGTTAGTGAGGACGAAACATACGTATATAACCAGCAGGCCATCAACAGTAAACTATTAACTGCAATAGATATTGAAGGTCTAAAATCCCAAATATCGAAAATGGAACAAGACAAAAGATTTGCAAAGGGAAATGGCTATTTATTGCTTTTGGCATCCAAAAGTGCCATGCATCATTATGAACCTTGCTTAGACCCCGATTTAGCTTTCAAATATGCAATGGAATACCTAAAAATACTCCGCTCCGATTTTGAAATTGATAAAATCCCCACATATTTTTTGTCCCCTTCCGAATTACTTACAGTGAACAAAATCGGCAACACATACGCTTTTTCAGGAAATCATGAAAAAGCCCTCGAAATATTCTATATGACTTTAGATAACATTGAAAAAAACTATATGATTGACGTGTGTTATCAGTTTGAAGCAGCGTATTTCACACTACTATCAAATGCAGCTCTCACTTTAATGAGATATGTGGGACGATACGATGAATCTATACAACTAGCAGACAAAGGCATGGATATGATGAAAGACTTTTACGCATCAGTACATTATATCCACCTGCTATACTCCAAAGCATCGTCCCTCATATACCTTGGACGCAAACAAGAAGGCGAGCACGAATTTAGAAGATGCATAATGTACGCATATGCGATGAACAACGATGTCAATGTAGAAATGACCATCGAAGCTCTTAAAAATGACTTTGAAAAACAATTCAACTACAAACTTGACTTAACAATGCAGTTGTAACCCAAATAAAAACGTTGCTAACCCACCCAGATGCAAAACCTGTAGGCTTTGGCAAAGGTGGTTAAACAGAATTTATCAGATAAATAGACAAAATAAGAACTGCAAATCATTGTGTAAGATGGAAAATTTCCATTATATAACATGTATGATTTTCACAAAAATAAGCTAAACCCCTTGACGGTATTACTAGAATTAGGTATTACGCAATACATTCCTGTTGACAAAATCATTTGACTGACTAACAAGACCAAAACCTACAATAAACTAATAAATGATTGTAAGCGTCAAATAAACCCACGTCTAGTCGTAGCCGTGGGAAAGAGGTATGGTATAATGGTAATCAGAGATTCAACATCATCCCCCCTTTAATAAAAACTCAGGTAAGGAAGGAGAGATAGGCTATGATTGACATCGCTAAGAGAGATATTGTCATTCAAGACCATTTATACTGTCCACAAGAGCCTCCAACAGATTATACAATCAAGAAAGTCTTTGATGATACAAACCAGCACGGGCAATTTCATTATCATATGAGTAATTGCGGGCATCAGTTCTTAGCGCGCTGGGATAAAGATATGATTTGGGAAGAGCCTACTTTCTACCTCAGTATAGAGTGGATAGACTATGTATTCGCAGCAGTCGTTGTTCATCATTGGAGCAAGGCATTGTTTAGTATAGTGCCTGAATGGGTACACAAGTATAAGTTTAACGAGCCTAGATACCAGTATCCAATGCCACAAGAGCTATGGGATAAGTTAGCACCCATTGAGCTTATTCAACACAATTGGTATATGGAAGTAGGAGGGATTTGGTATATATGAGTAAGAAGTTCTTAATGGATAAGCAGAAAATCCTAATTTATTTTTCAAAACTAAATGAGCTTTTAGCAGGGGATGGTGTAGAGCTTAAGTTCTTTGTTAATGGTGGTGCAAACATGTGTCTGTATATGCAGACCAGAGAAGCTACTCATGATATAGATGTTAGCACCAGAGGCATGGATTTAAAACAGATGTTAGACCGCACTGTAAAAGGTGTAGAACTATCAAATCTCACCGTCTGGTTTTTTGATTGGAAAGTTATGTTAGTGCAGAAGATATCAGCGAGTAGAGAGCAGCCTGATATTACAGATGCAGTGGCTATAATCCGTAAGTATAACATCAAAGATTTGGATGAAGTAGATGGCTGGATGAAAGAACTTCAAGATAAGTGGTACAGCATGAGTTCTCGTTATAAAGCAAAGAACATGCTTGACATAGCTTGGAACATAGACGAGACCTCATACTCTCTTTTGCGTACAGCGTTGGATATCAAAGGCTATCGGGATAAGACGGTTGATTATTATGCGCAGTTAATCCTAGCTGATTTAGGCATTGCAAAGTACAATGATGTGTATGAGACAGCACTAACTTATTTTGACGATTGGTTGAAAATATAAGACACTGGAGGAGGATTACCAATGGGGGTTGATTTATACAGAAAAGACAAACTGGTTGCGTCATTTGATGACAAAAGTGCGTTGACATTTCTAGATAAAGTAAATGCTCCACAAATTGTAAAAAGAACACATTCACTTGAAGCATTCAAATTACAAAGGGAATCTGATGTAACAAGAACAAACATGCGTTTTTTGAGAAGACTCATGGGTTTTAGTTCTCGTAGCGTAAGAAAGGCTCTTGATAAAATACATGGTTTTTCTTTGTTTGATACTTTTTGGTATCAGGATAATGCAGAAAACCTTATGTGGAGTCAAATTTGCTTAACAAAAAATGATGCCTTTAAAGTAGCTTTAACTGGACGAGAGCAAGACTCTAGCGTGTTTGATGACCCAAAAACTCCTGAACACAGCAACATAGGAAGCTATGAAAAAGGCTGGAAAATATCAAATGGTTCGTGGTATCTTTATAAGGTAGGTACTTCAGAACAATTATGGTCAGAAATATTCGCAACCCGTCTATTAGCAACTAAGGGAGTTAATGTGGTGAAATATTGGTTGAATAACTCTTGGGTGGTATGTGAGAATTTTATAGACCAGAGCAACGACATTTGCCTTGAACATTATAACTCATTTGGTGGAGAAGATACCGAAGAATCTACTGTACTGCACCTACCGCTCCTTACAAACAAAGTTAAAAGGGATTTAGAAATTATGTATTATTGTGACGCTTTACTAATGAACTTTGACCGTCATGATTTCAATTTCGGATTCTTGACCCAAGGCAGTTCCTTAGAATTGGCTCCTCTCTTTGACTGGAATTTGTGTTTGTTTGGTTACAATTATCCTACATCGTATACGAGAAAACCTGACCCCCTAATACAAGGGGTGCTAGATGAGAAGATAGAACCTCCTTTCGCACTAACGAAGGACGAAATACAAGAAATATTTGAGGAAGTAAAACAGGAAACAAAGCTAATGATTAATGCTTCTGCTGAGCAAGTAGCAGAGTATTTACTCTCATCACAAGATTTGCTGTCACAATCATAGAATAAAGGTCACCATACAACGTGACCCCGCTTGGTTGCGGAGTGAGTTTACAGGAGCAGCAGTACCTAGTCGAATTGACTTATTCCCAAATGCTTTTGTAAGTGAAGAAATGTTAGCGCGGACTCTCTTCCATGAGCGAGAGCATATTGAACAGTATGCTGAATATGGACACTCTTATGTGCAAAAGAATGTTCTATATTTTGAAGATTTAGCTTACAAGGCAGAAAGTTTAAAATTTGATAAATGAAAAGGATGATAGTAATGGTAAAGTGGGCAAAGAATTTTATTGATGCTGACCAGACTGGAAACTCTGGTGTATGTCCTCATTGTGATAGCAGTAGTGATACTGATTATGTAATAGTACAGAATCCAGCCTTTATTGAAGTGTGGTGTAATGCGTGTGGGAAGTATGAAAACATGTCATATCGTGGTACACCACCTGCGGGACGTAAAGTTATGACTGGTGATGATTACAAAGATAACAACCCACGTCTGAAAGTAAGCGTCAAATAAACCCACGGCTACGACTAGACGTGGGTTTATTTGACGCTTACGAGATAGGGCGTTTTTGTTGTGCAAATATAAGTGAAAGGAGAACTACTAAATGACACACCAACTAATACGAATAGCAATTACCCATATAATCGCGATAGGTATCATTAACATCTGGTTAATCGTAAGGAAGTATAGAAAACCATCAAATTTTAGGAACGCAATAACAATGATTGCGTTAGAATCCATATCTTATCCTGCTTTGTTTATAATATTTTTTCTGAGAAATTCAAATCGTGGATTAGAGTTAGTATACAATTTATCAATTTTAGGATTAGTAAGCACCTTTATACTAGTTACTCGAATTATTGAGCTAGTTTCTGAAAACAACCGCATGAAGCGGAATAACAAAACAGAAGGAGGAACAAATGTTTAATTACACAATTAATGAAAAGAGCGTTAGTCTATCTGCAATTGAAGTTCTTAATTTCTTTCAGATAAATCTCAAGAAAGAAGTTTATGATAATTTGATAGAAGAAATTTCCAACAAGATGAATGTCGCTTTAGAAGATAAGCCAAGGAATGAAGCTACGTACTTAGATGTCTGGTATAAAATGTTTGACAGGTGTGTAAGGAGAGGTTGCGAACACTTAGTTATTGATTTCGAAGATAACGGGCTAACAGTACAACTTATACCCTATTTTGATAATCACAAAATTGTAAAACACACAATAGTAAGCCTTCTACCAAAAGAGAATGACAGTATGAAGGTACAGCCAATAGAGTACGCTGTTATGCACGAAACATTGTAAGCGTCACAGACCATAAACAAAATTCGCATAAAAGAAGCTGTAAACGCCAATGGCGACATTGTAATGGTTGCAGTTATTCGTATTAACCAATAGCCATCTCTCCAAAGAAGGAAGGGGGTGAGAAAATGGTTGCCATAGTTACTGAAAGCAACGAAATAATCCACGACGCAAATATCCAAATCGAAATAGACTTTGCGCCTACTATTAGATTTCTACACAGAATACTAACCTTATCAACGTGGAAGATAATGAAATAAATTGCAATAACACTATTGAACAATAAACCTTAAAAACTGAATGCTAATAAAGATACTTGAAAAATGATAATGAATCTCAAATATGATACTTGGAATGTTAATTTAAACTAATTTAAGCTAATTTAAAATAAATGATTAAGCTACACATATTAAGGAACAAACCGTATGGCGAGTAGGTTTCCACCTACTCGCCAGCGGATAAGGTGACAATGGGATAAACAGCTTTTTATCTTTATATTATTACCTTGAATCATACAATATATTTTCTAAGGAGTGCATATTATGCCAAAAAGAAAGGTGACAACCCCTACAATAAAAAACCGTGTAATTGTCTATATGCGTTACTCGTCTGATAATCAGTCATATTCATCAATAGAAGCCCAAGAGCGGGAAACTAGCAAATATTGTAAAGATAGAGGTTACATCATAGTCAATAGCTATATTGATACAGCTAAGTCTGCAACTACAGATGACCGCCCTGCTTTCCAACAAATGATTTCTGATGTAAAAGAAGGTAATGTTACTTGTGATTACGTTCTTGTTCATAAGCTAGACCGTTTCGCCCGTTCAACCTACGATAGCATTTATTATGAAGCACAATTAAACAAATATTGTATAGCGATACTTTCCGTAGTTGAGAATTTGGATGGTAGCATAGATTCAAAATTCATGAAAACTGTGTATATGGCTATGGCTGAACTCTACAGTCAAAACCTTGGACGGGAAGTAATGAAAGGCTTAAAGACGAATGCACTAAAAGGTAAACATACAGGTGGTTACGGATACAAGCAAATTCTTAAATACCTTAACAGTATGGGCTATAAGACGAAATTTGGTAATGCTTTTGGTAATAATAGCTTGCATACAATTCTATCCAATGTGAAATATGCAAGAATAATGGTGTATAATCTTAGGCTTGAAAAAGGTCTTGATGGAAAACGTCGCCCCACTTTAAAGCCCGAAGAAGAAGTAATTAGGGCGGAAGGTGTAATTCCTCAAATAATTCCTACAGATATGTTTGACAAAGCGCAAGTAATGTTAGAACGGAATGCCATCAATGGTGGTAGATTTAAGGCAAAAATCTCATAATTTGTTATCAAGATTAGGATATTACGGAGAGTGTGGAGCAAGTCTATATGGTAATTCTCGTCATTCTGGGCGTGGCAAAACACTATACGTAACATACCGTTGTTCTGCAAGAGCGCAACACTAAAGAAATGAATCGTAAGTACCTAGACGAGTTTGTACTTTCAGAACTGTATGACCGTCTTTTCAACGATTCCAGTATTCAAAGTCTTTCCCAAATGCTAACAAATTACAACGAGCAAATGAATACTGCAAACAAGCGTGAACTGGACATCGCCACAGCACAACTAAAAGCTATCGACACAGAATTAAACAACCTTCTGGAATTGGTAAGTGCAGGAGCGGAAAGCGTTGCCTTCAAAACCATCCAGAAGAAGTTGAACGAATTGGAAGAACGACGAGAATACCTACAGAGTTACATCAAGGAATTAACCAATAATGCAACCCTTCAAATTTCCACTGAAATGATAGCTGAACTCGTGGAAAAATCCAAAAGTATCATTTTGGAGGAGTCTATAGCCGAAGCGAAAATGTTCATTGATAGTTACTTGGAAAAGGTACTGCTATTCAATGACCATGTGGAGGTTTACTTCAAAATTCATGTGCCAAATGATGATGGCGAACTTGTGCCGTTAGTGTCAAGCGTGGAAAACAAGGTTCTTCTGCGTGATTACAAGGAAATTAGATAAAAATGGAGCAAATAATATGCCGCATAAACTAAATCGCAACACTGGTTTATATCAGTACCAACTACACGTTCCAGAACATAGGCGTAATTGTGACTTAACCAAGTATAGGAGAACAATTGAGAAGGCAATCCTAAGTTATGTCAACAATGCCTATGATATAGATATATTTCCAGATTACTACGAATACAAGTGTGATGAGTATGTTAGTTGTAAGCAACTTAGCAGAATAGGCGAATATCTTTCTTTTAATACCCCACTTCAGGCGTATATTAAGGAATACAAGAAGCCAAACAAGCAAGGGCGATACACTCGTAGACTATTTGATAGAAAAAAGTAAGTAAGAGAAAAGCCATTGGGAACGACACCCAATGGCTTTTCTTGGTATTTCACAGGATAAATCTAAAAACCCTGTAATTGCAAGATTTTTACTCTCTTAAAACGGCTTTTGAGAAAGCCATCTATGGAGACGAAGCACCGCCAGAGGCATCCACGACTACATGTTGTATTGTGGGTATGATTACTGGCGGTACTGTGATATCTACCATATATCAGTAACCACAATTTATAGGTTTTTTATATACTCAATGGTAAAACCTGTCACACCAACTATATCTTCAATAGGTATATTTCGTTTCAGTAATCTTTTAGCCATTTCAATTCTTTCATTCTGTATACCTATGCGTTCACCTTCTAATCTAGCATGTTGTTCTCTATCCATATTATCTCTCCGTTGTTTTTCACGAGCTTCAAACAATATACGAGCATTTGAATCCTGATTCAATTCCAATAACTTTTCTATAGGAGTATTCATTTGAGGGGCATTTTTCGCCAACACTTTTAACTCCTCCTCACTATCAGCAGCAATAAATTTCATCCAGTTCCAGAGATTCGTTCCATCAGACTTTTCTGGGAGCTTGGGCAACTCCAATGTGTGAATCTCAATTAAATCTGTCAATTCTATGTTAGTTTTCTTGCTATAGAACGTAAATGTATCATGGTAAATTTCATGTTCAGGTATGAATCTTTCACCAGTAATGATTATACTAATTACCTTTTTGATTACAGAGTGTGTGTCGCCACTATTTATCTGCTCTGTTATCAACTTTGAATCATAAAATACAATTCTCTCACGCATAGTAACCACTACCTGTATCTCAATATTAATTATTTTACCGGATTTGGTTTTGACCTTAACATCAAGAACTGCCAGTTTATCTTTTTTATGTTTTCTCTTAGAATGTGGGTCTGTAATCTGAATCTCTAAAAATTCCTCTAATGGAAGTTTCAATACAGCTACTAGAAATTCGACTAATATATCCTTGTTGAGTTCATCACCAAAAAATAATTTGAAGATTATGTCACTCTTTGCAGACATAAATACTTTGATATCATCTAGTTTAGTTTTTTTCATTGTAGTTTTTGTTGCCATAGTATCCACCAGCTTCTTCCTTGTGTATGACAGTAATTATATATTGTCTATACCAAAAAACGCTTTCAATAGTGCTATTTTTTCATTGTTTCTTTCAGTTAATCTATCCCTAGTCCATTTAGAAACATGGATTATATCTTTGGCATCTTGAACAGTAGATTTGGCATAAATTTTCTTTTTATACTCAAAAAAACCATTAGTTGCAGAAGCATTACTTTTCTTTGAGAGTAGTAACAAATTGCCTATTATATCAATATCTTCAGCGTGTGTTCTTTCATTCCAACCATCATAATTATTCCATTTCCTTGGCAGTATGTGTTCGATTTCAACGTTTCCAGTTAATAATTGGGATAAATCATGTTTGTCTTGTTGGTTATTCAGATATGCAGATAAATAAATTATCCCACGTCTGCATGATTTCAATGTCCACTGGCTCGTATCTATACACGCAGAAAGCTTAATACGCTCATTATTAGTTAGTTTATATTCATCTAAATAGTCTTTACCATTCTGTATCTTAACATATGCACGAAAAGAGGCTAATTTTATATCAGCGGCTTTCCCAATCATGGATTTCGCAAAAATAAATTTAATCGTTTGCTTTAATAACTTTCTAAACTCATTCAACTTGTTGTCCGATAATATAAGTTCATCTGAATCTTTTTCTATTTTAGCATATTTGTACAAAAAAACATATAATGGGTAAGTGAACCAATTATTGATATGTGTATTTAAAATAGCTTGCAAACAAACAATATCATTATCATCAACACCATTGTTAATAATCTTGTCTATCAATTTTAAGTTATCCATAACACTTTTTACATTCTGGTTTATAATATACTTGTCAAAATATGGTCGTAATCCTATTACATGTCCAACATCTTTGTTTTGTGCACGGAGTATGTGCATATAAACTCTGAATATACCATTATGGTCTTCTAGGTTATTCCAACTAGAGATGAATGCATCTCTTTTGCTATGCTCTACATGAGCATATAATTTCGCTTTAAATATATCAGAATCTTGAAGTGGCTTGCCTCTGTTATTTATTGTTTCAAAAATTGTCAACGCATCATCTGTTGTTTCACAGTTAATTGGAAGAAGTACAATTTGATTTAACACTAGTAAAATTAGTTTATCAAACTCATTTGATACTGACATTGAAGTGCGTTCTTTCTTCCAATCATCAATCATTCCACGAAAATACTCGTAGTTTTTTTCAAAATTATTATCAATGTTTGTACCATTCCTTCCTAAAACAACATTTTCGAGTGCTTTCATATCATCAGAAATTACATATGTTTTAAGTCTAAGTTCATTTATAACATCATGTGTTAAAGGGTTTTTCATCTTCAAACACCCTTCAAGTGCTTTTGAGTTTGAAGCATTGTCGAACAATGCCTTAATTAACAGCGTCAATGTAATAAGCCGTTGTTGTCCGTCAACTACTTCCAATGCTGGTATTTCTGGATCTGAGGAAGGATTTACAACTATGTTACCCAAAAAATATTTGTCCACGTTGGATGTCTTTGTATTATAAAAATCCAGAATGTCTTCCCACAGTTTTGCACATTCATCCTCTTCCCATGAATATGGGCGTTGAAAATCTGGTATGTGATATTCCTTTTGAAATATCTCCTGAATAGTTGCAGGTACGGCTGTAATTGCTCTCATGTAAAAATCCTTCCGTATGCTCATTAGTATGTACAAAAATAGTCATATAAAACACAAGACTATTTTTGACTTATTGGAATTTCAGTAATTTGCAAACCTTAAATATTTAAGTCGAGAAAGCACGAAATGGAGATGAGGGGAGTTGAACCCCTGTCCGAAGACTCATCAATAAAAACTTCTCCCATCACAGTTGATTATTAACATTCCCTCTGTCGCCCCAAACCAACATGGGGTGGACTTTAGTAGCTTAGAAGTCTTTTTTCACAGTTAAGCGACTAGTGAAAAAGTTCCCCACATAGGCGACACCAGTAACCAGGTCTGCGGGAACCCCTGGGCTGATGGCGGCTGTAATTAAGCCGCGAAAGCTAAATTATTATCGTCGTTTCTTTTTTAAAGGTTCGGTATTGTTGACGTAGTTACCGTCTACGGATGGCTATTTCTATCTTCAAAATCCCCGTCGAAACCAGTACATCCCCTTAATTATAAACCCCTCACATAGTAATGTTTTGATGATGAGAAGGAGTTTAATGCAATTGAAAATGCTTGTATACAAGCATTTTCAATTGCATTTATTATAAGCCAAAATTAAATTAACCTACAGAAGCTGTCCTGCGTTTTCTACTAGCAGAGCGTTGTCTGCGTATGATTGGTTGCCTATTGTCATTAAATTCTAATTTAGGGGGTTCGTTAGATTCAACAGTATCTTTTGTTATGATACAACGTTCAACCCTACTATCTGACGGAATATCATACATAATATCAGTTAAAAGATTCTCTATAATAGCACGCAAACCTCTTGCGCCTGTTTCACGTTCTAAAGCCTCTTTTGCAATAGCACGAAGTGCATCAGTTTCAAATTCTAAATGAACATGGTCAAGTTCAAGCAAATATTGATATTGTTTGGTGATGGCGTTGCGTGGTTCACTTAGAATGGAAATAAGAGCATCTTCATCTAATTTGTTAAGAGTAACAATAACAGGCAAACGCCCAATCATTTCAGGAATTAGCCCATATTTGTGCAAATCACGAGGTTGAACATTCTTGAGAATATCATCTTTTAACTTTTCGTCTTTGGTTTTTACTTCTGCGCCAAAACCAATAACTTTTTTGTTTAAACGTTGTTCAATAACACGCTCTAGTCCAGCGAATGCGCCTCCGCATATAAAAAGAATATTTGTAGTATCAATTTGAATAAAATCTTGATGAGGATGTTTCCGTCCACCTTGCGGAGGAACAGAAGCATTAGTACCCTCCAAAATTTTCAGAAGTGCTTGTTGAACGCCTTCGCCACTTACATCACGAGTGATTGAAGGATTATCACCTTTGCGAGAGATTTTATCAAGTTCATCAATATAAATAATCCCTCTTTCGGCTAGTTCGATATCATAATCTGCTGCTTGAATAAGTTTTAATAAAATATTTTCAACATCTTCACCAACATACCCAGCTTCTGTGAGGCTAGTTGCGTCTGCAATGGCTATAGGTACTTTTAACATACGTGCAAGAGTTTGTACAAGGTATGTTTTACCTACACCTGTTGGTCCTATTAGTAATACATTAGATTTTTGCACTTCCATATCAGTACCTCTGCCCATTTGCTCGACAGCAATACGTTTATAATGATTATAAACCGCAACACTTAAACCCACTTTTGCGCGTTCTTGCCCTATTACATACTCATCAAGGAATTCTTTAATTTCTTTTGGTTTTGGCAGGTCAAATGTTTCAGTTGGGGGTGGGGCTTCTTCCTGCCCTTCGTCCAAAATGCCACAACACATATCCACACACTCATCACAGATATATACACTGGCACCAGCAATTATTTTGTCTACTTGGTCTTGATGTTTGCTACAAAAAGAGCAACGGACAATAGCGCGGTCATCATACTTAGATGCCATTTGTTGACTCCCTTCGGGTTATTATTTTATCTATTAGACCATAATCTAATGCTTCTTGAGCAGTAAGGAAATTATCACGTTCGGTATCTTGGGCAACTTTTTCAACTGGTTGCCCTGTATTTTGGGCTAACATAGCGTTTAAATTATTTTTCACTTGAACAATACGCGCTGCATGAATTTGAATATCAGTTGCCTGACCACGTGTTCCACCAAGAGGTTGATGTATCATAACTTCTGCATTGGGAAGGGCAAATCTTTTACCTTTTGCTCCACCAGCCAACAAGAAAGCACCCATACTAGCCGCCATACCAACACAAATAGTTGATACATCACTTCTAACATGATTCATTGTGTCATAAATTGCCATGCCTGCCGTGACAGAACCACCTGGGCTATTGATATATAAGCTAATATCTTTGTCAGGGTCTTCAGATTCTAAAAATAACAACTGTGCTACAATTAGGCTTGCACTTGTATCTGTTACTTCATCGCCAAGGAAAATTATACGGTCTTTAAGTAGACGGGAATAAATATCATAAGAACGTTCCCCACGACTTGTTTGCTCTATTACATAAGGTACTAATGGCATTGTTACCCTCTCCTTTGTTGTACTGTTTTAGTTTTCATCATCTTCGTCTTCACTATTTTCACTATTTTCATCAATTGTTGGGAAAGGTCCATCCACAGGGTTGGCGTTTTCCTTAACCCTTTCGAATGCTATTTCACGCAACATGGATGTTTCAAGTTCTTTACGTCTAATTGCTGTAATAGTCTCCATAACCTCTTGGATTTTTTCATCGTCTTCAAGTATATTAAATATTTTACCCATTCTGGAGCGAAATTCTTCATCTGACAAAACAATATTTTCTTTATGGGCAACTGCCTCTAGTGCAAGCATACCCATAACTTCTTTTTCTGCTTGTTTTTTCCATGATGCCTTTAAAGCAGCTTCTGAAACTCCAGCAAAACGCATATAACTTTCTACGTTAATACCTTGTTGCTCTATTCTATGCGAAAAATCGTCAAACATATCGTCTAAACGCCCTAAATACATTTCTTCTGGAACATCTACAGTAGTGCGTTTAATCAGCTCTGCAAGTAAATATGAATCAATACGATTTTCACGGTTATCCTCATTGCTTTTGCGAAGTTTATCAATAATATTTGTACGATATTCTTCTAAGGTTTCAAACTCTGAAACATCTTGGGCAAACTCATCATTAACTTCTGGCAACTCATGTGCTTGCACATCAAGAATTTCTACTTCAAATGTTGCAGATTTTCCAGCATATTCGGCACGATGATATTGCTCTGGAAAACTGACAGTTACCACAACATCATCACCAACTTCATGCCCTACAAGTTGCTCTTCAAAGGTGTCAATAAATTGTTTTGAACCCAAAGTTAAGTCAAAATCTTCTGCTGTGCCACCTTCAAATTGTTCACCGTCTATAAAACCTTTATAGTTGATTGTCACAATATCTTCCAGTTGCGCCGGGCGATTTACACTTATTTGACGTGCGCTTTTTTTCTGCTCTGCTTTTAAAACATTTTGAATTTCTTCTTCTGTTGGTTCAATCTCACCTTTTGGGTGAGTAATTCCGAAATAGTCGTTTATTTCTGCCTTTGGGCGCGTTACTACGGTTGCATATAATACAAAACCATTTGATTCGCTAATGTTCTCACCAAGTTCTATATCAGGACGATAAACAGGGCTAATCTCCCATTGTTCCAAAGTTGCCTCATAAGCCTCAGGGATGATAAAGTTTACAGAATCTTCATAAAAAACTTCTTTCCCATAGGTTTGCTCTATCACTCTTCTTGGAGCTTTGCCTTTACGGAATCCAGGTATATTAAAATAACCTTTGTCTTTATTATAGACATGTTGCAACCCTTCACGGAAGCCAGCAGGGCTTACTGTGATTGTTAGCTTAACTTTGTTGGTTTCCAATTGCTCTAATTGACTTGTTGTTTCATTTTTGATAATGCTGTCCTTTTTGTTCTTCCGTGTTGCCATTGGTATAGCACCCTCCAACTTGTTTAACTTGTTTGGTTTAATTCGGGAAAGTATAACATAGTAAAATCCCCTTGGCTACAGTATAACAGTTTTAATCAAATTCAATCAAAATGACTAAAATTGATTAAAAGTGCTAACGAGCGATACAACTTTATCATGGAAAATGGATTATGGCAATACTTTTAACAATCAAATGCCCCACTGCATAAATTCAAATTTAGCAATGTGCATAATATAAACCATGTTTGGAATAAAAACTTTGGAACAATATTTAAGAAGTACATGATTTCTTAATGAAATCCATGTAAGTGTGACAGACCAATAGGTATAATCCATACATACGACCAACAGATTATCCAATACTTTCATTCATTTAAATGGGACTCTGCCACTTTTGTTTGAGTATTGGTATCTGTAATGAGGTTCAATTTTTTATTTTATTTTTTTATTTATTTTTTCTTAGGAGGAATACTAAATGAAAGTAAAAGGTTTAAAAGGGCGTGTTGTTGCTCTAGCAGTTTCATTTACAATGGCATTTGCTATGATAGTAGCATTCGCGCCTACAGTTGAAGTTTATGCGGCAACAGTGCAATATTCTCTTGCAACTGATGAAATGTTACAACAACAAGAGGTTGGACATATAATGTCACCTTACATCTATCCTGCCGCTTGGGAAAATGCTGGTGGCGGCGACTATCAAGTAATTGAAACTCCACGTGGCTACAATGGTATTCGTATGTTTAACCGTACTGCTGATTGGGCTGGTCTTGACTTAGTATTTGCAGCAGCAGATAGCCGTGTTGATATGGTAGCTGGTGACCATGCAATTTTTGTACATGGTCGTGTTGGTAGTAATGTTGACCAAATTTCCCTTCAAAGTATTACTTCTCCATGGCCTCATATTTTCCGTGCTAACAGAGACAGTGATAGATTAGACTGGGAAGTTCCCATTAATGCAGATGGCACATTTATGATGTTTATTCCTTCTTCAAGAGCAGTAATTCAAGACGCTATGGCTCGTGGTGAAGGTAACTGGACTCCGGCACAATTTACAAACCGTGTAAGAATCAACCCAGTTGGCTCTTATGGTGAGTTTACACTTTATGAATTTATCGTTGCTGATGCTGGTTGGACTCCTGCGGCTATTGGTATAACTGTTCCTGCGGCGGCGACTCATGGTCAAACTGGTGGTGGTGCTCCTGCAGCTACTCCAGAACCTACACCTGAGCCAACTCCAGAGCCTACACCTGAACCAACCCCAGAACCTACTCCTGCGGCTACTCCAGCACCTACTCCTACTCCTGCAACTCCTCCAGCAGATGGTACAATTTTACACATTCAAATTGGCAATCCTGTAATTACTTGGGGTACTAACACTCAAACATTAGAAGCACCTCCATTTATTGATGAAGCTAGTGGACGTACAATGGTTCCACTAATTGCATTCAGACATGCTGGTATTGCAGAAGTAGCTTTCAGAGACCAAGTAGCTTATGTATATGACTTAGATGGAAACCAATTATTGGCACTTCCTATTGGTCAACCAGTTCCTGGTGATACTGTAGCCCCTGTAATTGTAGAAGAACGTACTTTTGTTCCTCTTGGATTCATTTTAAATGCTTTAGAACTTGAATTCCGTTGGGACGGCGCAACTTCTGCTGTTTATATCGAACTTTAATTGAATTATAAAGAATAAGTTATTGGAGTAAATTGTGAATAGAATAATAAAATTATCAGGGGTAATATCACTCTTGTTAATTATGGCTATTGCCGTCGCGTCTTGCGGCGGCAATAGTTATATTCAGGAGAATTATGCCGAGCCTGCTAATGTGGAAGTTTCCCCTGAACCCACAGCAGTGCCCACACCTACGCCATTACCAACACCAGAACCCGCGCCACTTTCTGTACCATTGGATGATGGTCAAGTTTCTTTTGAAACAGGTACTTATGGATTTATTGGGCGTGGTGAAGGCGTAACAGTTGCCCAAAGCCGTGATTATGCGCGACGTGGCGACTATTCTTTACTTGTGTCAAATCGTGAATTTGATTGGCATGGAGTAATAGTTGAAGTAGATGCACAACCTTATGAAGAATGGGCATTTATTGCGTATGTAAGACCAGCAGAAGGCGCGGAGCGTATAACTTTTCAGTTGTCAATGGAGTTTGTAACAATGACAGGCGGATTAATGCACCGTAGTTTCCATGGTGCGTTATCACGCGTGACAGCCAATTATGGTGATTGGACGCGCCTACATGGTACTTTTGTAATGCCCTCACAATATCAATCAGTTTCCTTTTTTATAGAAACTGACTGGGCTGGGGCAGAAATTGATTTTTATATTGATGATGTTACTATCCGTAGAACACAAGCCCCTCCACGTCATCAAGATTATTTACCAAGCATTGCCGCTGTTTGGGCGGATTATTTCTTAATTGGCACGGCTGTAATGCCTCGTGATTTAACTGGTCCTCGTTGGGATTTGGTAAATCATCATTTTAATGCATTAACTGCCGAAAACCATATGAAACCAGACCATATCCAAAATACGCAAGGGGTTTTTACTTTTGATTCGGCAGACCGTATTGTAGAAATGGCAGAATCACATGGTATGGCAGTAGTTGGTCATGCTTTGGCGTGGCATTCTCAATCACCTGCATGGAAAAACCCGCCTGGAATTTCTCGCGAAGAAGCAATTGACAACATGGTTACACATATTAATGAAGTAATGGGTAGATATCGTGGGCAAATTTTGGTGTGGGATGTTGTAAATGAGGCTTTCCCAAGTAGTGTGCCATTGTTCACAGACCCAGCAGACTGGCGACTTCATCTTCGTCAAACCCCATGGCTTGCGGCTATTGGTTATGATTATATTGAAATTGCGTTCAGGGCGGCCCATGCCGCTGACCCTTATGCACTTTTAATTTACAACGACTATAATTTGGATTCTGTGGGCAAACGCGAAGCAGTTTTCCATATGCTTAATGAATTGTTAGAACGTGGTGTACCTATTCATGGTGTGGGTATGCAAGCACATTATAATACTGGAACAATCCCAGGAAACGTTGATGCTTCTATTAGGCGTTTTCGTGAATTGGGCATAGATATTCACATTACAGAGCTTGATGTTACTGTAAACGCCGCACAAGGGCAAGCCGAATTAACAGAGTTTCAATCACGTTTACAAGCCTCAATTTATGCACATTTATTTAGAATTTTCCGCTATCATCATGAGGCTATTCCACGTATTACCATATGGGGCATTTGTGACCCTACAAGTTGGCGACGTGATAGATTTCCCCTGGTATTTAATGGTGACTTGTCCGCTAAACCTGCTTTTCATGCAATAATTGACCCTGATGGTTATTTGCGCTCTATAGGGTTGCTTCCTCCAATAGAGGATTATACAGGGGTAGAGGATGTAATTAATATCTACCATAGGATTAATTTTTCACCCGCGCAACATCAACTGTATTATGGGTGGTTTGAGTCATTACATCCAGCAGTAGACTTTCAATGGGCATTTGTTCCGCCAACTGGAGCAAGAGAGGGTAATCATGTCTTGCGTGTCCAAACTGATGTTACAAGTGTTGATACTGTTAGAGATACTGCCATACGACTTACTTTCCCTGCTCCGCTTCCGCCTAATGAGGAATATGAAGTATCAGCATGGTTCTTTATTCCAAGTGATAATGATAACTCTTTCCAAGCTAGTCCAACACTTTTTGTTAATGAAAGCGATTATACAGGGCAT
>Ga0123355_10004978_pt1 | contig 19342 bp, 13 predicted proteins | sample TergutEmb28metaG_3_FD_89872 | JGI IMG/M metagenome (GOLD analysis project Ga0123355, IMG submission 89872) | Embiratermes neotenicus P1 segment gut microbial communities from Petit-Saut dam, French Guiana - Emb289 P1 | ecosystem: Host-associated > Arthropoda: Insects > Digestive system > Gut ... | reverse complement strand
CTGTTCAATCGCTTCGGTCTTGCGCAGCACGCGCGGCTCTTTCTTTATGTCTTCGCCGCGCAGCAGCGCGCCCCACTTTATCTTTTCCGCAACTTCGACCCTGCGCACGCGGGAACGATAGTCTAGGACCTGCTCGAGGAGTTGTTCCTCGGCGGCCGAACCGGCTTGTTCAAGCGCGACCGTGACCGGGCTCTCGACGGACCGGGAAGCCAGGCTGATCGTCGTCATGCGGCTTTGTTCATCCCACGTCCAACTGTTTGCGGAACCGGGAACGTCGATTGCGGAGAGAACCGTATCCTCCAGACGCACGGCGCTTGGTTTGAGCAGGCCATGAATGCGAATGGTGTACCTGCGCGTTCGGGGCTGGCCGGCGTAGCGGCCCTGAGCCGGGCCGATGGTCAATTCGTGGTTTCCGTCAGGCGACGGGTTATAGCGGAACTCCGTCCACGAATATTGTTGGTTGCGATAATCCAGGGACGTTCCGTCATCTTCGTAGAGACGGAACGAGCCCGGTTTTCCTGCGTACACTTCGAGAGTCAGGGAGTCGAGCGGGCGCTGGTCGCTAAAATCCATGGGCGGCGCCATGGGCAGAATCGCTCCCGCCTTCACGAAGATCGGCATGCGGTCGAGCGGACATTCATAGGCCAGGACCTGGCCTCCGTCATAGAGGGTCCCGGTAAACCAGTCAACCCACTGCTCGCCGGAGGGTAGATAAATCTGCTTGAGAACAGGTTTTCCGAATCCCGGCTCCGTGATGGGAGCGACAAGCAGCTCCTTGCCGAGCAGATATTGATGCCGAAATTCGTAAGACCCTTCCTGGCGGGGATATTCGATATAGGTTCCGCGCGCCAAAGGCTCGCCATTCTCATAAGCTGCGCGGCTGTATGCGTAGAAATAAGGGATGAGGCTGTAGCGGAGGCGGAGGAATGTGCGCGCATTTTCGAGGGCCTCGGCTCCATATTCCCAGGGCGCGCGCAGACCCCAGATGCCGTGCCACCAGAACACAGGGCTGAGCGCGTTGAACTGCAGCGAACGCTCATACAACTCGGTCCCGACCACCTGAGGCGTGAATCCCGGGTTATCGTTGATTACGTACGGAACCAGCATATTGCCGGCCTGGACGTTGAAGGGGACAAGCAGATTCAACGTGCGCCAATCTGCGGGAATGTCGCCGGTAAAAAACCCTCCGTAACGATGTCCTCCCCAGGCCGGCATTCGATTACCCTTCTGGTAGGGAACGTCGAGCCGTTCAAAGTCGAAGGCGCGCTTGCCCGTGATTCGCTCGGCGCCGGCGTACTCCACATATCGGGTCCAGAGGGTTGGATCGAGCCCGGGCATGTTGGCTGGAGCGTTTCCGTCCTGCCACCAAAATGCGATCCCGGCTTCAAGCGCAGGCTTGTTCAGGACATCCATGTACAGCTCCGCATACTTCTGGTTCGCGAGATCATGCGGTATCTTTTTCGTGTCCGGCGGCAATCCCATCGCGGTTCGGATTTGCTCGAAGTTGTGCGAGTTCTCCGGCGTCAACGGTCCGTAGTGTTCATTGACCACAACCTTTACACCCTCACTCCGCGCATACTTGAAAAAACCGGCTGGGTCCGGCATCTGTTCGAGGTCCCAATCGCGTCCGGCCCAAATCACTTTGGCCGTCGAATCGGAGTCCAGCGTCACGATGTCAAGCGGTAGGCGTTCTTCGCGGAACCTGCCGATCATGCTTTTCCACTCTTCCGAGGAGTAGCCCGCGCGTGAACCGAACCAGGTGCCGAAGATGTAGCGCGGAACCATGGGAATGGGGCCCAAGAGTCCGGCGAGATCGCGAAACAAGGACTTGTAGTCGCGTCCATAGACGAAGAAGTACCAGTCATCGCCGCTATCTTCCGGCCGCGGTTCTGCCCAGTCCCCGGCGCGATTCCAGACTGCCGTGTGGCTATCGTCGAGAAGAAAGTATCCGTTGCGGCTCAGAGGTCCCGGCTCCGTGCCCGGTGTGGTGCGCAGGGCGATGTCGCCGGGAACGCCGCCGAGGTTTTTGTCGTCCTTGTCGCCAGGCTTCCAGCAATGCTCGCCCTCTTCGTCCGACCAGGAGATCATCAGGTTATCTCGAGTGAACTCCCCCGGCCGGGAACGATAGTGGAGGGTCAGCTTGCTGGTCGAAATTTCCAGCCATTGTCCGGAATCGACGGTGTGATACTCAACCGCGCCGCGTTTTCGGTTCACGACCGCAATGCTGGGTCGATCGAGAAACTTGTGCTTAGGCGAGTACTCCATGCGGACAACGTCCGGAGAAAGGACCTCAAAGCGCGCGTTGCCTCGAACCACCGGTTCTTGCGCAGCGGCTTCCGCCGAAACCAGGAAAAGTGCCGAAAGCACGCAGAGGCATGCGATGCGCGCAAATGGCTCCTGTCGGCTGTAAAGCCGTGGAAGAGGCACAGTTTTCCAGAGTGAAACGCCGCGCCCCGTCTCTTGGCCGGCGGTCCCCGATTGAACAATATCGATACCCATCATTCGTTAGCCTGGCTTCCACCGACTCGGACAGGCCGGCAGTTGGGGCCGCACTGCTGGCGCGGTCGAGCGCGTCGCTGGGATCGAAGCGCCAAGGCAGTGGGCAGGAATCGGCTATGCTACAGAACCGCATAGACCAAGGTCAAGAATAAAAGGGAATGATGTCCGTAATACGGAATAGGCGGCAACCATTTTTAGGCGCCGCCGATGGGGCGGCGGCGCCTGCGCGCTTGTAGCTTGAAACCGCGCCGGGTGCGAACTGATCTTGGCGACAGCATGCGGCACACGGCGGATGTGGAGCTGCGAATTTCCTTTCGCACTGGCACGGTTTTGGGCAACATGCGCACACCGGTCCGGAAACGCTCAGACCGGCGATGACGCGCAAGGTCCGAACCGCGCGAGGTCCGATCAAAGACGGGCCATTCAAAGATGGGCCATGTCCAGCGCGACAACGCTCTCGCGGGTCGGCGCCGACGCTCCGGCAAGTGTCTTTGGCTGTAGGTCGCTGCGTAGTCTTCAATCCTACCGACGTCGATCGTTTTACCAAAACGGCTGCTTTTGCATTACGTCTTGGGAAACCGACGAGCAGCGCCCGGAAATTCCTAGGCCGTCCGGTGAGCTCAACGAACTTGGCGAGTTCTCCCGCAGTCGTCCCGTAATACGGACTGGTGTCCCAACGTTGACTGAGGGATGCAGCCCCGTTATGATCGCGCGGTATCGGGACTCCGTACCGCATGCACTTGCGCGGAGAGGCGCGAGTGAAAAGCAGGCTGCGAACTGGCTGCAAGGCGGGAACTTTTGTAAGAGTGGTTGGACCCACCGTGTCGCCCATCCGAGTCATCGAAGGTGGCTATTTGGCGCAATAGCCTGGCCAGGGCGGACGAGCGCCAGCGGTTGCAGTAACGACGTTTGGGGTCGTTCGAAAGGAAAATATCCGCATGAAGGTTACGCAGGTCAATTGTTTCTTGGTTGGCGCGGGATGGCGCAATTTTACTTTTGTCAAAGTTCAGACCGATTCTGGTTTGGTCGGCTGGGGCGAGGCGACCCTGGGGTGGAAGGAAACCGCTGTCCGCGAGTTGGTGCTGGATTTCGGCCGGCGCTATGTGGTCGGACACAATCCGTTTGACATCGAAGAGCTCTGGTTTCGCCTCTATCAGGTCGAACACAACACGGGTCCGGTCATGTTTTCCGCCATGGCGGGTATCGAGATGGCCTTGTGGGACATTGTCGGCAAGGCTTGCGGGCAGCCGGTTTACAACCTTGTGGGCGGCAAGGTCCGAAGCCGGGTCAAGGCATACGCGAACGGATGGTACAGCCGCATCAGCGATCTTGGAGAGTTGGCGGATAAGGCGAGTGCTGTGGTCGCACGCGGCTACAAGGCGCTGAAATTCGATCCCTTCGGTCCCGGCGGTCGTGAGATCTCGCGGACAGAACTGTCGAAAGCGGTCGAGACGGTGGAGGCGGTGCGCCGAGCCGTGGGAGCGGAGATCGATATTCTGCTCGAGTTTCACGGCCGCTTCAGCCCCATCATGGCGCTCGAAGCCATTCGCGCGATGATCCCGGTGAATCCGGCATGGTGCGAGGAACCGATACCCGCGCACAACAATCAGTCCATGGCCCAGGTGGTTGCCGGCTCACCCCTGCGGGTAGCGACCGGTGAACACATTTATAGCCGCTTTGGGTTTCTCGATCTGCTCGAGCGCAAAGCGGCCCATGTCATCCAGCCCGATATCACTTACTCCGGCGGTTTTCTGGAAGCCAAGAAAATTGCCGCGCTTGCCGAAGGCCATTACGTCAGCGTGGCTCCCCACAACTGTGACGGGCCCCTGAAAACCATAGCCGGAATCCATCTCGGGGCCAACATTCCGAATTTCTTGATTCTCGAGACCTTTCAGGATTACGACGTGCCGTGGCGTGAAGACCTGACTTCGAAAACTCCCTGCGTGAAGAACGGCTACTATGATGTGCCGGCAGCTCCGGGATGGGGCATTGAGGTGAACGAGCGGGTATTTGCCGCTCATCCCGAGGATCCTGATGGCAAGTTGGATATGTTTGCTGAGGCTTGGGAACAGCGAATGTGTCGTTAGTTTCCTGAACTTCGCCGATTTTGCCGTCATGCTGAGCAGAGAAATTCGGCGCCAGGCAGATTCCGGGGAAACGGATGCGCAATGCCTACGTTCTTGGAGCGAGCGATGTCCCTCAGCAAGTAATGCACAGCTGAGGCGGTCCGCAGATTGTCCTCATTCGGTGGTGTCGCTTCATACTGAGTGCCGCAACAAACCGGGGTGGATGGAGTCTACCCCAAACAACTGAATACGCCGTTGAGCGCAAAGTGACCACGTTTTAAACGGGTAGCGGAGCCCGAAGCTCGAAGGCACTTTGCGCCAATTGCGTGGCCGGTGAAGGACAAGGCCGGAGAAAAAGATCATCCCGTATGCTGATTCCCAAGCCTTTAAAAGCAGGGGTGAGGCGCCAGATATATCACAGATTGCCCCACTGTCCCCGGTAAGGAGTGATGGATGCAGGAATACGATGTCACGCTGAAGTTGCTCTTGCGGCACGTGTCTGAGGCCGCAATGCGGGACTTGGCCGGCAGTGCTGTAGGGGCGTGGCTGGAGACAGAGCTGCCGGCAGTCGAGAATCGCCGCATGGACCTATTGGGGGAAGCCGAAGATGGAAGCTTGGTTCACCTGGAACTGCAAAGCACGAATGACGCCTCGATGGCGATTCGAATGGCCAGGTATGCGCTCAGGGTGTTTGACAAGTTCAAAAGATTTCCCCGGCAAACGATGGTCTATGTGGGCGAAGCGACTCTCAAGATGGACGCCGAGCTCCGCGGCCCGGACTTGTGGTTTCGCTATCGTGCTCTCGATGTCCGGGAGCTGGACGGGGAGAGGCTCCTCAAAAGCGGCGCGGTCGGCGATAATATAGTTGCGCTTCTAGCAGGATGCAGTGACAACCGCACTGCGGTGCGGACCACTCTGGAGAAGATTGCGAGATTGCCCGCCGGTGAACGAGATGTCATTCTTGGCCTGTTGATGATCCTGAGTGGGCTCCGACACCTGGAAGAAACCGTAGAGCAGGAGGTACGCAAAATGCCCATTCTCAATGATGTTTTAGAGAACAAGGTCTTGGGCCGGGAGTTTAAGAGGGGTCTGGAAGAGGGTAAACAGCAGGGTCTCGAAGAGGGTAAACAGCAGGGTCTGGAAGAGGGTAAACAGCAGGGTCTGGAAGAGGGTAAACAGCAGGGTCTGGAAGAGGGTAAACAGCAGGGTCTCGAAGAGGGCGAGCTGAGTGGGAAATTGAAGGTGCTTCGCCGCCTGATAGAAAAGCGCTTTGGCCCCTTGCCGGATTGGGCGGAAAACCGGTTGGCCACTCGATCGGCAAGAGAACTTGAAGAGTGGAGCGTGCGCGTGCTGGACGCGAAAACTCTTGAAGAGCTACTGAAGTAGGATGCGAGTCGGGCAAACCGCCAGTGGCGACGCGGAGCCACTCCGGATGTGCAAAACCCTTCTGAAGCTCTCTTGTGTCTGCCCTCATATGACCCCGGATGCCACGTGTTGGCTCCATCCCGGCAGCCCAGCTAAAAATGGCGCGTGAGTTGGGCAAACGTCTCTAAGATCAACAACCGGCGCGGCGGCTCTGCAGTAGTCAGTTCTTCGTGTTCGAGGATCCAGGTATCGTTGTGCGGGACGAAGACGGCGTTGAGTCCCGCGGCAAGGGCGGGATTGATGTCGGATTTCGGGCTGTTGCCGATCATCCAGGTGTGATCAACTTCCAGCTGATGATGGCCGAGGATGGTCCGATAGGTGGAGGCTTTCTTTTCCGGAACAATCTCGATGGCCCGGAAACGCTCCTTCAGGCCGGAACGCTCCAGTTTTCGCGCCTGTTCGGCGGGGTCTCCTTTTGTGACCAGAATCAGGCGGTGACGCTCCGCCAGATAGTCGAGCGTCTCGCCGACGTGCGGGAGAATTTCTACCGGCTGCTCGGCAATCGTGCGGGCGAGCCCGTGAATGGTTTCATGGAGCGCGGGAGTGATCGGCTCGACCGACAGCCGCTCGAAGGTCCTCACCAGGGCATGCGTGAAGCTGCGCAAGCCGTATCCGTGCGTGACGATCGACTCGCGTTCCACCTCATTCAGAATTTCCCGGATCTCCGCCGGAGAACGTTCGCGATGATTCAGGAAAGAGATGAAGTCGGCGATGGCGCGCTCAAAGTAGATATTGTTTTCCCACAGCGTGTCGTCGGCATCGACGAGCAGGTTCTCGATAGAGTCCATTCGAAACTGTCCAGAAACGATCATAGCCGCCGCTCATGTACGCCCGGTCTGCGGCGGGCATTTACTCTATAGTACACAGCGGGAATCCTCGGAAGGTATTTCCTTGCGCTCGATCCGCAAAAATTCCGTCTCCTGGACACAATCCACTCGCGCTGCCAGGGCTCGGAAAGAAATTGATTAGGCGGATCACTGTGTTGCCAAGCAGGGTGAATAGATGGGAGTGTTCCGCATTTACCTCCGGAAATAGGCTTCCGTATCTTTCCGTCTGTTGACGGACGGGTTTCTATCGCATTTCGTTATGGGCGGAGGCGAACTCGACCCGCGGCTCTATGGGGATGATACCCTTCCCGTGCCCCATCTCAAGCAGCAGGCGAATCGCCTCGCGGCCGTCGGGGCCGTAATCGAGCGTGCGCTCGTTCACGTACATGCCCACGAAACGGTCTGCCAGCTCAGGGTCGAGGTCGCGAGCAAACTGCATGGCATATTGAAGAGCTTCGCTGCGGTGGTCGAGAGCATACCGGATGCTCGCGCTTAGAGCGTCGGAAACGCTTGCGATCAGTTCGCGCCCCAGGCTGCGCCGGATTGCATTTCCGCCCAGAGGCAAGGGAAGCCGGGTGGTTTCGGACCACCACTTGCCGAGATCGGTGACCGAGTAGAGGCCGGACCGATCGTAGGTAAGCTGGCCCTCATGAATAATGAGCCCGGCGTCGTACTTTCCCTCGAGGACGCCGGGAAGGATCTTGTCGAAGGGAACGACTTCGGTTTCAACGTCCGGAGCATATAGCTTCAGGGCCAAATACGCGGTCGTAAGCTTGCCCGGCACGGCAATTCTCTTGTGCTTGACTTCATCTTGGGAATAGGGGCGGGTCGAAACGATCATGGGCCCATAGCCTTCGCCCATGCTGCCGCCGCAGGTCATCAGCACATAACGGTCCTGCATATAGGGAAAGGCGTGAAAGGAGACGGCGGTTACGTCGTAGACGCCTGCGCCTTCGATTGCTTTCTGATTCAGGGTCTGAATATCGGAGAGCGTGTGCGTGAAACGCAGGCCCGGCACCCGGACTCTGTCGGTTGCCAGCCCATAAAACATGAAGGCATCGTCGGAATCCGGGCTGTGAGCGACGGTGATTTCGCGCGTATTGACGGTGGTAAGGGTAGACACTACCTGTTTTCTCCAATCCTGATTTGCTCTCAGTTGCGGCGGGAGAGCGTCTGCCAGGTTCGCGCGGCCCCGGCGGCGAGCATGATCTTGAGGACTTCGGCGGAGACGAACCAGTACAGTCCGAAGCTGAGCGCGCGGGCCAGAGAGTGGGTGAGCACGTAAAGCCAGGAGATGCCGAAGGCGAACAACAGGATTTCCCCGGCGACCGACGCCAGCGCGGCGCGCATAAAACTCGGCTTCCCGCGTTCGAAAAGATAACCGGCCAGTGCGGCAACAAGCGGGTACGCCATGAGATATCCGCCGGTTGGCCCTGCAATCTGCAGAATCCCGCCGGGCCCGTGGCCGCTGAACACCGGGAGTCCTGCCGCTCCCTCGGCCAGGTAGAGAGCAAGGGCCGCAAAGCCGCGCCGGCTTCCGAGCGCGAGCCCAACCAGCAGCACGCCAAGATTCTGCACGGTCAGGGGCACGGGCGTTCCCGGCAAGGGAATGTAGATCCGCGCGCACAGGGCGACAAAGAGACTGGCGCCCGCGACTATCGCGCACTGCGCGGCGAAATCCAGGGTTCGATGGCGCGAGCTTGCGACCTGCGTGGCGGACGATGACATAATTCTTGCCTCTCTTCTAGGGTACAACGGACCGGCAAACTCAGTGCGTCCGGCCAGTTTCAGGTCCGTGAGCCGTTCGCTGGCCGGTTTTCGGCCCGTCTCATGCGCACCCGCACCTGAATGTAGGCTGACAGTGCCGCCCAAACCACGGCAGCCGCGCCTCCAGCCTCCATCAAATACCAGCAGATCATGCGCACGACCTGCTAGCATACCAAAACGCCGCGGAACGCCCGCGGTCGATCAAGCAAAACCTTCGATCCCCGATAGTTTGAGGTGGTCCCAGCTCGCGAACGAAGGACCAGAGCCGCGCCGAGGCCCTGTGCCGCGTGCAACAAGTTGCCGAAGCATTCTCCGGGCCGGAAATGTTCTCGAAATCCCGGCAATGGCCGGCTATTTCCCGGACATCAGCCGTTCGATTTCATCCGGCGACTGGGGAAGCGACGCCGTAAGCTGAATCAGCTTGCCGTCCCGATCGACATAAAACATGTCTTCAATCCGGATGCCGATCTTTTCCTCCGGAATGTAGATGCCGGGTTCAATCGTGAAGACCATGCCGGGCGCGAGCGGCACCGAATAGTCGCCGGGATCGTGAACGTTAAGTCCGACATAATGCCCGAGGCCGTGGAAAAAATACTGGCCGAGCGGCTGGCCGTGAGAGTCCTTCCCGTGGCTGTTGATGTAATTGAACGCAACCTGTTGCAGGGAATAGGGTTGATTGCGCTCGAGGTGAGACTTGCCGGACTCAAACGCGGCGATCGCGGCCTTCTGCGCGCCGAGAACAATTTCGTAGATTTCCTTCTGTCGCGCCGTGAACTTCCCGTCCGCCGGCACCGTGCGCGTAATGTCGGAGGCATAAAGGGAGTATTCGCCAGCCGCATCCATCAGCACCAGATCGCCCGGGTGAATCATGCCGGAGTTGTCGGAATAATGGAGCACCGTCGAATTGAGGCCCGAGCCTACGATGGGCGCGTAGGCGGGGCGTTCGCAGCCGCGCCTGCCCCATTCGTAGGCGAGCAGGGCGGAGATCTCGCGCTCGGAGGCTCCCGGCTTGACGGCGCGAATGGCGGCGAGCTGCGCGGCGACCGAAGCATCGACCGCCTTGCGGATCAGCTCGACCTCGCCGGCGTCCTTTACCGTGCGCAGGGAGCCGAGCAAAGGCCGTATGTCCGCGTAGGAGGTCCCGACCGGGAAGGCATTTGCCGTTTCGAGCGACTCGAGTGGAGTTTTCGAGTTCGAGATTTCCCCGGCCGCGGGCACGTCGGTGTAGATGGTGTTTCGCGCCGGCAGGAGCTTTGCGATCTCGTCGCGCATGTTATCGAGCGGCTCGACCCGCTCAAAGCCGGTGTGCTCCGGGGCACGGGGGTCATCCGGGCCGAGCTTCGCGCCGGTCCATTTCTCCTGGGAAAGGTTCCGCTTGGGGAGAAACAGAATTTCGGTGTAAGGCGTTGCCGGGCTGGTGTTGGTGGCTTCGCGGGGGGCGGCGACAAGCAGGGCAGCGCCCGGCTCGGGCCAGCCCGTCAGATAATAAAAGTTGTCGTCCGGGCGGTAACCGTAGATGTCGTTGGGCCCCTCGGTTTCCGGAGGCGCAAAGACCAGCGCAACGCCTCCCTGGAGCTTGGCGGCGAGCTTTTCCCGACGGGCATGGTAGTCCGACGGAGGCTGGCGATTGAGAGCCGAAGCAAGGCTGGCAATGCACGCCAGGATACCGACGATCAGAATATTTCGCATCGCGCTCCGCTATTTTCCTGAAAATGGACCTGGCTGCATGGATCCTGCTGCCGGGACAAACCCATCAACATCGCTCCTGTCGATCATAGCCGGTCCTGTATGCCCGCGGGCACGGGCAAGAGCCATCGTGCGCCAGTCCCCGTCTAGCGTTCCGCCGCGCGCGGCGAACATGGTCGACCATCAGCCTTCCAATCTGAATATTATGCCAAGGTGCGCTGCGTCGGCGAGATAGTCGCGGCAACGGGCGTTTCGCAATCTTCGAGGCGGTCGCGACCGGCGGCGTCCACGCGATCGCGTTCGGCCGCGGGAACGCAGGTGTTCGCCTCCCTTGACTACCGGCCGCCCGGGGAAAAAGAAAGCAACCAGCCAAGCAGAGAATCAGACACCCACGGGAAACGGCTTCGAGTGCGCCTGCCCCGGGCGCAGAGAGAGTGCGGAGAGGCGGCCTTCGAGGAGAGACATGAGCCCGGTGTACCAATATCCGATGACAAACAGAAGCAGGAAGGGCACGGTGAGAAAGTTTTCATTCTCGACCGCGTAGTAAACGGTGAGCGCGAAATAGCTTCCGATCAGCAGCTCGGCCCAGGGAACCCATCCGAGACGCTTGCGATATTTGGCGGCCTGCACCCGGTCTTTCTTCGATTCGACGCGATATTTCGGCGTGCGGGCAAATGGCGTCTGTCTTCCGACGAGCGCCTCGATGACCGCGCAGGAATTGGTGAGCGTCAGGCCGATTCCAAGCGACATGAGAAACGGCAGATACAGGATTGCGCGCGGCCAGGTTTTCGGGAACAGCTCTCGCTGGGAGACCAGATAAAAACTGGAGATCGAAAATGTCGAGGCCAGGAACAGCGGCAGATCGATATACAACATCTGGAACCAGCCCTGGTAGAAGCGGATGACCATGGCCGGCAGCAGCAGGACCGAGAGGACCACCATCAGCGGATAACTCAAATTTGCCGTGAGGTGATACCAGGCTTCGAGCTTCACGCGAAATGGCTGATCGCTCTTCAAGACCCGGGGCAGGATCTTCTTTCCCGTCTGAATCAGCCCTTTGGCCCAGCGCGCCTGCTGCGTCTTGAATGCGGTCATCTCGACGGGAAGCTCGGCGGGGCATTCGACGTCCTGGCGGTAGATGAACTTCCAGCCTTTCAACTGAGCGCGATAGGAGAGGTCGGTATCCTCGGTCAGGGTGTCATGCTGCCAGCCGCCCGCTTCTTCAATCGCCTGCCGGCGCCAGACGCCCGCGGTCCCGTTGAAGTTGAAAAACACATGGCTGCGCGCCCGCGCCGAATGCTCGAGCACAAAATGGCCGTCGAGCAGGATGGCCTCGACTTCGGTGAGGAAGGAATAGTTGCGATTGATATGGGACCAGCGCGTCTGCACCATGCCCACATGCGGGTCGGTGAAATGGTGAATCGTGCGCTCGAGAAAATTCTGCGGGGGAACGAAGTCCGCGTCAAAGATGGTAATGAATTCGCCCGTGGCCGACTTCATTGCTTCCTGCAGCGCGCCGGCTTTGAACCCCGTGCGATTCGTGCGGTGGAGATAAGCAATGGAAAAACCCTGCTCGGCATAGTGCTCAACCAGGTCCCGGGCCACGTCCTTGGTTTCATCGGTCGAATCGTCGAGCACCTGAATTTGAAGCTTCTCGCGCGGATAATCCAGGCGGCAAACCGCCTGCAGCAGGCGGTCCACAACGTATTGCTCATTGAAAATCGGAAGCTGCACAGTCACCCGGGGAAGTTCGGAAAACCTCTGCCCGGGTTCGCCCGAGCTGTTTTCCTTGTTCTTGTAGTAGAGATAGACGAGCGCGTAGCGATGGATTCCATAGGATGCGAGCAGAACGAGCACCACAAAGTATGGAATCAGGAGCGCCATATCGAAGGCGTCCGCCTGGTAGAGGCCTCGGAACGTGGTGTCCAAGAAGTGGTGGCGGATATACTGCAAGAACCCGCGCTGGACAACGAAGACAGCGATTGCTGAAAGCGGTGAGGTCATCGCGCAGAAATGTCCAGGAAACAACATTGTAACTGAAGCCAAGGCGCGCCGCCCGTGCCGTAGTATGTACATCGAACGCACATCCGGGGGACCTGTCTCCGGCCGTCGGACGCCATTCGCCCGTTCTTGCGGCCGCTTCTCTCGCGACCGTCTCGAGGCGCCCCCACCTCCACGAGCCTCTAGAGAAGCGACTCAGTCGCCGAAACGCTCCGCCGCCCGGGCCCGCGCCTTGATGGCTTCCTCTTCGCGGTTCTTGGGAGGCGCGGTGGTTTCGAGCGAACGCAGCAGGCGGGTCGAGGCCCCGGCCACCTCGTCGACGGCCGCAAGGAACGCAGCTTCGTTTGTCCTTGACGGCTTCGTGAACCCGCTGATCTTTCTCACGAACTGCAGGGAAGCGGCCCGAATTTCTTCGTCTGTTACCGGCGGCTCAAAGTTAAAGAGCGTCTTGATGTTTCTGCACATGGCTGACCTGTGTATATCTTAGCGGTTCGTTCCTTCGCGTTCACGTATTTCCCAGGGCGCGCGGACATAACTTTTATGCCCGTCTGCCCCGACTGGAAGACAAGACCAGCAAAGCTTCGACATTTGCTACACGGCGCGTTCCGTGCAGTAGCCGTCATCGAGCGCCGCCTGCTTGACCCCGGGAGTATTCGGGAGAGCGCGCCTTCTGCCCGCCCCCCTGTCAGTATTGACCGTGTCTTGAGACACATGCGACCGATTAGCCTTTTCTATGGCGAAGCGCCCGTCGGGGCGCCTATGCGCCAACGAGGAGCGGGCCGTGGACGAGTTGATCAGGCAAATTACCGAGAGAACAGGGATCGGAGAAGACAAGGCCAGGCTGGCGGCACAGATCGTCATCGCATTCCTCAAGACGAAATCTCCCGGCATCGGGAGTCAGCTTGACGGCCTCGCCCCAGGCGAAGGCATCTCTCAACCAGCGGCCGGAGCGAAGAACCGGGTGAGAGAGACGATCGGAGGAATTTTCGGAAACAAGACGGCTTGAGTTGAGCTTGTGCCGGGCGCTCGGCAACCGACTATCCGAAAAGAAAGCTGATATTCCGGAATTTGTTGTGATGGGCGGCGAATGGATTCTGCTTGGGGCGGATGCGGGGGCTTCCCGACGCCGGCCATCTTGGTTGTGACCCCCGCATCCTTGGTTTGCCTCTCCCCGGGGTCTGCTTGCCGGGCTTGCCTGCCACCGAACCAGCTCGAAGCACCGGAAAAACACGCGGGATCGTCTTCGACGCGAACCTTCTTCATCCTCGCCTTATCATCAATAAGGCCGGTGGCTTTCGATGCGCTTCCCGGCGCACGAGCGAAATGGGCTCGACCCTTCTCGTCGCATCGATTTGCGAGGCGAAAACATGGGGGATGCCTACGATTTAGAGCGATTCGTCCACGCGCAGGAACGGGTGATCGCGAGCGTCTTCGAGGACCTTAGAAAAGGCTCGAAACGCGGGCACTGGATGTGGTTTGTCTTCCCCCAGCTGAAGGGCCTGGGGCACAGCGCGAATTCCGCGTTCTATGGCATTTCAGGACTGGCTGAGGCCGTCGATTATTTAGGGCATCCCGTCCTCGGGCCGCGGCTCCTCGAATGCACGCGACTGGTGAATGCCCTGAAGGGGCGTCGGGCGGAAGACGTCTTTGGCGAAATTGACGCGCTGAAGTTCCGATCGTCGATGACCCTGTTCGCGAAGGCCGCACCCGAAAATCCTGTTTTCCGCGAGGCGCTCGAGAAATATTTTGCCGGTGAACTCGATCCGGTCACCCTCCGAGGCCTCGAGCAATCGCTTTGAACTCCTTCTCGCCTTGCTCTTCGAGCGCGCGCACATTTATCATCCGCACACCATGCGCTCGATTTACGTGGCCGCCGCGCTTGTAGGCCTGATCGGGTTCTCCGACGCCCAGCAAAGCTTCGACCTGGTCATTCAGGGCGGGCGGGTCATGGATCCGGAGACCGGCCTTGACGGCGTTCGCGACGTTGGAATCCTGGGGAACAAAGTTGTCCGAATATCCCGGACTTCGTTAACCGGTAAGCGCGTGCTCCCGGCAAAAGGCCTGGTCGTCGCTCCCGGCTTTATTGACCTGCACCAGCATGGGCAGGACCTCGCGAGCCAGCGGGTGAAGGCGTTTGACGGGGTGACCACGGCCCTCGAGATGGAAATCGGCGCGCCCGATGTGGCTCTGTTTCTGCGGTCGCACGCCCAACGTTCGTTGATCAACTACGGAACCACCGCCAGTCACGTGGCCGCGCGTTCCCTGGCCCTCGGCGGGCCGCTGCCGGAACTGCTGCCGAAGTCTGGAGCGGCAACCGATCAGCCGGCGAGCGCGGAGCAAATTGCCCGGATCCTCGAGCGCATGCGCTATGAACTCGACCAGGGAGCGCTTGGCGTCGGCATGGGCATCGCGTACACGCCGGGCGCCACCCGCTCGGAAGTGATCCAGATGTTCCGGCTGGCGGCCGAACGGGGGGTGCCGGTCTTTACGCATGTCCGCAGCGCCGGACGCCTGGAGCCCGGTTCTTCGGTCGAAGCTGTGAGCGAAGTGATCGGAGCGGCCGCGATTACCGGCGCGTCGCTGCAAATCGTACACATCAACAGCAGCTGCATGCAGGATGCCCCCGAGTGCCTGGCTATGATCGCGGGTGCCCGCGCTCGAGGCCTCGATATAACCACGGAAAGCTACCCGTACATCCCGGGGATGACCTACGTCAACTCGGCGATATTCAATCCCGGCTGGCAGCAAAAACTGGGTATCAGTTATGACGCATTGCAGTTGCCCGATACCGGCGAGCGTCTGACCAGAGAACGATTCGAAGAACTGCACAGCTCCACTAAGCCGCAATTGGTGCTGGTGTTTTCAAACACCCAGGAAGCGGTGGATGGGGTGATTTTGAACCCGCTGGTCATGATCGCAAGCGACGGCATCATCGGGCATCCGCGCAATGCGGGAACGTATTCCCGGATCCTGGCGCACTATGTGCGTCAGGAAGGCCGCTTGACGCTGATGGATGCGCTGCGCAAGATGACGCTGATGCCGGCCGAGCGGCTGGAGCGGGCCACTCCGTCCGCCAGGTGGAAGGGACGCCTTCAGGAAGGCGCGGACGCCGATCTCGTCGTGTTCGACCCGGAAACGATCACCGACCGGTCCAGCTTTCAGCATCCGATGGAGGAGAGCGCCGGCGTCGAGTATCTGGTTGTCAACGGCAAGGTGCTGATTGATCAGGGAAAGCTGGTTCCCAATCTGTTCCCCGGCCGGGCGCTTGTAGGGCCGGGAAAGCGCTGACGACCGCCTGCCGCTTTAGCTTGCCTGGGTTGTCAGGCAAGGTCGAGTGACGGCCGTCTCGACAAATGCCATGATGTCGCGGCTTCTTCCATGATCAGCAGATTTGAGTCTTAGACTCCATCACATGGAGGAATTTCTCCGCGCCTGGAACCGTCGATCTGTTGGCGCACCCAACATTCCGAAAGCCATGCCCGCCCCGCAGGGGGCTTTGCCTCCAGATATGCAGGCCTTTGCAGACCAGCAAAGCAAACGGGCTGGGCAAATGTTGCTAAATCATTGGATTTGAGTATCAGCAAGGGTCGCCCACTTTGGTAACTCAACTGCAACGTGAGTGGCCGGATTTTGCAGGAAAACGGGCTGCCAAGCCTGAAAACCAGCCACCTGCAGGCGGAGAAGAGTCCTGAAGCCCCTTGTTCGGCTTTGCCCAGCAACCGTGTTGAGCTCCTTTGAGTGCCAAATGGTACTCGGGTGATGGACTGGATTCAGAACAGGTTGGGCGGCTAGCGGATATGCGGCGGCCAACCAAGGACACCGCACCGAAAAAATGAGCGCGAAGGGCAGCCGGCGAACGGTCTCGAAGAGGGCACAACTCAGCCAACGACAGCGTGCGCAGCCAGCCGTGAAGCCGGATCTGGTAATGTCCTTGCTGGCACGCCGAGTGCCTCCACTTGCGGTTTTCTTGCTTTTGGGGGCAACGCTCGCGGTGTACAGCCCCCTGCGAACCCACCCCTTCGTGGACTACGACGATCTGGACTACGTAATGGACAATCCCCACGTAACAGCGGGGATCAACTGGGAGACGGTGCGGTGGTCTTTGAGTTCGATGGAGAATTCCAACTGGCACCCGCTGACATGGTTATCCCACGCGCTGGACTGCCAGTTGTTCGGCTTGGACGCCGGTTATCACCACATCACGAACTTGCTCTTACACGTTTTGAACGTGCTGCTGTTGTTCCTGCTTCTGCGATATTCGACCGGAGCAACCGGAAGAAGCTTCCTCGTGGCGGCAATTTTTGCGTTACATCCCTTTAACGTTGAGACTGTGGCTTGGATCGCCGAACGCAAGAATGTGTTGAGCATGCTGTTCCTTCTAGTAACGCTGGGAGCCTACGGATGGTATGCACAGAAACCGAAGCCCATGCGTTTCCTGGCGGTTGTGGGTGCGTTTGTGCTGGCGTTGGCGTCGAAGCCGATGGTGGTTACTTTACCCTTCCTGCTCTTGTTGCTTGATTATTGGCCGCTCCAGCGGATCGCAGGTTGGACGGAACCGTCGCGCTTGCACATTTCCCAACGATCCGCGCAAGGATTGCTGCTGGAAAAATTGCCACTGGTGGCAGTGGCCGCGGCCAGCTGCGTGATTACGGTTTGGGCGCAGGAATCAGGCGGGGTAGTGCGGTCTCTCGCGAGGTTGCCATTCGGCTCGCGGATTGGTAATGCCATGCTTTCCTATGTGATTTATCTGGAGAAAACGTTCTGGCCCTCAGGATTTGCCGTGTTCTACCCACATGCGGGCGGCCTTGGTCTGTGGAAGCCCTGTCTTGCGGCAATGCTGCTGTGCGGCATTACTGCAGCAGTTTGGCAGCAGCGCGTTGTTCGCCCGTATCTAGCAGTAGGTTGGCTTTGGTTTCTCGGGACGATGGTGCCCGTCATCGGTATCGTCCAGGTGGGAGACCAGGCCATGGCGGACCGTTACGTCTACCTCCCGCTGATTGGAATCTTCATCATTGCCGCGTGGGGGGCAGCAAATCTGTGCGATCACTTTGGAGTCAGCAGCTCGCTGCGGGCTCTATCCGCCGGCTTGGTCCTGGTCATTCTTTCCTGTTTGACCTTCCGCCAATTGCGTTACTGGCAAGACACTGTATCGCTCTTCTCTCACGTTGCGCAGGTTACGTCTGAGAATAGCTGGGTCGAGCTTCAGTTGGCCCTTGCTTTAGTTCACGAGGGCGACACGGAGGCCGCGGTACCACACATGCTGACGGCGGCAAGACTTACTCCTGAGGGGTTCTGGAAGCACTACAATTTAGCCGTTGCTCATAAGAGCGAGGGCCGCATCGAAGAAGCAGCCGCAGAGTATGAGACAGCGGTAAGGCTTTCGGCAAATTGCAGCCGGACTCCTGAGGATCGGCAGCCCTGTAACTCGGCACTTACCTCGGCGCTTCTCGAGTCCGGGAAAGCGCATCTGTTATTGCGAGAATATCCAAAGGCGCTCGCCAGCTTTCAGAGCTTGAATCACTTCGACCGCGCGCGTGTAGCGGGGGCTATCGACGAGACCTATCGTTCGGTCATCGCTGCGCCCTCCCAGTTCGGGTACCTCGAGTTATCCTTGCTGTTGTTTGCGAGCCGTCGAGACGAGGAGGGCCGCGCCGCGCTGACTAGGGCCCTCAAGCTCCATCCCGACTATCAAGAAGTTCCAAGACTGCTGGACTATCTGAATGCTCCATCTCAACCCAGCGGACGATGGCCAAGGCGAATGGGGGTAACAAAATCACACCGCATTGGAGGAAGCGGCCGTGAAGCACAACAGCCTACGGGAGTGATACAAGGGAAGGTGCGATGGGACGCAATAGAGGGCCCGCCGCAGCTTCCTGATACCCCATCGGCCCAGGCCAAAACGCGCTAGATCACCAACGCCATTGTGCTACGCGCGGCCACTCAACTCAATTGCAGCTTTCGAGTCAGGACAGAATGGTCTAGTGCTGGGCCGTGTTCTGAAAGATCTCTTTGATGGGCCAAGCCACCCAGCTGCCTCAGAAACGACGGGTGCATAGTGAGCTTTCGGCACGCCTGTGTAAGTACTGGAGTATTCTATCTGTCGGTGGAGTCTGGCAAGACCGTGAGAAACAGCAGCAACGGTTCGGCGCCTATGGTTGGGTTATTTAGTTTTAATAGCTCTGAGCAGGAATCTGTAACACCTCTATATACAAGAAGAGGGCCCGCATCCTTCTTCGAAATAGAGGCCGCTCCGTGAATTGCCGGGTCCTCTGCCCGTGCGAAACGAATGTCAAATCAAAATGCTGCGCACCGTAGGGCAAGAAGCGGCGCCTGCTCGAACGAGACATCGACCTACTTTTGATCGTGAGCTTCGCCGCCTGCGATCACTCTCGAGGAACTCCCAAACTTCTTGTAATCCCGAAACGTTTGCTCGACATTCGCGTCGAAATTCTTCACCAGTCCCAGCCGCACATCGATCTTTGCCGCCACATGCGCTGGGAGCCAGACTTCGTCGTTGATGCGCGTTTGCTCCAGCATGAACCGTGAACCTTTGTGGAAACGGGCGAGAAATAGACCCCAGGAGATCGTGTCCAGGCACTCGACATCCATTTTCGCAAGCTGCAGGTCGTCCTTGTCGATCCACACGCGCCCGTGGAACTTCGAAAGGAACTTTGCATCTTTCATATGCGGCACAAATCCCGGACGCGGTTCGCCGTCGATCACCCACGCCTCGCGTCCTCCGATCCGTTCCGTGCCCACCAGTTTGAAGTTGTATGCGTCGGCAATTTCGGTCACGAACTTGCGATTGTCTTCGCGTTCTTTTTCCTCGCGCTGTTCGCGCTTTCCGCGCTCGCCCGGGGATTCGTTCTTGCGCTTGTCGATTAGCTTTTGAATCTTCTCTTCTTCCTTAGCGGCGTCTTTCTGGGAGAGTGGCTTGTCATCTTTCTCGATCAGCCGCTCGACCTGCTCGCCATAAATTTCGAGCACCTCGTAGGTCTTCACCTCGCTGGACTTGACTTTTCCTTTGCCATCGATGTGGTCCTCCATCTGCCGTTCGACGTAGGTGTAGTT
>Ga0123355_10004977_pt1 | contig 19343 bp, 16 predicted proteins | sample TergutEmb28metaG_3_FD_89872 | JGI IMG/M metagenome (GOLD analysis project Ga0123355, IMG submission 89872) | Embiratermes neotenicus P1 segment gut microbial communities from Petit-Saut dam, French Guiana - Emb289 P1 | ecosystem: Host-associated > Arthropoda: Insects > Digestive system > Gut ... | reverse complement strand
TATATAAAATGTGAATAAAACAGGAACCAAATACATTAGAATTATGAAACAAACTGCATTTTGAAGAGAAAAAAACGGAGAGTATATACCATGTTTAAAATATTCAGTACCTGTATTTGTTGATAAATATATAAAATGCAACGTTTAGAGGTTAGCGGTGCGGTATGACCACTTAGGGGTCGTTAGGCATCAAAGGGTTAATATCATACGTTTTCCATGCAACTGTATTATATATATTAAATATTATACATAAAATACAGAGCATAGTTTGGATCATATGATGTAAGATTATTCATTGTCAGACCGCCAGTACTTCTTACATACAGAATATAGAAGAGGATGGCTCAGTCAGTAAGATGACTGATTGGGTGGGGCAAGCAGTACATGTCAGGAGTCCACCTGACCTACATTCCATTGGACCTTTTGGGCCTCTTGCCTTGCAAGCAAGAAAACCATCTGTATTTATTGAAAACTTATTCACTGTTGTCTGACAGAAATAATTCTAGAATACTTGACTTAAGGATGTTTTTATACTCTTACCACAAGTCTTAAATGACTGTCGTACTGTAACTGAAGAGCCCATGTATGATATATAGAAAATGCTTTAGTGTGGTGCAAGGTGGGAGAAAGACCACAAGTTTTAAGCACAAGAAGTGGGAATCTGTTAGTACAGTGTTCGTTTTGATATGTAATGGCTGCGTTGTTAGAATGTGCCAGTTTCGTGTTGTCTGCAAAATATGTGGAACATGGTCCGTAGAGTGGGTGAAGGAAAAATGGAATAAGTACCCCCCTCCCCTTCTGGATGTAACTGAATAAATTGTTCTTGGATGTAGAGGGACAGTAGTAAGAATTCCATAGATACAGTGAACAACATAAAATTTGCCCACTCCTGCTTACAGAGGGTTGTCCTTAGCATGACACAGTAGCACAGTCATTATGAAATTACTAATTACAGATTGGACTGTCATGGTTCAGTTCCTGACAAGTAGATTTTCCTGTTCATTTCCATGTTCAGATTGCTATGGGTTACACCCATCGCATTCGATTCCCTACTCTTTCCATTCATTTCTCCCAAAATTTTAATTATACATACCCTGTTTTATTAGGCACAGGTCCACCAGGAACATATAATCCATTAGAAGTGTTACCAACCCGACTTGGCCTGTCTATGAGAACTGCAGAGAATGCAAGTGGAAGCCCATACATGAATGCAGCTAGCAACACACATCTGGGACCTGGGCCAAGTACAAGCAGTGACATGGAAGAAAGACATTCATCAGCTACTACAGAAGTAAATGCCAAACCACAGCCCCAGCCAGGCCCTAGTAAACCTGTTACTGAGGATACTAACGTGAGCAAAGAACAACTTACATTTCACAGGTACTGATTTTCTTTATGTAATTGTCTATCTTTTTATGTTTGTGGGATCCTTAAAATTTCAGTATAGACCAGTTCATTATCCAGTGCATAGATTTTATGCAGATAGTGCATCATTTTGGAAGGTGGTTCTGTTTCCATCTCTCTTCAAGTGGAAGATTTAATTTGAGGGGTGCACTGGAAAGAGCTAATCCCAATCACAGGACCATTTTCCATTTTCAGACAAAAGGAGGACCTCATTTTCTGTATAGTTACTTTTCTCTTTTATGTCACTGGCCTTTATTCATTTCCACCAACCTTGCCATGTTCATTGCTTCTGTCATATTACTCAGTTTCATATTTGCCAACTTTTTGTTCACATACCCTGCTCACACATTCATGTCCACTGCTTCATTTGGGCACTCACAGTACTTCTTGTTGGCATTTTCAGCAGAATTTTCCCTTCTCCCAACAGAACAAATTTTGATGCATTTGACCACCTGTTCCGTGAGATTGAGGAGGAGGAAACAGCACAAATGAAGTTAAATATTCCAAGTCCAGAAGTTAACCTAAACTGTACACCACTCATACCAACAACAGAGGAAGGCCCTCAGGATCTGTCATTCAGCAAGGAACCACCACCACCACCGCCCCCACCCCTACCACCACCACCACTGCCACCGCCACCGCCAACAGCACCATCAACTAGTTCAACATCTGTTACCAAAATGGAAGTTGAGGGTGAGGAGTTTGAAGATTTTGTTTCAGATTCTAATTCAGGTGGTGCCTTCGCTTGCTTGACTGCAAGTGGACAGCCACGGGCACTTAGTGAAAGGAAGAAGGCACATGGAGAAATAGTTGTGTCTGAAGGACCAGCTGACCTTAGCAAACCAGGCCCAAGTGGTATGCAAACTTCTGGAATTGAAGTTGAAGTTAAAACAGCTACAGGTTTACAGGAGTTGGTACTTGGGAGCACTGTAGCATCTTCTACTGCTGGTGAGCATACCATTTCTTGCTCTGTTTTGTAGTTTTATTATATTGATGCAGTGTGAATATACTATTTAATGTGTAAGGGTAATAAGCATTAACATGAAGGTCAAATATGTCATTTCAGCAGATCATTGTGTGCTCCACCACCTCAGTATTTTGTATACACAAAATACTCATTAAAAAGTTATTCATTAGCATTTTGATTTAAATTCCCACATTCAAATGCGACTGTAAACATTTTTATTTACAAAAGGTGCTTACTGTACAAGCATTTCTTTCATAAAGTGTACTACTTACACAGAACATGAATTAATATTTTGACCCTTGCAAGGGCTGTTTTCAAGACCTGGCATCCTTATGTGATGTCCACAGTCCCTAATCTTCACATCACATTGCCTTTATCTTAACTTGGACTCTGGGATTGATGTTATACTTCAGAAAAAAAAAATCACATTAACAAAATTGCAAAAAGCAAATGTTAACGATGTCTCTCTGTCTGTCCACATGGAACAACTCTGTTCCCACTGGACAGATTTTCATGAAATCTGATATTTGAGTATTTTTTGAAAATCCTTCTAGAAATATCAGGTTTCATTAAATTCTGACAAGAATAATGGGTACTGTACTCAAAGTCTAACATGCAATTTTGATTGTATCTCACTCACATCTTTTTAGAATGAGAAATGTTTCAGACAGACGTTGTAGAGGAAAATCAAACACACATTTTAGGTTCAGTAACTTTTTTTTTTTAGTTGTGCCATGTATGAGATAATGTGGAAAAATATTGTAGAGCCAGACACGCCAAACAAGATAATATGGCACATGTGCTTTGCATGCTGGATAGCTAAGGCTGCCAACACATGTAGAACATGTGATACTTATTGCTTTTCCAGTGCAACTGGTTGCATGGGCATGTATACATGCATTGCCTGTCTTCTTGTAAGTTCATTTGGTTCATGTTAGCAAGTTCCAGCACCAGAACATTTACCACAGATTTCAGATTATCGTGATATTTTGAAAATTAATTTTGACAGACTAAAATTAAATGGCAACACTGATCTGAATGTGCATAACACCTTAGTACAGGGTAACCTCTATCCATCATTTCCCTGTGCAGTGTTTTTCCACAAGTATTTATTTATTGTGGTCACTGTTACTCTTGACACCTTGGAAACTTTCCCACAATTGTCACTTTCCCATGTTCCCCACTTATTTTCTGTGGTCCCTCTAGAAACCAGGGTTTTACTGAATACCTTTTCACTTTGTCTAGCAGATACATCCTCGTCTGAAGAGAATCGGAAACTGGTGGAGCAAAACCGAGCCCCAATCATCGTTTCTCCTCGAAAAGTGGCAGCAGCACTAGCTAATGCTATTGCTTGCTTTGGAGAACAGAACCCCTCGGCAACACCATTGCCATCAACACCCCCAGTAAAAAGTGTTATAGTTCGTGCCGGTCCGGGTCCGACTACTTCAAGTGTAAGACGAAGCTGTTATTATAGTTGCAAAATTAGAGCGCTGGGTCTTATCTTCAGTCAGTTGCTATATTTATACAAAGTTTCATTAGAATTATTTGCAGACAAAAGTGGGCATAGAATTATGTACATGAACAATTGTTATATGTATTAAGAGGTGCCTGAGGATTACATTATGTTTCAGTAAAGATCTGGTCTAATTTAACTTCTTATATTGAACTCACTAGGTATTCATTTAATGAAGAATGTTTTGTGTAAAAGTTGGGACTCTTGTGAAGTCAACATTTATGTTATGTATGTGTTCTTTTACACAATTTACCACCCTGAAATTATGACATATAAATTTCCGTTTGGCATGGAATTTGTCTTATTTTTCGTCTGGGAACTTTGCCAGTCAGTGAGGATCAGTGAAACAGAAATCAACTTGAATGTGAATTGCCCGTCACTCTTTAGCTTCTTGTTCAGCTGACAGTTATCGTCCAACTTCACTTTGTCAGTCACATGGATAAACAGCTTCTACTGGGAGTGTACCCTGCTTTAGGTATTTTGTCTTTAACTTACAGTTTCAGAGCTCTCCTAGGCATTCCATTGATACCCATTGTTTTCATCTTGGAATTACACATTACCAATTCCCCCTTGACTCTCTCTTCTCACTCCCGGGCCTTCTCCTCCCTTCATAATCTCAGTGCATCTTAGAAATTAAATTTCCATCGTGTGTATTTCTGTTATATTTGTGTTTGATTTTGAATGTTGTAACTAAGGCTGAATTTTTAATCTATTATTTATTGTCACAAATAGGCCAGATGAAGACAGAAATGTGTTAATTGTAATTCATATTTGCCATATATTGTACATTCTGTTCTGTGCCCATATTGTCTACTTCACATGTAGTTAATTTCAGCTGCATTGCTGCTATTGTTGACATTCTCATGAGTGATATATAGTTTTGTTTCCAGGACTGACTGTGTTCCTTCGTAGACAGAAAACAGATTTATTTTCTGAAGTGCATTCTATTCAGAATACTAAACAGTGGACCAAATCCTGAAAACTAATATTCTCAGACATATTGTACCATTGTCAGGCCCCTTTATTTTATTCTTGGTTTCCATTTATGCAACAGAGAAAACTATTTGACTGAATTTTGCATAAGCTCCAGCTGTTTATTTATGATTGTGTATTTATCTGCCAGGAAAATGGTGTGTAGTGCTGTGGACATAATCATCATGCACTAGATGTGTATTTCCATTTCTTTATGTTACAGAGTTCCACATCAAGGATATGCAGTTTTTATTTGCTATGTATATTGTATGACCTTCATAATCTTTCTCCCCTTCCAGAGTGATAGAACTGTTATATGAAAAAGACACACATTCTCTGTACCCACTTCCTTCCAAGGAAAGGACATGTGTTGACACACCCAAATGGTATTTAAGTTTTAGTTGTGTCTCCCAATTCACATGTTGCAAAAATATTAAGAGTCATGTAAGTTTAATTGGAATGTATATACAGGCAGTCCCTGACTTCCATACACAATTTGTTCCTGAAAACCTGTATGAAAGTCAAAATATACTAAGTCAAGCAATAGACTTACGTTTTATAACAGGGTTCTGTTCCCATTGCTTAAAAGGTACATAAAAAATCCTTATTTATGGGCAGCAAACAAAACGTTTGTAGCAACAGTTATGATACATTCTTGCATTAATTCAATGAAGGGTAGTCATTGATATTCCACCATCAGCAAGCTGATATCCTCCATAATTCTGATGGCTATATAAGGGATGGCCAATGAAACTCGTAAGCCATTAGTAACCTTCTCAACACTGTTTAAAACATTTTCATGTATCTGCTTTACAGTGCAGTGGCCATATTCTACACGCAAATTACGTATTGCCACCATCATGATGTAGGTCAGCTTTGTTCTACCAGATGATGTTGCAAGAGTAAGTGGCCAGGATAGCCAGCAGCAAAGAACACAAGGCCTCACCAAAATCATTCAACATGAAAACTCAACCATCCACACCAACGTCAAAGTTATCGGTTTTGTTCAAAATATAAAAAATACAAATACTCTCCAGAGTTACGTTATGCCTCAAATTCTACTTATATCGGATACTTCTTGTGGCATATTTTTCATGGCTGGAGAGCCCTAGGCTTCATCATTTCTGATATGTCGTGATCACAGCTAGCCGTGGATTACATGGGGCTACTCTGCATACTACTCACCAGTGAGTTCACTAGCAACTTTTGAACTCGCTGGTGATTAAATCCAAACAAGTGAAGTTGAAGTCTTTTAAACTTTACTGGCCCGTTGCTGGCTAGTATGCTGTCCCGCCATGTAAACTCACTCAGTGTATTGATACGGCCAGTAAGTACATTGTGATAAAATACTATAATTCCTCAGTTCATCTCTGAGATGTCAAATGACAAACTAAAGGGCTACCTAGCTGACTGCCCAGCCTTTTCATTCCTATGTGTGATAGGCATAGCAAGTTTACTTGCTGCTCGCTCAGTAGTTGGTGACTGAACTCACTGGCAAGAAGTGTGTAAAGTAGCCTTGTGTAATCCCTCTCGTAGACACACCACACTCAGCAGGACTTCTCTAGACAAGTGATTGACCTGTCGCAGAGACCTCTAGCTGACAACACACATCACTCACAAGAGACAGACATCCATGCCCTTAGTGGGATTAGAACCTGCAATCTCAGCAAGTGAGTGGCCACAGACCAACACCTTAGACTGCGCGGCGTCCAGAATCAGTCTCTCTGGCATTTCGTAGACACACAATACAGTTTGGGACTCACTTTTAGAACACAACTGTGTGATAGCTTAAAATATTTGTTAGCCAGCTGTGTATGAAAGTGAATTCAGCTTATGAAAGATGGACGAAGGGTGAGAATTTGTAATGTACGCAAGTGCAGGTTGTACAGAAGTCAGATATCTGAAAGTCCAGGACTGCCTGTACATTTATTCCCTTCATTTCAGATTATTGATATCACTACTTATTATTTGACACTGCCTGTCCTTGGTTATCCTTGCATGTAACAGTATGCCTGTTTGAAAGCACCAAGCTACTCTTCCCTAGGTATTATATTGTATACTTCAAGATTTAAATGATATTGTATAGTCTGTTGCTTGAGAATAACAACAGCAACAGCAATAACAGTTTGTTGCTGTTGATGATGTTGATGATATTTTGTTTTGCCACAGGTTGCTTCTCACCGCACTGATGCACCTGACGTTTTGGTTGTCCCTACAACTGACTCGCGGCAACATGGTGAAGGTCACGGACTTGATGGCGTAGGTGGAAGTCATGAGATCTCTGCCCATGTCACTGTTGAGACAAGTCGGACACACGATCAGCCTAGGTACATTAACATTCAGTGTAAAGATATGGGTATACTCATCACACTGTGTGATGCTCAAAATGTCAAATGGCAGGTTAAGGTGATGGCATTTAATAGCCCTCCGTATGTAGGTTTCATTTAAATTCCCATCATCTGCACCTCCCACCAAGCATTTAATTCCAGCTTCAATTAGTCTGTGGTAATTTTGATGACCGAAGATGAAGCATTTTTTCAGTGTCATATAGATGTTTAAATTTTGAAATATTTTTATAAAATTTCTCATAGAATTCATATATGACGAGTTTGCTAAGTATTCTGTTTCGCTACAGATTTTGGCAGTACCTGTTAGCCCTTGTACATAATGTGTAAAATGCTGGCTCAGAGGAAGTCGTTTTTAAGAAAAACAATTCTGTTGAATTTAGTAAGGAACACGTTCACAAGTTGTGTTCATAATTTCCGTTTCAGTTCTATTTTTTCATATCTTGTTTCTGACAATGAATCCTTCATGAAGTGGAGACAGTACTGTATTTTTTATGCTGAGTATTTTCCTTCATAGGCCTCATCCTACAATTGGTCAGTCTGTTTCTCATGATCTTCTACTTGGACGTTGGAGATTATCTTTAGATCTCTTTGGACGTGTTTTCATGGAAGATGTGGGTCTTGAGCCTGGTTCTGTTGTGTCTGAGCTTGGAGGGTTTCCTGTTAAGGAAGCCAAGTTTCGTCGTGAAATGGAAAAACTGCGTAATGCCCAACAAAGAGATCTGACATTGACAAAGGTAGTACTATAACCCTCGTACATTAGATTTAAGGTTCTCATGGCAGTAGCTATGAGGATTTTTTGTCTTCTGAGATGTGACACTGTGTAGTTCAGTGGATTTGCAGTGATCTTTTGGGGGAATGTGCTGCCTTCATCTTCAGTTAAGGTAACTAGCCATGTGGGAAGAAACTGGCATGCCAGTCAACATATGCCACTTCTACTGAGTCTTCATAGCTTCAAGCCTTTGTTTGTGTCTCTCCTTCTCTGTCTGTGCTATGTCATTGATTGCTTTCTTCTGCATGGCTCAGTCTTCTACCCAGAAGATGAAGAGACCAGGTATCTTTGAAACTTTATTGCATGTCTACCAAACTACATAGCATCACATCCTAGAACAGCTGAATATTTGTTTCTCTAGTAGTTGTGATTTGCAAGTAGGTGCTAAATTCAACCATACTATCATAATCTCTTAAGAATCATACAGTCATAGTACACACAAGCAAATTGTGTATGGCTCTACTTATATCATAACTTTCATCATGTTTTGTGAGGCATGAAGCAAAGTTGTGGAGGAAGTTGGTGCCTCCACCTTCAGGGCAGAAGGATGAGCCATGCAGGAAATAGCTTTCAGGTACACTTACAAGATAGTACTGTCACTTTTGTTCAGTTAAATGTTTATCTCCATGTTTCAGTTGTTCACATCAGTGCTCTGCCATGGCCGTGGCCAGTGCACTCTTCTTTTAAATTATACCCAGTTTGTTATGTGTAAGACATAATCATGAAGGATGCAGCATACTTCTGGCAGTTGGAAAATGCCAGATATTGTAAATATAACCATTGTCTGGGGAGCATAAATGGTCTGTAACATAGAAAACTCATAACTTACATTACCTGAGCATTTGGTCACATGGTCTTCCTGTCATGTGTTCTTGATCTCTGCAGGACATAGTATGGAGCGTACTTTGTGCCCACCTGAGTTGTTTCCAGATTTGGTAGCTTCTCGTTGGCCAACATTGCCTGTAGAGAAAGATACATTGTTAGGGAGGAAAAGAAACCTTGAAAGTTTATTTCCCCATATAATCTTGAAGATGATCTAAGGATTGAAATACAATGGGAATTAGGATGCAAGTAAAGAGGGATGTACAACTTGCTTGTCAGTACAGTGATGGTGTGATTTGCAAGTGCATTGCAGTACATACTGGGCAATTTTAAAGACAGTAGTAGTTCATGTCTTATAATAAATTTAAAGATCTTTGGTTATAGAACTCTTCTTCAGTGAAATCAACCAAATAATCTACCATTAAAATGGTGCATTGTCTTATTCACAGGCAGTTTTTTGTTTATGTGCAGTAACTTGTAAATTATTGAAACACCTGTTTTTAAAAACTGATGTTTTTGGCTTGTCTTGTGTTACAAGAAGACTTAAAAGTTTTGAAATAACTTGATTTGTGTTAAAGTCTCCAGAGGGATCTTGAATTGAAGAACTGTCTTATATATTTCGGCATACTCTGAATATAGAATAAAGTGTCAAGAAAAATAGCAAAGTTCTGATGTACAATTTGTATGGTTCTTGTTGCTAGCAAATGTGGACAGTGTAATGTTATTGCTTGTAAACTTTTGCAGGTTGAAAGGGAAAGAGCGCAGTTAATAATACAGACAATGAAGGAGTTGAATACACAGTACAACAACTACCACCGTAGAGCTTCAGGTTCACAACCACCACTGGCTGTCAATCGAGTCAAAGTTATGTTTAAAGATGAGCCTGGTGAAGGCTCAGGTGTTACTCGAAGTTTTTATACTGCTATAGCTGAGGTGAGTGTATATGCATGATTTACAGTTGTATTCTATGGAAATTAATTTATGTCATATTTTAAAAATCTGCTTGGTTGCTGTCAAAAATAGGGACTTTACTGCCTTATTCCAGTGATTTGAACATAATTCCTTATGAGGTGTGACTTATTACAGTAACAGTAGGTATGGGATTAAGAAAAGAATAAAAGTAAATGTATATGAAGTGACCACAACAAGATGGTAAATGTATATGAACTGGTTAATTCTACATTTATTGTTTGTTTTTGTTTGTTTGCCATAATTTTATGTTCCACTGCCATATATTCTGCTTAAAATAACCTTTTTTGTTTAGTCAACTTAATTCTTGTTTCCATTGAGTTTTTTTTACCTTGTTTTACCCAGACACAAAATCAGGCAACCCCAAAGATGTAAATTAATATGTAGCTTAATCATTTCTTTGTATAAAATTAAATTGAGCAATACTGATGACATACATATAAAATGCCTAAGATTTTGGTTATTTGAAGGTTTTATGTTAGTGCACCTTCCCATGGTTGACCCCACTAGAGATCAAGTTAGTAGGTTCCTCTGAAAGGTTGGTGTCTATTTACATACACAGCGTTACATCCCAGGAAACTAAATTTGAAGGTTTATTTTCCTTGTAATAATGTAGCTTCTTTTGCAGGCATTGTTGGCCAATGAAAAGCTACCAAATCTGGAAGCAGCTCAGGTGGGCACGAAGTATGCTCCATACAATGTTCTTCAAAGATTAAGAACACGTGAGAGGGAGACCATGCGTCGACATGCTCAGGTAATGTAAATTACGTGCTTTCTGTGTCGCATATCTTTTTTGCTCTTTCGATAATAGTTTTATATACTGAATACATGAAATTTTGTAGTAGTTTGAAGTATGTGACATCATATGTCCCGTGAACTATTTATGTGACTTTTACAAATTTTCTTAGGTCCAGCGGTCATCGCAGCGTTGTCGAGAACCACGCCGTTCCTTATCCTATGATGCCCGTCCCTTTTTCCCACCTGGTGCTGAAGGCACTAACACCACCTCAGGTGGTGGTGGTGGTGGAGGAGGTGGTGGAAGCAGTGGCAGTGGAAGCAGTGGGTACAATGAACATCTTACATTACATCAGCAGCAACTTGGAGATCGCCTGTATCCAAAAGTACAGCTTCTGCGCCCAACATTTGCTAGTAAAATCACTGGCATGCTCCTTGAATTGACACCAGCCCAACTCCTGATGCTTCTCGCTTCAGAAGATGCTTTGCGACAAAAGGTTGAGGAGGCAATGGAGCTCATACTGAGTCATGGACAAGAGCTTGCATCTGAGGCACTTATAGGTAAATTGCAGGTTGTTTGTCTTTAGTAGAGTAGATTTCAGTTTAGTTCTCAGGTTCTGGGAAGATGATTATAATGTAAATGATAACCAGGCCTTGTCATTGTAATTGCTGCTCATGATGCTTGCTACTAGTACATTAGAGTTGACTACATTCTTGTGATTTCTTATAACATTGTAGTGTTTTGAGAGAGAAAATTGAAAAGTGTATGTGAAAGACTGGATGGAAAAACCTTCTGAAAGCACTGATCAAGGAGAGAAGTTTTGGTACTAACAGTTAAGTGTGTCTGTGAATCTTAGGGAAGTAGATTGCAAAAACATGAATTAGATTGAACTGACAAATGAAAGAGCCAAGAGGTGTTGTTCATCAATCATAACTCTTACTATAACAGGAAATTCATTGATCTGCTCAGTGAATATAAGCCATTCATGGAAGTTCATTATGTTATAAGTTCGTTACATTGGCATTTTTTCTCTGGAGATCATAGTAAATTATTTTATTGTTTGAGGAGTGTTTCTCATTCCCTGTCGGTGTCTGACATTTCATTTATTAACGTCAGAGTACAAAAAATATAAATTTAAAAATAAAGTCATTTATGTGACATTTGTGACAGCCTTCATTCTAAAGGGATAAAAATTGTGGAAATGATTAATTGTTAAGGAGAGTGTAAAGAAAGTGACACTACACTACTTTAAATCACATGCTACAACACCAGTTACAAGGGTGGGCGAATCTGACATGGAGTTTCTTTTTAAGTCATTTTCCATTTACTCACATAATATATACTGTACGTAATGCATGTAGACCTTGTGATGAAACAGTTGCTGCTTTGTTGCCACAGAAACATATGTCCATAAGAAAGAAGATGGCACCTGCATATGTTCTGAGATAAGTGGGAAAATGCAGTACAATGTTTCCTGCATGAGGAGTTCAGTGACAAGGAACTCTTAGAGGGGAAAACTTCTTGTTAGGGAAATGTAAAAATTATGTTCATTTTTGGATCCAAAGCAGTTATTTTTTAATGTTTCAAGTATGATAACACAAATATATACTATCAGGGCAATTTGGATATGCAGTTAGACAGTGCTAAATAAAAATTCATACAACAAGTTATGGTTGGTCACCTAAAAACTGAGACTCAGAAGTCATGTGTGGCACAGATGTACTTTCTTTAATTGCCTCACTTTCTCACTATACAGGTCATAAATGCTCTTTAAGTCATAGTATATCACCCTTTACAGCAACAGTCTTCCACGTACAGTTCAGATCTTGCTTTACTCTCTCTGTGACATGCTAATAAATAATAAGAACTGGGGAAAAGAGTAGTTGCTAGTTCACACTCAAGGACTGGCGTGGTCTGCATTTGGTTATCAAACCATGGTACAGTTATACTACTGAGAAATGAAAAGAACTTTTGAAGTGGGAAAATATTGTCAACAGGACATTTATGTGCTGATAAGTTTAATGTTATTCAGTAGGTGTGTTTTGACTGGACTTTAAAAAATCCAGCTTCTCAGGCAGGAGAATGTTTTGTTCAGGAACAGCTTATCCAAGAGGCACTCTGTTTTTAATTTCTCCATAAGGAAGATAGTGGAAAAGTCTGAAATTTGTCAGAGATCTCATCACAGTTGTCATGGGCATTTGTGTTCAGGTGCTGCATATCAATCAGGGAAGATAACCAGTTCATCTAAAACAAAGTTTACAAGCAAGGTCATCCACTACACTCATTTATGTAACAAATTTTATAAGTCTGTCATGTGATGTGATATGTAGTAGCAGAAGAATACAGGTGCAGGAGTGTCAGAATTTATGGCTTTTTGTTGAGTTTGTACAATACCTCATAATAACTTGGTATTCAGTAAGATCACACTGTTTTTTAAAATGATTCATCCCCATTGAGATCACACTTGTTACCATGACAGAAAATAAATGTCAGTTCAATTGTATGGCTGAAGTGATAGGAATTTGGTACCAAAACAAGTAAATTAGATCACTGAAGTAAAGGAGTTTGGCATGTTTTGCAGTGTAATCTTATACATGTGAGATTTGAGGTTCTGATGGTAGCAGCTATGAAGGTTACTCTATTTGGGTATGTAATGCGATGTATTTTATAGATCAGTACCACAGCTTTAGCAGTGCTTGCTACCTTCATCTTCAGGTAAAAGCTAGAAGCAGTAGTTCTGTACCATTGGTTGCCATGTAGTGTAGTGTTTTTGTATATTTGAGTTCATGTATGTAGGCATTTCTTTCTTCTGATGGTTGTTACAGATATGGCTTACCTTTGTCTTGACGTTGTTCTTAAGAGACTAGATAAGGAATACATTATGTAACCCATCATTTTTTATTTTTCCCTATTCCCATAATAATCCAGGACAGCTTTTTATAGTCCCTAGGCCAGGGGTACACAGATTTTTCAGAAATCTAGGAGCAGCCTCAAAATTCTAGGTACCAGAATGGTGACATGAATTTCTACACTAGGTGCTGCAGTACAAAATTGAGTCACCAGGGATTTGTGCACCCCTAGACTATGCTGTGGCTCAATGATGAAGGGTCAGTTCCAAGCAGGCAGAGTTTTTCTCTACCCTCCTGCATCCATACTGGTGCTGGGGCCCACCCAGTTCCATGTCTTGTCAGTATCATGTTTTCACCCTGGATGTGAGGTGGTCATAGCTGGAAGGTCACCCTGAGGTTAACAATGCATTGAACTGTACCTCACTTCCACACATGTCTCATACAGCGTTCTCTACCCAGCACATGTCATATTTCTTCATGGTAATGGCAAGGTGGACTGCAGAGAAGTATTGGAAAACTGACACAGCCTGATCTTAATTCACAGATATGTTCTTGTCCTAAAATAACTGAATATGTCATGTGACAGTTTGCTTTTATGTAATTTATTGCCATTTGTATAACCAGATTTAACAAAGCACTGAAGCTACTAAACTGTGTGTGCTTCAGATTTGGATGTGGTGAGCCTGCTAGAAAGAGGGAAGAAAAGTGGGAGTGGAGCATCAAGAAGTTCTGAAACTGAAGAACCAGCAGAGGATAATGAAGACAACTCACCTTTGTTCTACTGTCCTGGCAAGAGAGGATTCTATTCTCCTCGTCAGGGAAAGGCCAGCTTTGAGAGACTGAATGCATTCCGCAATGTTGGAAGGTACTGAAACTTCTGCATCATGTCTAACATAACATTAATTTAAGCAGGTACACCAGCTGTGATCAAAAATTGTCCAGACATGCTGGAAGGCAACACTACCTTAGTTGATACAGGGGTCTGCTCAGTGTTGAGCAGAATACAGTTTAGTTTATTTCAGAACTGTAGGATGTCATTCAGAAATAATACATCGTAAAGCAACAGTCATCCTCATGGGCAAAGATATTTCTGAATCCCAAGATGTGTATTACTAGGAAAGTTATTATCTAGTGATACACCAACAAAGTAAATGAAAAGAATTGAGGTTATTTTGACCTCTTGCATTATGGGATTTAGCATGTAAAACAGGTGATATATTTTACATATTGTGACAAGGTTTGTTTAGAAATAGGGTAGTATGGCAGCTTGTGTGCTCTTTTAATTTTTCATCTTCTCTGTCCACATATATGGGATGTTATGGAGATTTTTTTCAGAAATGTATTGAATACTGTACAGACTATCCTACATGTGTAGAATATAGCTGTGCTTTGCCCCTTTTTAAACCTATCCATGAAGTAGTAAGTCAAGTTGCATGCTTGTATTGTTTGTGCTTCATTGATAATGATATTTATGTATGTTTGCATGTATTTACTTACTTGGTTACAGGTTGATTGGCCTGTGCCTCTTGCAGAATGAACTGTGTCCCATTTTCTTGAATCGTCACGTGATGAAGTATATCCTTGGTCGAGCTATTAGATTTCATGATTTAGCGTTTTTTGATCCAGTCATATATGAGAGTCTGCGGCAGCTGGTGGTGGATGCAGAAACTAAAGACAGTAATAGCCTTTTTTCTGCACTTGATCTCACCTTCAGGTATGGTTTTTCAGATATTGCAGTGTTTTTGTTGCTCTTTCACAGTTACAGTACCAGGTTTACTTGACATACATTTACAGTGATGCCATCTTTAAGACATTTCTGGAAAAGCAGGTAAACTGCATGAATTGGGAAGCAAACCACTGCTGTTCACAATCACATAGTGGCTCATCCTGACATTATGCATGTCCACTGAAGTCCAAGTGTAGTGCTGTAAAGCTGACTGTCCGTTATATCTCTCTTTTCACCTTTAAACAGCCAGGTTGTTTTTTTTTTATTTTAATATCTTTTGAACAGAGAAAAATAAAATTTTGAAATCATCCACATTTTATAGCAAATAATACAAATTATGCAGCATGTCTTAAAAATGCAGTAAATTTCCTGTTGCCTAAATATATTAAATGAATTTGTAGGGGTATTTTTTTTACATGTTTTCACATCTGTGAACACAACTCTTTTAAAGGTTAATGTCCAGTAAAGTCTTTGTCAGGGTACACAATTGTCCTGTTTGTGTGGGGCTGTGATACCAAGTATAAATATCCCTGCATGAACACTGTAGACTGGCGCTAAGGCATATCGAGTCCTTGAAGTTGCATGTAGTTGAAATGTGTCTGTGCAGTTTCAACACTTTCACCAGTTGCTATGCCACACGGTCATTTATCTAATGTCTCAGCACAGCTGCTGCCTTTTAGGCAGAAGTGGGGTTAGCCATGCATTGCAGCTCCACCCTCTGCCTAACTGACATTCTGTTGTGCAATGTTTTTATGGCGAATCATCATCCTGTGGAAGCAGGTGTTATTGTTGTTGTTGTTGTTGTCATCGTTGTTGTTGTTGTTGTTGTTGTTGTTGTTGTTGTTGTTGGCTTATGACCAGTTTTTGCCAGTTGCTTGTCACTAACTCATGAACCACATTTTGATAGTGTGCTGTACCACCAAGAAGCATTCCCCCAATTTCCTACCCCTCAAGAGAGGACCCTCTGGTAAGTAACGTACTGTAGTAGCTTACAGTTGTGTAGGATGTAACAGTGATGGTTCAGTCAGTAGGTGATCCATACCTCTTTCTTCCTGCCCTTAGGAAGGAGCATATCAACCAAATTTTCTTCTTGTTAACAAATATATAGTCAGTACATTACTCTAAATTTAGTAAACACTTATGCGTGGCTTTTTCACTCAGAATTGTCCTCATCATTTCCACTATCCTTAATTCTTCACTGATGATGGGGTTTAAAAATCAACTACTGCCCAGGACGGGGGGAGTTGTGAACTTATATTACCCATAAATCAATTCACCGAGACTGGCACTAAAGGGCTGATACCATCCCTATAGGTTTCCTGACTTTATACATTCATGTTTGCTTCTTACATTTCAGCATTGATTTGAGTGTAGAAGAAGGTGGTGGGACAATGGAACTTGTCTCTGGTGGTCGTGACATGGAGGTCACTGCACAGAATGTGTATGACTATGTGCGAAAATATGCAGAATACCGCATGATTAAAGCACAGGAAAAAGCTCTTGAGGTTAGTTGAATAATGTGTAACAGTGTCTATTAGAAGGTATGTTGAATTGTAGTATGCCATGGTAACATGTGTTAATTAAAAATGTGCAGGAGAAATTACAGTGCCTAATTGTGATATAATTGTTTTTATATTTAATATAATAATAGTAATAATAATAATTTACTGCAATTGGGTTGTTACCCAGTGGCAGTGGTTATTTTACATGTATACAAAATATGAAATTGGTTACTACTAAATTTAAGTCAGGAGGGCTACATAAGAAGCATGTAGTGGCAACTTCGAATCTTGGGAACCATCTCAGCATTTGCTTTTAGGAACAGGGAAACTAAGAAAAACCTGTGTCGAGGTGGCCAGTTGCAGGACCTTCCGAATACTGAATTCTAGCCAGCATTCCAGCTTCTAAAGTAAAAAACAGCAATGCACACATAGTACAACAAATACACATAAGATGACAATACACACAAGACAACTACAACAATACACATGGCCAACCAACAACAATTACACACAAGACAACTTAAAACTAGAAACAATACACAAGAGACAAATTAGAATACGACATGTACAAAAGGTAAAAACACCCAAGTAAGACAGTACTGCATACAGTTTCTTGTAATTGTTCTCCCAATCATTAATTCACTCATGCTTTCACCCCAGTCCTTCACTTCTCATCACTTACTACTATAAACCTTTTCTATAAAGACTCCCCCCCCTTTATAATGCACTTCACTTGACCTCATTCCACTTCACTTTGCTTTGTTCACTTCACTTTATTTCACTTCGCTACTCTGAAAAGAAGCAGTCATTTTATGAAGCATTACAGTACTTGAAATTTCTGGAGATTGTATCCCTCATATATTTGTGCTGGGGCTTTGATTTGGATGGTAAAACCAAACTCACGCATGTGAAAGAGCTGGCATTTGTCAGGGGAATACAAGAATAAAAATGAGAGTTTTTTAAATCGCTATGACTGATCTGATGGAAATTAATTATTTTTATTATAATTATTTGTCACTGCTTGGCTGACTCTCTTGACATTTAGATGAAAGTAGTAGACTGTCCTTAACCCTTTGGCACCAGAATTCAATGCCTGTAGTGTTGTGCAGAGGCCTGTAATTTAAATGCTCCCTGCATAAGAGGGCTGCTTAAGAGCAGATTATTTATATGGTATTCAACATTCTGAGCATCACAGTGCATGTTATATGTGTGTAACGCTCAGTACCAAAGGGTTAATACAGAAGTATTTCTTGCTCTGGCATTAGTCTTGCATTCACATTTTACAAATCATTAGTTTTTGGTGGATATGTTGAGCCCAAGAGACCAGTTCGTCAGGCGTGCACAAATTTCAAACAATAGGATTGTCATATTGTATCAGATGAGCTGTGAGATGTAAGAAATTACTGTACACATTGCTGTGGGCTCAGTTTCTGAAATACTATATTTTATCCAAATAATATATAACCTTTTTTTATGCTAACTTATTATCTGGAAAGGGGTGGTGTGTGGTGGCGGCGATGGTTGCCTCATTATCATACATAAAGTTAAACATGTACTGTAGAGGTACTACCCTGAAAATTTAAGATGGTGAATTTGAGTTAATATGGTATTCGTTGTAATTTTGTGATCTCTGTTGACATTTTCATTTCATTGTTTGTAGAGTGTATTTGTAATGATAAAAGCACCTTAAAATGGTGCTGTAGTGTATCAAATCCATATCTGTATAAGAACAACTTAAAAATAAAATACGTACGTGTATGTCACATTTTGTGCTCGATACAGGCACTGCGGACTGGTGTATTTGATGTTCTGCCAGCTGGTTCACTGGATGGCCTTACAGCAGAAGATCTGCGACTGTTGTTGAATGGTGTTGGTGACATCAATGTGGCTGTGCTCATCTCATATACAAGTTTCAATGATGAATCTGGTGAATCAAGTGAACGTCTTTTGAAATTCAAACGTTGGCTGTGGTCCATAGTAGAAAAAATGTCTCATATTGAGAGACAGGATTTAGTAAGTACATTGAAATACTGACACACTTAAGTTCCAAGCCATTGTGATTTATTGTAATGTATACCATTAAACTAAGCAGTTTGCCTGAATACAGAGCAAATAATTTTTTTCATATGCGTACTGGAACTAGACTGTCAACATTGAAATTTATTTTTTGGATATTTGGATTTTTCTTTTATGTTGTGACAACAGTACAAAGTTCTATATGATTAAGAAGGTGAACATTATTCTTTAAGTTGACAGTATTGAGCCCCACTAGGTGGAAAACAGTGGGAGCTCGGCACTATGTATGCCCCCGTCATGTCGTTTGGGCGGTCGACCTCCGCAACGATAGGCTCTCGTGGAGGAGATGTAATATCGAACCTCATAAAATAACAGCCTTCGCGGGCAACACAGGTTCCAATGCACAAAGTAAATCTATATTATATTAAAGATACAAAACCAGTCTCACACTGATAGAACTAACATCAGAAACATACAGCTTATTACAACACTAAACGGCGACTAGCGCCCAATGTACTGTTCACGTATATCTTTCCAAAACATAAGGACGCACTCCAAATCATGTGTGTTCAGTCCTGCTCTATTGCCACTGGCCACAGCCAGGCTTTCGCCACAGTTACAGCTTACCAGTGAATAACACAAAGAGCACAGACATTTACAAGCAATACATGCTTCCAGCATAAGTTGCAAATCACATACAATTATGCAAAACATCACGGCCATACAGCAAGTCCATAACTACAGACATAC
>Ga0123355_10004976_pt1 | contig 19345 bp, 7 predicted proteins | sample TergutEmb28metaG_3_FD_89872 | JGI IMG/M metagenome (GOLD analysis project Ga0123355, IMG submission 89872) | Embiratermes neotenicus P1 segment gut microbial communities from Petit-Saut dam, French Guiana - Emb289 P1 | ecosystem: Host-associated > Arthropoda: Insects > Digestive system > Gut ... | reverse complement strand
TGTTGAGACATTGTCAATAATCAACATCCATAATTGACAATAAACCATCTATATTGTTGCATCTTGTTGGTTTTCTTTCCTCACGCTTTACTCACAATGCACGGTCACAGGAACATAAAGCTTATAGATTAAAGATTGTATACAGCAACAGTCTGATGGCTAATAAATAATACTAAAAAAAAAAAAAAAAACATAAAATGAAAATGCTTTTCGTAAAATATAAGCGTGATATTTTGAGGTTTTAGCCATCTGAAATGTGAATTTCATGTAAATAGTATTTTAAAAAAACAGCTTCTTCCTCACAGAACATATACTGCATCATTCTTAAAAGTACATTCAGTTAATGATGCATAAGAGTGTGACCATTCTTCATTCTGATAATCATACAGTATCCATAGATAACTCTGTGAATGAAACACAGTGTTTTTATTTTCAGGCAGCTTGAGCCTCTGAGTAACCTCTGTCATTTTTGTAGTACTGACCACTTTACATTTTCTGTTATTAATCTGAATGATTTACACCATTACCATATTTCTTAATATGATGGATTTTTTTTATTGAGTTTGTTAAAATTTTATGGTCTGTATCCATTTAAAATTTTATATGCTTGACTATAAAAGTTCATTAGTTATTATCAAACATAAAACTAAATTTGGTTTTTTACTAGCTTTTCTTTTGTTAGTTTTCTTTATAAAATAAGGAATGTGTGCTGGTAACTTGTTCTGATGAGCATTTGTAATTTATGGAAAGCTTTGGTTACAAAGAATGTTGTTCTGTAAACTTACCACATATACTATAGTTGGTTGAACGTTAAGAGGCCTGTGCTTGTAACAACATGATTCTGTACAACTCATTTTTGGTAGCGATATTATTGTGCAGTTTCTCTCAGTTATAGTGTGCATGATTTCTGAGAGATTTCTCAGAATTCTTAATTATCTTATAAACACAGGACATTTGTCTGTTGTGCAGAGGTAATCAAGACACAATGATGAGCTGAAAGTTAGCCTTAATTTGTGTCTTTGTATTTTGAGAATTCTACTAGTGACAGCTCATTTTCCTGCCCCATGCTGTGGAAATCTTACGTACATAATGATACCTTCACAGACACTGATCCTTAATCTCACACCTAGGGGTGTCCAGCTTCAGGTGTCTATAACACATAAGTTATCTGTCATTTACTGGAATTTGCCAAGGATATTAGTGTAGCGGTGTTCAGGAAGTGTCTGGTTGAAATTTCTGCTGAATTGATGACTATCCAGGCTTAATTTTTTGTGGTTTTTCACAGTTTTCAGAGAGAAATTCTGGGCTAGTACGTTCACACAGACCTTGCCCACATCCTTCAGAGGGAGGGCCAGTTATGATGGCTGTAAACTACATGCTAAGACATGCAGAAAGCAGTTGTTTAGGGTTGTGGATGTTTTCATCCTAAGGTTACAGGCTCAGGAGGCATTTGCTTCATTGTGTACAATAGAAAGAGCCGTTCTCAGGCTCTGGATAACCTATGTCTTCCGTTATTATGATTTATTTAGCAATATTTTTAGTATCTAGCCCATATAGCATTACTGGTAGATGGACAAATATGGATATGGATAATATTGGTGAAATGATTATAGTGTACTGAGAAGGATGACATCATATAACTACCTATGTGTGTGTGTGCATGCACACAAATGCATCTGTGAACAGGTTCTATCAGTGGAGACATTAAAACAAATGCATGTGAAACAAAGATGGGAAAGAAACTGGAACTTACGTTAAGTGGAACCAAGAGCCCAAGCCACTTTTTTGGATGTTCTTATTATCGGAATGGGCCCTGCATTGACTTCCCAGGTTTACAAAAGTCCTACCAATAGTGACCTTAATTTTGAGTCCAGACATCCATCCCATGTTAAAAGAAGAGTTCTTTACAGCCTATATAATAGAGCCATTACAGTACACCAGGAATGATGTGATGCATTCACTGAATTGGATAACCTTAGATTAGATTTTCAGCTTAGTGGTTCATCAGTTCATTTCTTAATAATTCTATGGGAGGCAGTCATCTGAAAAATGAGGTAAAACTTTTGGGTTTGGTGTTAATGCCGTGTGTGATGGGAATATCTGAAAAGTTCAAACATACCAGGAACCATTACAACATAAGGGTAGTCTTGAAAAGAAAATCCATCCATACCATTTATTCACAATAACCAGAAAGGAAAAGAATCTACAGTGTATTTCACATTGTGCATTTTGCATTCCCTCCAAATGTGATAAAAACTGTGTTTGTTCAACATGAAACCACTAGCCACATGGCTCTGGGAACATAAGCACATTCTGAAAGAGGTTCTTGGTAGGCTATGGATAAGGTCCATTGGTGTCAGCTACATGAAGCCAAATACGTTGCCGGGAGGTGGTTCCTAGTGTCGTAGTTACCAGACTTACATAATGTATGGTATTTAAAAATAACTGAGGTATGTCTGAGAATATTACACTCTTAAACTGTGAAAAAAGGGAAAGTAATATATGTGTGCTGCACTCAGCACCTCCTGTTTTTTTAGGATGGTAAAGGTTGTTCTTGGCATGTGTGCAGAAGGATGAAATGATGAATTTGGAAGGATGTAGCAAGAAGTGATCATGTCCTTTTTTTAAAGTAATTACCAAGCATTTGTGTGAGTTACTGAAGAACATGATCGCCATCACTAAGGGTAACTGACCTCTTGAACCAACAATCAAGCAAGAGGGCTAACCATTTGATGATAATAAAATTAGCTTTTAGCTGTAGCTAACCCGTCCCATCCCATCGTGTCTCTTTCCAGTAAACAGTTTCAGTTGCAGAACCATGCAAAAAGACAGAATCTATCAGACCAAGGTGTACTGGGGGACTCTAATGTTAAAATGGATCTTAAGTAGGGTGTTGGGATGTGGGCTGGATTCACTTAGCTAAGAACTGGGTACACTAGTGGGCTGTTTTGAATAGGATAATTTTCAGGCTTCATGATAAGCAGAGAATTTCTTGAATGGTGGGGTATCATTAATGTCTGTACTGTTTTTCCAGCTGTGAAGGATGCAAGGGTTTTTTCAAGAGAACTGTACGCAAGGACCTGTCATATGCATGCCGAGAAGACAAGAACTGTATAATCGATAAACGCCAGCGCAACAGATGTCAGTACTGCCGCTACCAAAAATGTCTGGGCATGGGCATGAAGAGAGAGGCCGTCCAGGTATATACATATATATCAACCGCAATCTTGATTATATGTTCATCAGAGCTCTCTGGGTGTGTGTTTCATATTTGTTTGCACTATACTGGCAGTAAACTTCGGAGTCACCAAACTTCATGGATGAGGGGATGAGGTATTAGTTCTTCTTGGATTTGATACTGCATTGCATCCCAGGAGAACTGATACCTCATCCACTCCACCATGAAAATACTTCAGTTCATTTGTATGTATCAAAAGCAGATTCAGAAAGTCACAAGCCAGTGAACGGTACTTTTGAGAGGTGAAAGTAAGAGATTAATCACAGCGTTGGGCGTAGGAAAATATGGATGTTAAGTTGTGAATGTTTTTCCAGGAGCACATTGTATTTGTAACTTAGAATGTCTCTGCATTTTGAGAAGTGGATTGAATTCCTCTGATTTTCCCATGAGAAGTGGATTGAATTCCTCTCATTTTCCCATTCTCTTGTGGCAAATCCTTGTTCCATAGATCATAGCTACACACCTGCACAGTTTACATCTGTGTAATGCTTGGAAGAAGATAGTGGCATGTTTAAGTCTTCTTATTAGGCATTCTTTGGGGTCTACTTGTCCTTTAGAAGAGATACCTCTTCCTTTTCTAAGAGCCCACACTGCTGTCTTATGTGGTGATTATTTCATTCATTCATCTTCATTCTTGATACATTCTTTGTATGTTGGATACCAAGTTGTTGCCTTGTTTCTTGACTTTTCGTATTCCATCTTCTCGCCCTCTGGTGCTGATTATGAACTTGTTTCCAAATCTCATAGTACTCTTGGAATATTTTCTCTTGTTTTTTTGCATATATTTTTGCTGGCCAAATGATCCAGTAATATTCCAGTCTGTTTCTGTAAGGACTGATTCCTTCATATTATATCCCTTGAGCATCTGGATATCTCAGAAGTTTTAACTTCATGTAATGCAGTCAGATGTATATATATTGATATCTGTATGTGGCATGCCAACAAGGTACTTTCTGAGCCTGAGTTAAAAACTGGATTGCTGCAGCTGTGTAAGGATACGGAGATTAATTCATCTTCATGGTGGTTTGCAACTAATCTTTTTTCAGTTTGTGAGTAATCCAGCCATGATGAAGTGGTTAATTTGCTCATGTTCCAGAGAATCTGGCTGTCGCCATCTTCAGGCTGAAATGACTAATAAAAATAATAGTGTTTATAATTATAGGCTCCAGAATGGTGGGAATATCTGTGTTGCACATTTTCCAATCAGAACACAGAATTCCCACCTCCTTGTGCCAGTAGCTACTAACTTTGGCATCAGGTTCCTGTTTAGTCACTTTGCCTGTAAGGTTGCGAGAGATGCCTTGAAATGTTGGCAAATTAGCTGGCATCAGCATGGCAACACCATCCACAGATGACAGCAGAATTATGAACCTAGTTGTATTATTTTTAGTTTGTTTTGTGGACAGCTTCATGTTATTGTTATTGACTAGTGAATTCCCCAAGTAAAATTCCTGGGTTTGCCACACTCTGTGGATTACATATGTGTTGTCTGATTAAAGAGCCACCATGAGAGTCATTGTGGAGATGTTAGATCAGGAGTCCTAAGTAGACACCATGAAAGCAGACTGCACGAAGATGAGGACCTCGCCAGACTTGCTTCAGGACTCACAGTTCACCTAGCTAAGGCAAGGGCTTCAGGAAATTCCAACTGTTGAGTCTGACTGACATGGACTTCTTCTCTTCCAGTTTCTTAGTGAGCCAGTAATGCTGGTTGTGCTAGGCCCATTGTGGTCCAGTCTGCCTGACGCAGTCCAGTTTGTTGGATGCTTAGTGGCTGGTGTTTTATACGAGGTGGCACAATCATGCACGGTGTCAGATACTAAACTCTTTCCACTTCTTATCTTTGGCTTAGATATCTGTCATCTTGGTAGTTATTAAATTTTTATGAAACAAACCAACACTTCCTGTGTCACTATGCGACAGTAGCTGTGACTCTTCCAATTGAACTCTTGACTCCAGTTTTATGTGTTCTTCAGACTTGGGAGAAGGTTAAGAATGTCTTATGGATCATTTACGTCTGTCATGTGTTTCAGTCCCAGAAGCTTTTTTTGTATTTTGGTAAAATTTTGAATGGGCAGGTCCTTACTTGTGACCATATGAATCTGGGTGTTACTGATCATGTAGGGCAAGGCTATAAAAGTTGTTGCTCTTAAAGAGGTAAATGTCAGATTAATTTTATGCAGGCACATGCATGTACATGCTTTCCTGTCAACTTCTGAAGCAGTTGATAGATGTTCACAAAATACTGTATGAACATTATATTATTTGAAGCCACTATCAGTACTGTATTTTTAATTTCCTACTTTCAGTAGTGAAAATATTTGGATGTTTGGACTTGGTTGGGAGGAACACTAGCACTACATTTTACTCATTAACGTTGAATGGGTACTTTTGTGTACCAACAAGTTCAGCTTTCAGAAACTGTGCATTTATTTGTCTGGCATGCTTCTCAGAACAAACAGAAATTGTTTCTCTATACTTCATTAACAAATTGGTCAGTTTAAGGAAGAACTAGTGTGATCACTGTGTGGTACAAACTTAGAATTTAATTGTGTATCAGGGTGATTTTAGTCTGAAGAGTTCATCTGTAATCCTGAAATTGTGTATGGCACCTGACCTTCAAAAAATGCACAGCTTTTATGAAGGTAACTTTCTGTAGAATGCAAAATTTTCTTCAGTATTTGGTGTGATAATGAACCACAGAAATTAGGGATGTGAAATTTGGTACAGCGATAGATTGTAAATGTACTTCCACGTTAAAAATAAAAATTTTGTTTAAAGCCAACAGTTATAAATGGCAGCGGTGGAGAAAAAACTCTGGGATTGTCTGCCTTGTACCCTTCATTTGTGGTGTCACAGCCAACATTTTATTTCGTTACAGTAGATCTTCGTCAATATAAGGCAATGATATGTATTTCCCATCTCTAATGAAAAAAAAATTGTCATTCAAGTGTTTCCACATTACTTTTGCAGTGTTATTTGAGTGACAGGTTCATTGAAATATTAAATAGTTATGGTAACAAGTTTTAGTGTTTTGATTCGGTTGAAATGTGTTGCTGTATACTACGAACCAGCACAGTTCTATGTCCCTTTATTCTGTTTAATTGCATTGTTACTGGAAAAAGTTGAAGTCCCCATACACATGTCATGAAGGCATATGTGGGAGTGGAGGTGTAGCTCCACTCATACTTAATTTCAACACTAGATGGAGGTGATCTATCAGCATCATACTGTGGCAAATATACCATTAGACAATGAGCCTCTGGTACCCAATGAGTAGGAGGCTGGGTAGACCCCAGAGCTGGTCTGGTGGTTTTGGAGAATAGATAAATCTCTTGCCCTTGCTGGGATTTGAACCCTTAACCATCCAGCTTGTAGTCTAGTCACTGTACTGGCTACTGTATTCCAGCTTTCACATAGTTACTGAGGTTGGGTATGTTTGAGAAACTTTGTTTTTGTGTGCAAAATATGTTGCATGTGTACATAAATTATTTTATAAATGGATTATGCTCTGTAGATTCAGCAGTAATTTGCATAACCTCAATAATTTTCTGTTGAAATTTCATTGGGCATTGTGCTAGTGTATGGTAAATTGCATGTAGAATCTGTATCAGTATTAAGTTCTTCACAAAAATTTGTGTGTGTGTGGTATGTGTGTGATAGCTAGAGTAGTGGTAATAATAATAATAATAATAATAATAATAATAATAATAATAATATAATTTTAGGGCTAGAAATATGTGCAGTAGCAAAGGAGGCTTTGTAAATTCTGCTCAGAATGCCTTATTATGCCTTTATTTCTCTAGTTTTTTCATGTTATTAACTAATTTCTTGGCATGTTGTTTCATTAAATACACATTGTTTGGATATATAATTCTTTATGTTTTAACAGAAAAAAAGATTTAGTAAAATCTGCTCGTACTGATAGACTCATAAGGCACTTTAAATACACCAACGTTTCAGAAACTGACTTTTTCTCCCTGCTTAGGATATTGAGATATCTGAGGATACCCTGAGGATGGAGACAAAGTCAGTATCTACAACACTGGTTTACTGGAAATGCCTGATGCAGCTGTCATCCCAAGATAATTTTATTGGCACATGTTTGGAGTTGCATCTCATCATTATGTCAGAAGTGTTGTAAAACCAATGTTTTGTGAAATCTGTAAGGGTGTTTATGGAACAATAAATTAGCCACAATTTGCAGTCTTCAGGTAATTCTTCTCAAATATAAATTATCTGAGCTCTATACATTTTACTTTAACTACTGTATCGTCCTGAGAACTGCGTTGTTCTGGCTTATTATGCAGTGAGCAATGGTATGATATTACACAGCAAGTAGTGATAATTGCTTAACACTACTTGCTGCATAATAACCCAGAAAACCACATTTCTCATCTACTTCATGGTGGAAGCCTGAAATCACACATACTGTATTTTCCTGTTTGTGATATGAGGAATAAATTTGAGAATAATAAGATTAAGATAGATTTAAAGTAGTAGGTTATGGTGAGGTGTTTGTTAAATTGGCTAGGGTAGAGACACTTGGCGGAGTTTTGTGAACACTGTGATGAAACTGCAAGACTCCATAACAGGAATGTCTGGAACCAGATGATTAATTAATTAATGAGTGCTCAGAGATGACTCCATAATGTGGAGTTACTTCTTACTTTCTGATAAGACTTTGTCTTTTAGAGAAGGTACACAATCTTATCTGTGGGCCGGGATAGCGTTGTTGGTATAGAAACTCGCTACAGACTGGACAATCTGGGGATCAAATCCTGGTGGGGCCAGATTTGGGTACTGGGTCTTTGCCGGGGGTAAAGCGGCTGGGGCGTGGCATTGATGACCCACCTGTTCTAATGCTGAGGTTAAAGAAAGAGTAAAACTATACCTGTGCTCCCCCTCTGGGCCTTTGTGGCCTGTTATAGGGTTAACTTTCCCTTTATCATTGCTCAGTCTTATATGGAAAGTCCAGGGATTCGTATGTACAGTTGAGGAAGCTGTTGTTTATAAGCATAATTGGTGTTGTGGTTACAGGAGGAGCGTCAACGTACCAAGGAGCGAGATCAGAATGAGGTGGAATCCACTAGCAGTCTACACACAGACATGCCTGTTGAGCGCATTTTGGAGGCAGAGAAAAGGGTTGAATGCAAGACCGAGCATCAGGTTGAATTTGAGGTGATATAACTTGACATGTAACATTAGAACAGAATAGTGCAATGCAGTAGATATTTATTGGAACAGCAAGTTGGTAACAGCTCCATTTGAAACGTTTAGAATTCAGTCTGGTGAATTTTATAGCTGTTGTATGTTCGTATAGAAATTTACTGATGCATAAAGCCAATTTTAATGTTTGTAGTCATGTATAAGTGTTCCACAAAATGGTTCAGTTTTGATGTTTGATTGTTGGAGATGAATGTTACTGTTATAATTTGGACGTGTGGTTAAAGGGGTTAATTGTGATTTTTTAATTCAAAAGTGTGGTAGGTAAAGATTATATTGATTTTTAATTTGGACATATGTCTGGGAAAAATTTGATTTTGAGTTTAACATTTGGAAATACAAAAGGAGGAGATGCAATTGCAAATTTATAATTGGAATCGTGATTTAGGAGACTGAATGTGGTTTTAAAAAATTGTTTGTGTGGCCTTAACAGAGACGAATTATGATGTGCTGCTTTAGAAATATGACTTTAAGGGATTCTGATTTTTGCCATGTGTGTTCAGTCAGCAGTGACCAACATTTGCCAGGCAACCAACAAACAGCTGTTCCAACTTGTTGAGTGGGCCAAGCACATCCCACATTTCACATCTCTTCCCCTGACTGACCAGGTGCTCCTTCTACGAGCAGGTAATGTAATAAATCTGGTATGTGTTAATGGTAAGGAGTTGAAGCTCATATGTCATGTTTATATTTGTACATCAGGCCATAATATCCATCTTAAAAAATGTCCTAAGACTTTTGAAGTTCAGTTGTAATAATATTTTAGATACAGAAAGACCAATAAGATGTCCTGTAATGATAAGTTCTAGTAAGTTGTATATGATGCAGTGTAATCACCATGTATTTTTTTTAAATAAGTTTTTCTTTGTGTTTCTAAAGTGTCAATAATATTGTTGGATATTGCCCAAATGTGTCTGCCCATTATCTTGCATGTTTATAATTGGCAACTAATCCTTATATTTATGAGTGATACATGATATTTGTGATTGATATATGATGTATTTTTTGCTTACTGACTTTTGTTCTCATTTTCATTCTTTGCTAACCCAAAAACAAATTTGGTGGTGGTTATTATGCATGCACGTGGGACTCACCAGCCATTTAGATGAATGACAAAACTGTTACAGAGATATTAACAATTTGTTTTTTACTGTTACTTAAATTCTTATAATGCAGATGTATTTTTCAGTTTTAGTGTTGTGCATATTCTGTCATTGTTGACATAATCTCATTCTGTACCAAGTGGGTTGTGACTAAGTTACAGACTGGACAGGATTCTTGTTTCCTGGCATGTACAGGGATTTTGCTGTTTGTTTCTGGTGTCCAGACCAGTTCTGGATCTTTCTGAGACTCCTATCCAGTTGGTAGCAGGTCTGTGTCCCTGACTGTAATATGTTGGCTGCATAGAACAATACATTTACACCTACATTCATTTTCATGGCACAGTTCTAAATGTGAGCTGAGGTGCTTCAGCCTTTTAAGTGACTGGGTTCGGGGCTTGATGGCTGAGGACTAATTCCTGCCAGCGGCAGAGGTTTTCTCCTTTGCCATTTTCATTCTTGTTTGTGGACCCCCCTCTGCCTCCTCTTCAGTGGATGTGGGGATACTGTTTTTCATGAATTACAGTGGCTGGAGCGTAAGGCTGGCCACTAACCTTCCTTAGTGCCAAAGTCAAAAATGCCTTTATTTAGTTTCCATTTTCTGCATTTCAGCTGAAATTTCCTTCATTTTGAGCGGAGATTAAAAACCTCTTCTTCTAACTACATACAAAATTAAGCCTTGATTCAAATACATCTTCAGCTTTTAACACCTTACTAGCTTCTTGAATTTTACTGGAAATCATGGTTCAAACTGTGAAGCCAGTGAACATTTTTAGTTGTTTCATTGTTCCTTTTAATGCTTTTGGCATTGCTATTACCACATGTTTGTTATGCTTTGTCTTTAATCAGGAGCCCATTGCATTACAAATAAGTAATGAGAAAGATTATTTCCAGTGCACTTTCCTGAACCACTATATTATAGGGCAAATTTAAATAATTTTATTGTGCTTTATTGTGTGGTGAACCTTTCATTCAAAAGAATGACTGGAAAAGATCTTTGCCTCTAGAGTTCCATTTAATTTAAACTTGTTGCGATAACTTGCAGGTTGGAATGAGCTGCTAATAGCTGCTTTTTCCCATCGCTCTGTTGAAGTTAAGGATGGCATCGTCTTGGCAACAGGCCTTACAGTTCATCGCAACTCAGCTCATCAGGCTGGTGTAGGCACCATCTTTGACCGTGTTCTTACAGAACTTGTTGCCAAGATGCGAGAGATGAAAATGGACAAGACAGAACTTGGGTGCTTGCGTTCTGTTATATTGTTTAATCCAGGTACCATATTGATCCAGTTATTACATATAAGTGATAAAATTAAACATATCTTGCCATTAGGTTTTCACAGCCTTTCCCTTATAAATATAGCCTTGACTTTTGACCTTTTTGTTTTGCTTTGTTAAACCTGTTCCAACATTTTGTCACCCATTGTAGTCATCACCTTCAGTATTGGTACAACAGTGCCAAAAGGCTTTGAATTATATCTCTACCCAGCATACTGTGGGGCTGTATTTGGTCCCTGGACATGCTGGGGTACAAGGAAACAAAATCGCCAACAAGCTCGCAAGAGATGGTTCTGTTCAAAAGTTTGTTGGGCCTGAGCCGTCCTTGGGGGTCTGCAGGCAGTATACAAGACAAAAGATAAAACACTGGATGGATAACTAGTATTTGGCAAGGTGGCGAGGTCTTGCTAGTTCTCAGAGACAAGCTCGAGAATTAATTTCGGGCCCTAGTCTGGCTGCAAAGACCAGACTTTTGTCCTTCAATAAGACACAATCCAGGGTCATTATTAGCCTACTTACTGGACATATTACCCCAAGAAGACGTCTTCACTTAATGGGGCTAACCAATAGTCCCTTATGTAGGAGATGTGGAGCAGAGGATGAAACCTTGGCCCACGTTCTCTGTGAATGTGAAGCTTTAGCTTCACTCAGACATGTATATCTGGGCTCCTTTTTTGGATCCAGAGAACATAAAGAGTTTAAGTCTAGGGGCCATCTGGTACTTTAGCAAAGGAATATGGTATCAGATTGTGGGACACAAAGGGCCTGTTTTTAAGCCCTAGGTGCATCGGGACCTTAATGGCTTGAACTCAAATCCTAATCAATCAATCAATCAGTCATAGCCTTTAGTATGAGTGTGAGTTGGAACTATTTCTTGGACTGAAGTGGAGGTCTTGCAATGGTATGCCAGCATAACATTCCTCATACGTCAGGTAAATGTGCAGCCAACAAGTCAAAATGTAGTACTTTGAGTTCTTGTTTCTTAGCAAACATATTTATGACAGATTTCAAGAATGAAGTCATTAGAAGAAACCTGTAAACCAAAATGCTGACATATCTCACATTTACAGTTTGGCAACACTCATATATTTTGCCCTAAGACTTCCTAAAATGCCTGAACTGTGTTCAAGCTCTCTGTGGAACTTGAACTAGACCACCAGTTACTCTTTCCTGATATCTAAGTCAGACATCACTTGGGCAACTGTTTTGGACATGCCAGCTACAGGAAACCTATCCACACAGACTCAAGTAGGCTTGTGCTGTCCACTGGCATGTAATTACATTAGTAGACAGGCAAGAGTAATATGAGATTTGACATTCTCACAGCTCTGTTCATGAAGTTTCAAGTCATCTTGGATATTAGATCATATTGACTGGTAACTGTTTGCCAGGTGGCATGACATTATGTATCTAAATATTTGAAACTTCAGGGCAGGAGCAGACTGAAGTCCGGTCAGGCTTTCCTGGGTGCAGCATGTCTACTTTATTCTCCAAGGCAATGGTTATTTCCACATAGACCATACTTGATCATTAATGACCATTGGCACAAATAACAGCAGTTAGGAGAAAGTGTATGAGCAAGGCAGCAGACTGCATTGCTAGGCTACTCAGGAAAAATGTGTCCATACAGTTTTTAAACCTTTCTACAAAATGGTGACTGGTCTCAGATTAATGAAGGACTGGTAACTCCCATCACAAAATTCTGGCTTTTGTAGTCATTTACTTCCTAGACTTTGTCATTTTTAGTTAAAAAAAGTAATTAAAAATAATAAAACACCACCACCTGGGGACAGGATTAGTCCTTTTTTTTAAGGTTGTAAGTCCCATTGCGTTTCAAATTATTATTTATGTAATAACAATCGACACAGCTAAGTGTGTACATATTTAATGGTGCAACGCATTTCAACCTTTTTAATAGGTCATCATCAAGCTAAATACATATGTGTGTAAGACACAAAAAGGAATATATAAAAATGCCTTTCTATTTAGAACTTGATCTCAATTTAACAAAACCATATTTTCCATGTTGCATTACAATCATGGGTTTAAAAAAAAAGATAAAATAATTGTTTTATATATATATATATATATATATATATATATATAAAGAAGTGGCATCCATGATGGTGATGTAAACATTTCAATCTGTTATTTCTTCATCTTATGGGGTCTGGGGTCTGATTTTGGTCGTTCTCAGTGGAAAGAGGTGTTTCAATACTTTGACTGGGCTGAGCCATCATGATGTAGCTGGTGCCATTACTAATAGTAGTACTGTTATTATATGTATTATTTTTAACCCGTACTTGGAACGAAACATGGGAAGGACAGTGTTGTAAAATTGACATTTTAATTCTAGATAGAAAGGCATTTTTATGTATTCCTTTTTATGTCTTATACATATAGGTATTCAGCCTGATGATGAACAGTTAAATAGGTCAAAACATGTTGCACCATTAAATACTTATACACTTAGTTGTGTCAACTGTTATTACATTATTATTGGAATTAGTCCCATCCCGAGGCAAAAAATATGGTCAGAAACTGTGTAGTTGTGTCTTATAGGCAAAGCTGCTTTCATTGTCAATCATTTACAGCTCTCGGTGTCTGGCATGTACAACATCTGATGCTATTCTGGTAGAGTGTATAGTGGTACAACTGGCCATTAGATCTCCAGTAGGATCTTGGAAGGGATCAGAGACTAGAGAATTGATAATCAGCAGTAGTTGAATGCTCTGCTAAAGCAAAGCACTGCATCACCTGTGATAAAACTGAATTCATACTTGACATCAGCAGTTAACATCTCTACATTATAAAGGAAGTGATCAAAATAAGACAATGCAAACTTAAAAGAACTAGTGTTTATGTTGTTTCCTCCAACCCTGTTACTTAACAATGTCAATTCTACGATTCTCTTCCCCACACCCTTACTTCAGCCTTGAGATCTGTGTGCCATTTCACTTTTCCCTTCTTCCTCACACTTACACAGAGTATGGCGACTACAGTGTCCAGCTTCAGCGCATGATACGACTATACCATGAAAATTGAAGTCATATATGAAAAGATTCTCAGTATATGCTAGTGAAAAATGGTTTTGTGCAGAATTTGACTGATTCTTAAATCATTTCGGGATTAACCCCGTCCTCTACCTCACCCACTTCACACAAGTTGAGTTTCATGTAAGGTAATTATGTTCTTTTACTCCGTCTCATCCCCTCATTTGGTTGTTTCAATTTGTGGTCACTATAAAATAGTTATTTGCCTAAGTGCATATTTTATGGACACTGCCCTCATTACCCACAATCACTCTCCGACACAGCACTGTGTAATATACAATGTTGGTAATGTATTGCTAAATAATCTTGGAAATAAATGTTATGTTAAAGTTTCACATTGTTTGTCTTCTTCACTTGCATAAATTATACATGATGTCAAGTGTCAAGAAGTTGTGAAAAATGGAAATCACAGTTAAGTTGTCTGGTCTGAGACTAAAACTTGGTATTCTTCTGAATTAGTACATTTGTGATGATGTTTTTTATGGGGCATTACAGAAGTCCGTGGCCTGAAATCTGGGCAGGAAGTAGAACTTCTTCGAGAGAAAGTTTATGCTGCATTAGAAGAATATACTCGCACCACACATCCTGATGAACCTGGCCGATTTGCCAAGTTGCTTCTACGTCTGCCAGCACTCCGTTCCATTGGGCTTAAGTGCCTTGAGCACCTCTTCTTCTTCCGGCTGATTGGTGACGTACCTATCGACGAATTCCTCACAGAAATGCTTGAGTCACGATCAGATTCGTAGAGAAGTTTATGTTACTGTATGAGTGTTTTCAAGGTTCTGAGTCACTGTGTGACTTGTGAGTCATGGCAACGTTAGTCGCTAGGCCATTAGTTCATTTCACTGATATGCCATTTGGAAATGACATGCTGATTTTTAAAGGATTTTAGTAGTTATGATTTCTGAAATGATTGCATTCACTGATTAAATTACCACTACATGTCCCAAAGAGTAAGAAGATATGACATGCTGGCCTTGTTTCATTTGTTGGTGTCAAGGAAATGCCTTCGAAAAATTGTTGCACAGTGTATGGAACAGGATGGAGTCTTTGAGTGTACCCTTTTATAGAAGCAAATTGTCTGTTCTGAATATGATGAAATAGTGGGCACTCAGATCTTTTGTTCACTTGAAGTTGTAAACTACTTTTAAGTTAGATTATTCAGGAAATTAACTATGAAAAAGGTGTGTTCTAAAGCAAAATGTATCCCTGATGTTGTACCATGGATATATTTTGCTCCGACATCTACTTCATGGTTAATTTCATGTGTTGTTTAGCATTGTACCTGCATATTTGGCTAATATAAATTAGAACTGCATGCAACTGTGTCGACATTTTACATGGAAGTCTTGACAGTTTTGTACCTTGGCCCTCGGTTCGTTCATAAGCATTGTGTCGAGATTATTCTGAATGACCTACGCTCGCTGTAACATAATTTCTTGGATGGTACCAACGAAGAATGTAAAGAGAACTTTTGTTCTTTGGGGGCAGAAATATGTGTAAGTTACTTCATATTTACAACACCTCTTACCCATTTAATAGTGATCAGGAAACTCACACTGTGTCAGTTAATGTGTAGGATCAGTGTCATTCATATATTGAATCATTTGAACTAAGGAGCACACCAACTGTAGACCACTGATTCTCAGTTGTAAATACTGTGAGTAACACATGAAAGTTAGAAGAAACCAGATTTGAGATTAATCATTTCTTAGTGAAGGGACAGAATTTGGGCCCTATATATTATCATAGAATTGCTTGGCTAATTCCATCAGTAAAATGTAACCCATATTTGGATAACACAGTGACACATAAGAATATAATTTTGAATAAATATTAATACAGATTGTACGTAAATATCCACTATTGGTCATGTGGGTTGCAGCAAAATCTCATATTCCTCTCAGACAATTCACAGTTCACTTAATTACAGCATACAGAAATGAATAAAGTATTCTGGATTTCTTTTTTGCCAGCAGAATATTTTAAACAAGAAAAGATAACCTTACATGATTGTGTCTTTCTCTCCTGTTTGTATGTGATCCAGACTTCTCCTCCCTTGCATTAATGGATTCATCAATTTCCTTAATTTATACAGAGCCAGTACTAATAACTGCCACTGGTTGCTGTCTTGAGTTAGTTGAATCCCCTCTTTACCCCCCATACACTTTCTTTAAGATCCATTTTAATATCTTCCCATCTGTTCCCTCGTCTTCCCAGCAATCTTTGCTTCAGGTTTTCTGGACACAGACTTGATAGCATTTCTGCGTTTCTCTTTCCCACGCGTGCCTCATCCATCTGATCCATGATTTGATTTCCCTAATAACATTTGTAGTGGAGTAAAAATTATGAAGCTGCTCAGTATGTAGTCTCGTTCAATTTTCTGTTACCTTCATCTTTGTGGCTTGAAATACTTTCTTCTAAATCCTGTTTTTGAACACCCTCAGTCTTGTAAAGTACATTTGTTTCCAATATCAGATGAAAAGCGAACTATTATCAGATTTATGCATCCATGGTGGTACATATTTACTTCTGTTTTGGTGGTTTAGAGTTGCAGATAACTCAAAGTCATTTTGCCTCCATCTTAATATCATTTTTGTTGTCGTTTTAGATTGCTTGGATCCATCCATCAGGGTAGACACACACAGTTTCAGTTGTCAGATGTCCAGTTTTATGAAAATATCTTTTCTGGTGTGAAAAAAATAAAGCTGCATACTTATGCAGCCCAATCTGATTGTACAAATACATGGAAGAAAGAATGAATTATCTTATTGTGACCAGGGCTTGAATCTGAATGTACAATTAATTCTACCTCCGTGCTTTCTGTTTGTGTTTGTACTCCCACATCATTCCACGCTTGCAAGTTTATGTAGCAATTCCATTATCACTTCACAGCCCATCCCTGCACATACACTGGCATTGAGTCTGCTTCCTGATCTGTTGCAAAGAACAATTTTATTTTAATGGGAATTCTTAGGCAGCAAGAATCTTTAGTTGACGTCCATGGATAAAGTTTGTATGACTTGTATAGCAATGGATTTTTTTCTATTGTATTTTGTACTACGGTGTGTCTGTAGACTCTTCCATGTACTGGCTACTCCATTTCTACCCTCCCATTACATGAACACCTCTGCTGTAGTTGCTCATTCTTGGTGTCACTTTTAACCCATTTATTATAATTTGAGATAGCGTGTTTTATATACCATAATTTCTGGTAAATTATTAATACTATCTAAATGTCTGTGATGACTGATTAATAGTTGTATATAGAATAATGAATAATGTTGTGTGATTGTATGATAGTAGTTCTGTCCTTTTGAATCATGAAAGACAACCAAATACAAATTGTCTCTCCATTAGCAGTTATTGTTTTACAAAATGCAGTTTTAAAGTTAGTGCACAGAGATTGGTTGTAAGGGCAACCACTGTGGGTGTGCTTTCATATTCCTCTTCCTCCCAAAGTATTTCTGAATTTTATGTGTAAGAGGATAGGGCAGCATTGTTGCTGCGCCTTGTGCTTTAATGTAGCAGATATCTTAAGAATATATATGGTGACTGTTCTGTGGTGTGATGTTTTGTTTAACTGACAATTATGATGCATTTTAACCCTTTGGTGCTGGATATAAATGCCCAGTGTAATATGCTGAAAACTGGAGTTTAGACAATTTAATTTTTTCTGCATTCTCTTACAAAATAAAAGAACATATCACTTAGACTTCTCCTTCAGATTACTGTATAGATTTTAATAGTCTGTTTATGAATTAAGCCAAAAAATTGTTCACAAATTTTTGTAATAAAATCAGGCCTACAAATTGCATGCATTATGTAAAACATAGTGTGAATGTTTTTTTTACATAGTTTTAACTAACTTGATCGCTCTTTAGCTACACCCTGTTTACATATTAAGTTACGATTTGCAATTTGTGTCACTGTATCTACAAGTTCTTGTGATGTGGGATTCAGTGAAATGTGATGCTGCGCACAGTCTGACTTCTCACTTATTGCATCTGTCTGTAGCTAGTGGTTGATATCACTCCACGAATGGAGCACTCTCAACAATGGACTTCGTTTCCTTATTTGGCTGGTACTTCGGTTGTTGATACTCAAGTGCTTTTATCCTAGTTCATTCTGGACTATGTCTTCCTACCTTTTACAGTAGTCCCTGCTGATCTAGATCTTACTGCCATTCTGTAGAAGGGCAGTTGGAGCATTTCTCTGTCTTTCCTATTAAAGTAATCACCCCCCAGAAAATCTGAAATCTTGATAATAATATTGAGTCCCACATGAATATAACAAAATCCACCTGTTTAGTATTATAAAGTTTGGCAAGTGTGGGGGGTGGGGTGTTGTTTTTGTGTCCACTTGATCGTACTTTGACTCATCAGATAGCTGTTGGCCATTCAGTTGCTGTGATTTATGTACCACATATGTTCACTGGTGTTCTACAGTAAGCGACTTCAAGGTTTTATATATATATATATATATCACATAAGTTTGCTTCTGCTGGTTGTTGGTCTGTGTCGGTCAATATGTAGACCTCTCTTTTATTTTTCCACGCAATTCCAGTTAACCCTCTCCTAGCCCATTTTGAATTTCACTATTTCCAGTTGGACGTCAGGGAGCATGTACATCCATTTGGGTTGCAGTGTCCTGCATGCCTTTGTATTTTTGGGTTCTGAATCATGAAAGTGTCTGAATTAGGAAGAAAAGTGTCCATAGAAGTAGATTTTAAACTTTCGCCATGTTGTAGTAATGATAAATTGTCTTCTGGGTATTTCCCCGGCGTCTGAGTATTAAAGACCGACATTTCAGAACACTGTATCGGTTCCATCTTCAACAGGTGCTGCAATGTGAGTGAGGACTAGCTGGATGTGACCCGTATTTATACGGGAAGGGGATCAATCGGTAGGAGGTCAGGGCCAATCAGAGGTGGGGGGCGGGGTAAAGGTAGTAGGGAAGTAGGCATGGGTGGGGGAGTTTATAAGGTTATTACGGACCGTTGGGGACATTGAGTCGCTGCTTCTTTTCTTTGAGAAGGTGTAGTAAAGGTTTCCATGTTTTACTTAGTTTCAGGCCATCTTCTCTGTTCATGTTGTGGGGATGTATATCCAATTCAGTAGCCTCCCTGATGAGACGGTCCATGTATCCTGATTTAGCGGAGAGGAGTTTGGTGTCTTGAAATTTGATTTTGTGGTCGAGGTTGATGCTATGCTCTGCTATTGCTGATTTATTAGGCTGGTCCAGCTTTATGTGTCTACTATGTTCCTTGATGTGATGTTGAATGGTCCGACCGCTCTGTCCAATATACACAATCCCGCATTCACAAGGGATGCTATAAATACCCGGAGTTCTCAGTCCTATGGCTTCTTTGAAGGGTGGTAAGTAGCTGGAAATCTTCCTGTGTGGAAGGGCGACACTTTTGATATTATGTTTGGCCAACATCCTGCTCAGGC
>Ga0123355_10004975_pt1 | contig 19349 bp, 8 predicted proteins | sample TergutEmb28metaG_3_FD_89872 | JGI IMG/M metagenome (GOLD analysis project Ga0123355, IMG submission 89872) | Embiratermes neotenicus P1 segment gut microbial communities from Petit-Saut dam, French Guiana - Emb289 P1 | ecosystem: Host-associated > Arthropoda: Insects > Digestive system > Gut ... | reverse complement strand
CCAACACACATCGAAACAAGAACACACAACCAATGTGGTGATAAAATAGAAAAGTCGCAGGCTCCTGATGATGGATGTATTAATGTCCGAAACATGTTGAGCACAGAAGAAGTGAAATAAAACCTAATAAATTGTGACATCAAGTTGGTCTCATATTCTTCAAGTATCACAATGATGCACGGTCCAATATATATAAGATTTCCTAAAAATCGTTCACTTGATGTAGTGTTAGTCGACGGACAAACACACGAACGCAATGGCTCCAGAATCCTATGCTTCCTTATGAATGCGAAGTGAAGTACTGCAGTACTGTAAGTTGCGTATCACGCCACTGAAAATACCTAAAGGTGAATATGAGAGTTGTCATGTAACCTTAGAAAAGAAATGTTGGCGAGTGTTTGTATCTCAGTGTAATAACAGTTGAAGTTGAAGCAACTAGTGCAAATAGTAACAGTGTAAGTTACATGAGCCGAAATAACTTCTTGGATTGCTTGACTCTTAAAATAGAAAGACTACGAAACAGCGCAACATCTTGGAAGACTTGACTCCTCGCGGTAAACTTGCTTTAGAATAATGACGTATTGAGGAGTAGTCTGAAGAAAATTGCGTAAATTACAATTGTAAGATTCGGGTTTTCATGGTTTTGTAGTAAACAGCAGTATATTGCAGTTCGTAGACAGGATGAGCTGAAGGTACAGATAATGAAATAATTGGGGAATGCGTATAGACGAATAAATATTATCAGTTTCCACGGTCAGTAATACAGTTCGTGTCAGATTAAACTGAGATCGCCTGTAAGTATGAGTTAATTATTAAGAAAATAGTATTCTCATTGAAGTGCTTGACAAATACGATAAGATTCGTATGACGTAATATATTAGACGCCAGTGGCATATCCGTGCTACCACGTAACAGTCAGAGAGATTCATCCAAAGGGTTGTAGTCTTTAAGTATCATAATCGGGAAGATTACGCACAGCGAATAATTCGCACGTAAGGGAAGGTATATTGAGCAGGTACAAAATGTGCTTTTAATTTCGCTTAAAACCTTTTGTTAATATATTTCACTCCGATAGGTATTAGGGAGAAGCCTGTATAGCGGAGTCAGTATAGTTGACGCTAGGGACTGGAAGTTCTGGGGTTCGAGTCCTTGCAGAAGCAAGCATTTTTTCCCCCTCCATAATGTCCAGACCGGCTGTGGGGACTACTCAGCCTCCTGTTTAATGGGTTCTGGGTTCTTTCTCGGGGGTAAAGGGGGGTAAAGCAGCCGGGGAGTGAAGGTGACCACTTAACTTCCGTGTAGTACTGAGGTGATTAAGGGTGATGCTGTACCTCTCCTTGCCCCGGTATGTCTTTATTACGTGGACAGGGATAAGTTATAAAATATGTAGGGAGTATCATTCCTGACGTGCGCAGAAACGTTTTCGAGACTTCATGCAAGGTACCTTTTATTGTCGTCGAATTATTACCTCAACTAGGATGTATGGACAGATTTTTGTAACCCTTGAATGTGTAACATTTAATTACAATCCGTAAAATCTGTTTTCGAATTGATTTATAGGAACATACACCCATAGACATACAGATATTGCAAGGAATAGCACAACATTCCTGCAGTGGCTTTTTTTCGGACCCCCGAATGAGGGCTGGTATCGTGCCTCGTGTAGTAATTAGCTAGTTAAAATTCATCACTGGGAAGAGTGTGAGGAAGTATTTCTATCGTTTGGAATGCCTCTGGTACGTATGCGTTGCCCCAACAGCTGCTGCTGCTGCTAAGCCCTTGGGTAATGATCAGTTTAATTACATCCAAACCATTTTTTCCTTCCACTGCACTAGTGACATGAATTGTAAAGCGATGTATGTTGCATCGTGTTATACCTCATCAAGATATGCCTCGAATTTAAGGTGTGGTCATGTTCTAGAATAAGAACTGTTGATCGGTTTATACCTTTGTTCATGTCAAATAGTGACATTGTTTACTTGAACGTTCTCCATACGGCTAGCAGCTTTGGAATACACTAAGACAGAAGGTTTCTTTCGATGTACGAGGGGCGGTACGAAAGTAATGCCTTCTGTTTTTTACTCAGAAACTGTAATTTACAATTGTAATGAAATATACATATATCGTGGTTAAATGGATATATCCTTGACGAATTTGAGAATTTTCCACGTTCTCCTTTGTTGTCAGCACACTTTTGCCACCTTTGTGTTAGACGCTGTATGCCGGTCGCCTATGATTTCTACGCGACCGGCATACAGCCTGATTCGTCTTTCTGTATGGCCGAAAACTTCGAATTCGTTGTTTGCACTACTTTAATGCCTGCACATTCGCTGTGAGTTAATGGTGGCTCGTCTGTCCAAGAATTGCAATAACAAGATTCCTTCGCTGTCCCAGAAGACGCTGGCCACGACTTTAGCCTCAGAAGTCTGCGCGTGGAATTTGATCTCCCTCATCCTCCCTACAGTCCCCGTTTAGCACCATCCGACTTCCACATTTTAGTCCCGCTGAAGGATGCACTCCGAAGACGCTGTTTTTTTTGGGAAGACGTCTAGTTGAAACACAGCGTGCGTCAAGAGTTCCGACGCTTCAGCATAGAGTTTTACCCGACCGGCATACAGTGTCTCACGCACCAAGGGAAAAAAGTGTGTTGATGACGAAGGAGACTTTGTGGAAAAATAATGTAAACTCTGTGAAAGATGTACTTGTGATGTATGTACATTTCATTGTAACTGTAATTACAGAGTATGAGAAAAAATTAGAGGCACTACTTTCGTACGGACCTTCGTATAACAGTGTGTTCGACTGATGTGTTGGACAAAGGCTGTCATCGATTTGTTCCAAACTACAGCTGGTTCTACAGATGACAGCACAAACGAAGGAGTCATATTTCGATGGGAGCCGGATAGCGTTTTCGGTATAGGTACAAGGCTGTGGGTGGACGTCTGGGCAAACGTAGTTCGATTCCCTGTAGGCACAAAAGATTGATTTCTTTTACAAAGCGTCCAGACCGCCTCTGGAGCCCACGTAGCCTCTTTGGTGGGTACCGGTTTGCATCACTGCTCGGCGTGATGCGAACCGCTCACCGCTATCTGGTGCCGAGATTAACAATGAGTGGAGCTGTACCGCCATTTTCTCTATTTACCTTCGTAGCATGCAGAGGGGAAACTTTAACTACACCACGGCCAAGCGGTATTTTATAATACGGTATTGATATAACTGCTATAGATATATAAATTTCTCGAGTTTCACAGTTTCTGCGGTGATTTCTTGATGAGCGCGTTTAACCATTTAAGGACTAGAGGTATCTGTGTTATATAAGGACTCAGTGCGTACCGCGCTGTAAACACTCCCCACTTCGGTTATGAAAACTAATCTGTTAATGATGTATAAGGAAAAAGTTACTGTTTGTTCTGTGATCCATACACAACACATAAATGCAATGTAATAACCATGCAGAATTTTCGAATGTTCAACCTGGTGTTGCGTAAAGTAACCGCTAGGATTTAAAAGGTTAAAGTAGGCTGGTATTGATAAATTCGGTAAGAATGTTTATTTCTGCGGTGGTGACGCGTGTTTTTGCTTCTTGCCATACCCACTCGATTGAGGCGAGGAACGAACCTCTGTCCCAAGAATCCATAAATAGAACGTTCATAAAGCGGGCGAAAGTTTAATTAAAAACGCGGTTTACCGTACGTAAACACTGAGGTGGTGTGTTATTGACCAGGCTATGCAGGGTACGCCGATAACGGCCTCAGAACACGCTGAATGGTTTCAATAAATGAATACAGTTTCGTTTATTGTTTGCTCTACGAGTTTCAAATTATTCTAACGGAAAATGCATATAGAATGTAACAGTTACTTCACAACAAGCCTGAAGATAACAACAAGTACACTCGAAATTCCTACTTTCTGTGATAAAAGAGTACTTTTTTTGGGGCATAGAACGAGATATAATGAGGGATTTGTGTAATTCTGTCTGAATGCTTCTCCATCGAATGGACTGGGATGATTATGTAGTTTTGTATAGCCGTTCGCAGTAATGTTGTTGGGAAGTTTACTTGTACAACTTAGAGCACACTACTTTCAATACAATTCAGGTCAGGGGCTTACATTGATCTAACTTTTCTTATCTCGTAGGTTCACACGGCCACCGTGTTAGTGACAGTGTAGGCCCTACCAACAGTCACTGACGTCAGTACTTTTTGATATTGACATTTACATTTTGTGACACAAACCGAAAAAAAAGGATGATACCTGCTGTTACGGAAAGCGAAGATGCATAGCCGAGGCGTAGTTTGTTTTTACTGGGAATATAGTTGAGTGTGTGTTTAATCTGTTTCAGCGTTTAAGGAGATCGCATTTTGCGCACACAGTTTATTTCTGTGTTTTATGTGATTCTCGAAGTAAACGAATTAATGAACATTCTTAGCAAAAAGTGGGGGCACGGCGCTACAAGTCGGAAGGTCGCGGGTTCGATTCCCGATGCTTACATTGTAATTTTTCATTGACGTAATCCTTCCGGCCGCACTACGGCCCTGGGGTCGACTCAGCCTCTAACAGAAATGAGTACCAGGAATATTTCCTGGTGGGTAAAGGCGGCCGGTGCGTAGGGCTGACAACCTTCATGTGCGGATTGTCTTGCAATCTGTGAGCCTCAACCTCCTGGAACCCTCTTGGCCTGTCCGGGCCTGTAATGGGATTGCTTTTGCTCGGCAAACAGTATCCAACACCGTAGCGTAGTTTTCGTACAGAATCTCGTAGAGTACCTTCCTGTACGTTTATCCCAGCAGGGCAACCCTCAGACCTGTCAGTCTGCTCGACCTCTTCGGGAAGGTCTTCAGTGAAGTGACGGGGTGCGGGCTGCTGTATGGGGCGAGCAGTTTGGTTCCAGGCCTGGACTGGGCTCGGCACTGAAATCGGCGCGTAAACTCAGAGGAAACTAACCGGATCTGATTTCGCAGATGTGGTTACAGCTCTCTACACCGTTCTGAATCGAAGTTCCCTTGTACAACGGTGCCCTGCGAAATTTCCGAACTTTAGCAGGTGAAAACCATACCCTTATACCTTCACTCCTGGACGTTTCAAACGTCCTTCTATTCAGCCATATCTACGCTTAGTGGCAGCGGCCTGTAGTAGTTTAGTGATCTCTGCAGACTCACTCGTCTCCCTCGTTCTCTTCAGTCTGATTTGGTAGACGACGTGACGATACTGCTCACCACGTCGTGCTGGCTATCCTGTGCGATGCAACGCACGTAACTGCGTCCCGTAACCCATCGCATCCATAAAATCCCGGGTAGTCCCGCTTTTTCTGAGAGCCAATGCGATGGGTTCAAACAGCACGTTATCTAAAGGGCCACACACACGGTCAGTTTGCGTTACACAGGCTGTTGAGCAAACTGGTTGATCGTGTGTGGTGTGGTTTGACTGTTTGTGCAACAGTTTGACGATTGTCAAACAGGTTTGAATTTTGTTGCGCAACAGTCGGTTGTGTAGCTGTTTGAAGCGTGTATTGACATATTTGCGAGCTGTTGTACCACGTCACCATTTCATCATTAATTAGATTACCCTGCCCGAATACACTTCTTCTTTTCAACCAATCTTTTGTCCAAATACTCCTTTTCCTCTTCCGGTATACGGTTTCGTCCTCCGTCACAAAAGCGAGAATAATTGCCAAACAGGCAACTGTGGACATGTTTTCGTTATGACATTTGCCAAGAGACTGAAGTTTGCGCAAACTTACCGTATCGTGTACGGACACAGTCTCTTGTTGTATAGCGCGTTCAGAACCTGATGGCACACGGTGACGCACGGGAGGGGAAGTGAAGGGGAAAGATGTGAATGGAGTGGGTAGCCAGTAGTCTTGCACTGTACGTCGGAACACGGTCTTATACAATTGCTGTCAGCTGTTCCGCACTCCTCGACTGCCAGTAGTCGACTGAACTGACACCCCCGCCGATTTAAATGGACTCGTTCGTTTCGCTGAAAGACCAAATCTGGTTTCTGCGCGTGTGCCATCACGTTTCGAACGTATTATACAACGCACTGTTGTACAACACGCTGTTGGGTAAATTTGTTTGACCGTGTATGGGGCCCTTTAGTGTGATATGCGACTGACTTGTTAGGCTCACGTCAACTAGGTTGGAAGAAATGTTACTTAGACGTTAGGCTGGCACCTTACTGCGTGGCTGTCACATTCGTCCCAGTTTTTCCGGGACACCCCTGGTTTTACTGATTTTTAAAGAGCTCCGTCCCGGTGTTCCGCAAAATTCGGTTCGGGACGCCAAATGTCCCGGGTTTTTATAAGTTATAAAAATACGTTTCTGACGATGTTTACAAACTTTTTACGATCCCACAGCCGGAGAAAACATCCGCAGTAGGGCGAACCACAAACAGGAAGGAAAATGAGCGGGAGAGGAAGGTGTGTAGATTGGTTATTACTTAGTATGAACCGAGACTGCGAAGGATAAGAAACGGATATGTAAAGAAAAATCAGTAACTGAACTGAGTTTGTGTAGCATGATTACTATTGTTGCATATTTTGTATTTGTACTTCGCAGTTTTTATCTTCGTTGTTATTTCTTCTGTCTGCACGGTTCAGCGGCGGCTCCCACTGGACGAATTTCCGTAAAATTTGATATTGTGGGGGCCTTTGAAGAAAATACGCCAAGAAAATCCAAATTAGTTTAAAACTGGGGAAGAATGTCGATCACTTTACACGAGGACCTAAGTACTGTTTATTGTTACAGGTAACATAGATTCACCATAAAAGCAATTTTGTGCAGCACACAGTATTGTTGATAATGTCACATAACTGAACAATACACACTACGGATTGTTACCAGCGCAGTAGTGGTTGCGCGAACCCGCAACATTGTTACGTTTTACGTACATTGTCTATCTTGTTAGGTTATAAGGCGGAGGTGTCATATTACTACGAAACGGTGAATATGTACCAGACTGCACGGGGTCGCATCTTCATTATTACCATCGTGAGAATGTCTGATCTCAGGTAGGCCTTCTAATGCCTGTAACATTATGTACAGTTTTTAAATGTGTACTTCTTTTCCACGGAAACATTGGATCAAATCCGGAACGTTCAAACAATGCAGGATAAAAAGCATAAAATTCTTTGAACGGATGTGTTTATTATAAAATCTGAGTATCAACGTCGTTGTTTATTTAGAGAAATGTTAATATAAAGTGAACCGCTTGTGTCCCATGTTGCTGGCTGCACCATTTTGAATACGTAGGTTGTGTCACATGCAAGATGTAAAGTGATACCACGTATTTAGAAGTCCGTTTACACTCCGCTTGCAGTGTGTATAGAGAATGGTTTAATGCTGAGTTCGTGCAACGTTGAGTTCACCCCAGAACAGGTCATGACGTCCCAGAGCGGGAGTAGAGGTATAGCTCTACTCTTCCTTTAAACTCGGCAGTAGATGCGGGTGGGTGGTCAACGCCACGCCCTGGCCGCTTTACCCATTGTATCCACTGTACAGGAGGCTGGGTGGCCCTCAGGGCCAGTATGAACGGTTCCGGAAAATTTCGCACCCATCGGGATTTGATCCCCGGACCCTCCAGCCCGTAGCGAGTCGCTATACCGACTCCCGGCCCTCACGTGTAACAGTAAAATGTAAACGCCTTAGAGAATTTATCAGATTCATTTTTCGGGGGGGGGTTTGCTGCGAGTGGTATTACAACTATCCTGTGCCCTATTAAGAAAGAAAGAGCAGAAGTACTTCCGTTTCCAACGCTTTTAGTGTAATCACCTTCTCTTCAAATAATCTCAAGAGTTTGCCGACAGTCGGGATGTATGAACTTGTTTGTCACGCGAGGTCGGTTTCGGTTGGTATTTAACAAGGAGTGTAAAAGTCATACATTTCACAATAATTGGGAAGCTTATGCTGAAAACAGGTACCTCTAGCCTACCTGTGTTCATAAATCAATGCAGTAAATTCCTAACGAAGTATCCCAGTCTGAAACCAGAACCCATTTTATCCCGAAAGTATTGAACCAACACATTTGTAATTTGTTTACGGACGAGATAAGGCAGTTGAACAAAGCCATTAAAATCCGCAAAGTTTCAAGTCGGACATCGTCACTTAAGCCTTCTGTTCACACTCTAATGGCATTTCTGACGTCATTTGGTAAATAAATCGTAATATGAGAGGCTGGAAAGTACCTTGCTTCATCTTATCTCTACAGCAAGCAACTTTATATGTGGGTTAACCTCTCTGCCAAGATGCTGCGAACTTCACTGATACGTAGAACATCACATCGTCATTTATTGCGCATAAAGTTGTTCTTTTTATGCTATGTACACAGTTCAACATGGGCAGATCCTCTCCAAACACTTCTTAACACTTGGAAGCATGAATTTGCGTAAGTGGTGTTTAAAAGGTTCGGTTTTTACCTCGCACAAAAATAACTTCCTGGCGAAGAACTGACTATTTGATGAAGAAACTGCTGTCCTTTTATATTAAGTACGACCTTAGCTTCATGTTGACCTTCTAGATCGGAACATGTTGGGGGATGTTGTAGAAGCAGACATTGGTTTTGTAGTGAAAATAGTTGTGTGTGAGATGTTTTACGAGAATTAAAACTATAATAACACAACGGGAAAAGGAAACTGAGGGTTTTCACATTTGTACCGTGCATCCTACTATTATCAAAGTTTTTTATTACCAACTGATGCACAAGAGAAATGTTTTAAAGGAGTACTTTCATGTAAATTTTAAAACTCCTTTAAAAACAAATCTCTTGCACATCAGTTGGTAATAAAAGGCTTTGAAACTGAGGGTGTTTACATAGTTTAATTTATCGTACCTTTGATGGTTTTCACCAGCAGCTATTCTGTGAAAACGTAGCAGTATGCACTATTACCACCTTCCTCTCTAGAACACGTGAGAACTGATTATTTACGTATTGGACCGGGATGCTGATAAGTTCTTAGCCAGACCAGGAAGGAAACAAGCTCGGAAGCATGTCAGGGACGCGCGCGATCTCAACAACATCGAGACGCGAGTTGTCATCAAGTTTTTTTTTTCCTGCAAGGCAAGGCACCGAAGGAAATTCACGCCATTCTGACAGAAACATTAGCTTGTTTCCTTCCTGGTCGGGCTAAGGACTTATCAGCACTCCTGTAATTGTTTTGTTTCTTTACCGTGCATTCGGCTAATGTGTCTTGCACAGCCATAACTATACACATCTACTGTGTATGTTACTTGAAAACGAAATCGCCCTATAACCTGCCATTAAGACACAGAGGGGGAGTAGAGGTATAGTTCTACTCTTTCTTTAACCTCGGTGCTAGGTGGGTTGGACAGTAAATGCCACGTACCGGGGATGACCCGTTGACCATTGTATGGGAGAGGTGGGTCCCAGGACCGGTGCGAAAAATTTCGCCCGCATCGGGGTTCGATCCCCGGACCGTCCTTCCCGTAGCGAGTCGCTATACCGACTGAGCTATCCCGCCGTGTGTCGTTTATTATAAACTTGTAGTACGTACATCGGTCATACGACCATCCCCAGCGAGACCTACTTTACACACAGCGATAATTGCTTAAAGGTTGTTACATCCGTGGATTCCTTTAGTGATGATACTGTGATTATTTTTATCATATGAATCAATTAAAACAAACATTACATGTCACTATTAAAACTTATTATCCTCTAAAATTTTATAGTAGGCTGTACTGGGTTTATGTTCGCGCGTATTTATATAGAAAGTCATTGACATCGGGGGTGTGCAACAATCGGCTGGGGAGATTGTATTATGCGGTCCGCGGCCACGTGTTTAGATTATATATTATACAAATTGCACAGTAGTTTAAGGAATTAACTCTGATTGTTACAGTGCAACCCGCGAACTGGCTCACACGAACGGCTGTGGCCTGTTACCAAAAAATGTTGGACACCCTTGATTTAAATACTTTCACCTCATACACTCTATATGTGTGTCCATCAGTATATAAACCTCGCTGATCCGTATTGCACTGGCAGAGAAGATTAATGTAGAGATATTGCTTTCTTTGTAGGGCGATTGTTGTTGTTAGCCCGCAGAAAGGTCCTGCGTGTATCCTTGTATTATAGCTGGTGTACAGCGTTACTGAGATTGTAAATTACTAGACATTTTCGTGAAGCTTAGAATTAGTAGTGCGTAGGCAGAGCATGGTTAGCATGTGACGCGGCTAATATGTCTATAATTACATGGTAAAATTCCTGGAAAATATTAATCTTATGTTCCAGTTATCTGTAGTTAGCTAATGCAATCGGCGAACTGCACAACGACGAAGGCATCGGTCGTGACAAATGCAGATCCTTAGGGCAACTCCTAATGAGCCGACGTTCTTGTGAAATTACGATCATTGTTGCAGCAGATCACCTAACACTGTATTAACAGCATTGCAGCACTTTAAATTTTGTCACTGCATTTACACTTTGTTGTTTTACTGACCGTCCATTATCCTGGCTTCAAGGAAAAAAGACGTGGCTTGAATTCATTCCATGTTGATTTTATGCCACGAACTTCTGTTTCTTTATGTCCGTACGTAATATGTAATTGTTATTGTTTAAGGGTTGGGTGTCGAGCCTTTTCTTTTTTATTTCCACTGCATAGGGCCGTAACCTTTTTGGGCCGGCTCGTGCGCCGCACGTGTAAAAATCACAGTACGGTTTATACGTCCGTTCATTCTTCCGTCTCTCATAAGACAGGCGACAGCTTTCCTAAGGCGAGTTCTCCACAGAGTGCGAGCTAGTGCTTCCTCTTTCAGTTTACAGTGTCCTCTGTTTTTCATAAGGCCATCCGGTAGCTGCTTACGTCTTGTTCTTCGTCGTCCGGTCACTTCTGTCCTTCCCTTTATCCTTCCTTCAATAACTCGTTTCAGAAGGCAGTTCCCTCGCAAAATACGGCCAATTCAGTTAGCCTTCCTTCTTTTTATTGTTTGTAGCATATTTCTGCCGTCCTTGACTCATTGTACTACTTCATTTCTCACATGGTTGGTCCAGCTGATGTGTATACGTAACCTCCTAAATTACTGTGTAATATTTATGGTGCATGTAAAATTTGCAAATGTGGCCGCAGGCCGGAAAACACAAGCCGTCAGGCTTCGGGTTGGACACCCCTGGTATAAAGCGATACGAAATCACATTTAACTATGAAATATGGCGAGCACATCTCTTTTTTTCGTTGATCTTTTCGAACATAAAATAACAGTAAACTGTAGAGTACTGCTAAGAAGGAAGACGTGCTTATCATAGGAAGGTTTTTGGTTACGGCCAATAGGAGACCTGTATTTTATTGCGTCACGTGACTCATGGATCATTCGGAGCCTCGCAAGCAAGTGTGCTGGCAGAAAAGCGATATCGATAACAACAGGGACGTCATCTGTGCGTAGCTGTGGAAGCTTACTTGCTTGTGGCAGCATGTAATCTAAATGTCCGTACTTCGCCTGAATATAGGTGGCTTCCTGTCAGTACCACAATATATAGCAGCAGCTAAGATTTTGTAATAGGAACACTCAAAATAAGTTGTTCAAGCACGTAGTAAAAAAAGAAACCTCCGTGACTGATACGGATGACATCAGAACACTGTGCCGCCATACTTGCACAACGCTGTAACAACTGTGGCAACCGTACATTTTGGTACGAGTACATTTAATATCTACCGTCCTGGTTTCTCTTTACGTCCGTGGTACGCAACAAAACAATTTGTATTCTTATATACATGTGTTGTGTGACGAGTTTTCCAACCTTAGATCGTATGGAGCTAGAAATGCCCCATAACTTATGCATATATGATGCAACGTTGTCGCATGTTGAATGTCGGTGTGTAACCACTAAACTGCTCCATCACACATGATCCTCGCCGACAACCATCAGCAGACTAGCGCTTGTAATGTTGCCAGACTGGCCTGCGCAGTCAGAACTGCCTGGTCAGCGTAAAATCACATGACGGTAGTTCGGGGCGTTCGTACGGGTGACCGAGATACTCGCAAAGACGCGCGGACTGTCTGTCAGCTTAGTACGTTTTCTTTTAAAAACTCTAGGCTGACTGTAGCTGATTCGTGATGTCTGGATGGACCCTTTTAGGTACAGTGGTTATTCAAACATTCTAAATGCCCGTTCGTCACCCCCACCGTACTTTTTTTTGAGTCGTATGACTGAATTAACAGCATAAGGAGTGATGTCTTAGCGGAACGTGAGGTAAAAGAACTGAATGTTCAAGGCGTGTATATATATATATATATATATATATATATATATACACACACACACATAAAACCATGAAGGCCCGGAAGGGGAGTAGAGGTATAGCCCAACTCTTTCATTAAGCTCAGCACTAGATGGGGTGGGTGGTTAATGCCACGCCCCGGTCGCTTTACCCTCGGGAAAGAGATCCGGTACCCCTTATACAGGAGGCTGGGTGGGCCCCAGGGCCGGTCTGAACGGGTGCGGAAAATCTCGCCCCCACAGAGATTTGATCCCCCGACCATCCAGCCCGTAGCGAGTCGCTATACCGACTGCACTATCCCGACACATACACATACACGCGCGAGCGTGCGCGCACACACACATATAGGTCATTATTTTATCTGGCAATTATTGTTTGTCACTTTCTTCGGGCTACTGTAGTAATGTAGTGCACTTATCCGACCGCCCATAAGCGCGGTGCAATAGCTGCGGGAAGTGACAAACGATGGTTGTCAGATAAAGTGAGGATTTGGGTAGATGGACGTGAGGTTTGATATGCTATACGTATTTCTGCCCAAATTTTATGTTGCACTTCTTGTTCTCAAGCAGACCTCCCAACTTGAGTGTCAAAATTCCGTTCTTATGCAGCTCTACCAGCGTTATCAACACGTCGTCATAATAGTCCTCGCAGTACAGAATTCAAAATGTAATCCATACACTGTAAGTGCCGAGCTGCTTTTCCTCTTGCCTACTCCAAGCAGTCAGCTTCCCATCTCCTTGACTCTTCGCTTCCCAGCGCTCTGCTTTGTTTTCAGTCTGTCTTTACAATAAGGACGAGCGGGCACTGCGTGGGGAACCTTTGTAGTCCCCATATTTCCTTCAGATTGGATATCCCGTCTTCTTTTGGAACGAAACACCCTATTTGTTCGGTTATATTATCTGTTTTCCTGTAATTGTGTAATGTCTCACTACCTCACCTCCCCCCTGCCGAATTCTGTTCTTTTTATTTTTCCTTTGGCCGTCCATGGCTCAGGAAGTTGGTCGCAGGCTTGTCACATCGTAGGGCCGGGTTCGATCGTAGGCCGTTATATGTACGATCTGTGGCGGACAAAGTTGCACTGGGACAGGCGTCTCTCCAAGTGCAGTACTTCAGCTGTCCTCTGTTAGTATCACCCCACCAGTGCTGGATACTCATGTTTCATTCATCTACCATTTGCTTGTATAATTTTTAGCAGTTGACATCATCGTTAAATAGTATGCGACTGCTACTACTTGTTTTTATCTCCTCTTCAGCCTCTTCTTCTCTTCTACCTCCTCTTGCAAGGGTTAATACCACAGCCATTATCGTTGGCAGAATTATGAGCCATTTCTTCGTCCCCACCTTGAACGTGGCCGGAAAACGTTATGTTGTGTAACTTCTGTCAGTTGACAGCGTCGTTAAATTATAGTAAATGTATCCGCCTTCCCTTCCTCCTCCTTTCCCTTCTTTTTATCCGACTACACCTTCAGAGGGGTAGTACCACCTCTATTTTCGTCCGGAAACTTAGGAATTGATGACGAGATTTTAGGTGAGATTTCTACGAGTGCTTTGCTCGCCCCTGACGTAGAGAAGGCCGAAGGATGAGTGACATCCCACTCGTCGTCGTCTTACATCTACGTCTGAAGAAATGCTGACTTCGCCTAGTGGACTACAGAAATGTTAACATTAACAACACTGCATTTGTATTCGCAATAGGGAATTACGTTTTATGTGTTTTGCCCTCAGCTGGTGCTGTTTGTTTTTTCACCCCCACCCCCACACTGTCTGCAGCAGAAACTTCAAACAGATAGCCAGCATTGTATTAGGCCGCCCCGTACACCGAAAGACGTCAGCACAAGTGAGACAGCATATCAGACTTTACTTAGAACAAAGCTGTATGTGTGAGCCATGTGGGTTAAATTACCTATAAGCAAGACAGTTCGCACTACATCGGAAAAGAGCGCACGTGTTATCTGGAAACAGATCTAAGCTCATATTGTGTGCCGCGGAGCTTGGTGGGGCTCGGAGATCAAAATGCGCAAGTTGGATGTGGCAACCAGCCGACTTTGATCAGTTGTCAGAATTCCTGGCCTTGTTGAAAGGCGTAGAAACATCAACGAGTACATAAAATGATTCAGTGTAGAAGGTAAGCAAACCTACCTTCCCTAGACTGAATAAACAATGTATGTCGCGCTTGTGTAATCCTGTTATTCGCATGTGTGTATATGCTGACGTGATTTATAAAGGACAAATTTATTTAACGGCGTTACTGAATTTCTAGTAGCTTTTTGTCATTATCGTATGTATTTCCTCAGTCAGCTGATACTGACAGAGCAAATACCGCCATGTGGGAGTTCGCGGAAATATTTTGACTTAACAAAGGGCCTTTACACTCGAAACTCCTGTGTAGTGTGGCTATCTCCCTTTAGTTACAGACAGTACAGTTTTGAGGCGTTCTTTACGAAATAAAATAAGAATGCATTATGCGAAGACGAGGTCCGTCCGTCAGTCCTCTCGCCCTTCTGTGTGTATCAGCGAGTAAACCGATTGTCGTGTTTGGATGAAACTTGGTATCGGCGATGTAATTTTTTTATGTTTTCCATCCCGAAGTGTTATATAAATACAGCACGTCAGGCAATAACACAACACTTTATTTATATACAATAAAAATAGTATATTGTTAAGGCGACATGTTTCGACCTTTATTAGGTCATCTTCAGGCCCTCTGAGGAAACAGATCCAAGAACTATGTTTCAATGCATTGTGGGATCCCAAATGCTTACAAATTTATGTTATAGGAAAGTAAAATACATAAGTTTATATATATTGAACTTTTTGTGTGACGGTCTTTTCATTGAAAGGTTTAAAAATTATCAGATATGGCAGTATATTAAAACCAGCTGTGTATAAAAGACTGTATAAAAGGCGATGTACACATAATTACGTTAAGCAGTATTTGAGTGTCGTAAATATCGGTGCAGTGAAAGGCATACTTTCATGAAATGTTGCCCAATTTTTTATATTTTTTCATCCGATTAGGAGAGAAATCGGTAGAGATGTCCAGCTGTTGTGGTTGAACCGGGCAGAGTTTCGTTAGAGGCGGTTTAGTGACAGCCGCTCTGTACTTACGGACGTAAATGATATTTAGCTCGTACTTTGTATATTTTACGTCCGATTTGGATAAAATTTCGTACAGAAAATGAAAACAAGCATTTATTGATAGTGAGTAGAGACCGTACGTTAGAGGGCGTAAATATATTTCTGTCCGTACTTTCTCCGCGTGTTGTTCGATTCGACTGAAACTCGGTGTAACAAATGAGCGTGTAATGCCGTTGAACATTTCCTGGTTACTAGAAACTCTGCCCAGGAAATGTTACACTATTCTTGTGGGCTTATATTAAATTACATTTGGCGTGTACCATGAAGGCATACGCGTATTGCTTATCGGAAGTAAAGAACTCCTGAGTAAAGTCATTGCACCAATTCTTGTAATAGGAGATCTCGTAAATTGAAAGCATTATCAATTGTACACTCTACTTGTTCAAAGATCAGCCCTACAATTGGGCCGAAAGATGTAGCTGGAATTATAACCTAATATATCTAATAAAATATAAAGATGGGTATGATTTTATATATATTATATTATATTATGTTATGTTATGCTATGTTATGTTATGTTATGTTATGTTATATTACAAGGTGGTTCAAATATGACCGGGACTGATGTCGCCAGATTTACACACAAACAGTCCCGGTCATTTTTGAACCACCTTGTATATTATATTTTATCATTGCACTACGTCATGGAGTACACCATTTGCAATATGGTTGCGGATCAGCAGACAAAGAATTTCTAGCCTGAAGCCCTTTTAGTGTATAAAATTCAATTCGTACCCCACAGAGAACACAGTTTGTGTCCTTTCAAAGACACGTCGGTTATGCTTTGTAGGTAATTAATTGCTCTTTATTGTGAAAGTCATACGGTACCCATAAATACACTGTCGATAAAATACAGAGCTTTTAATGCCGGTACATGTAGTTAGACTGTAATTAAAGCGTTACACACACAGGCACAGCTTCAGATTGTTTGGTGCCGTCGTTACCTCACTGCTGCTCTTTTGCTGTTTCGTACGTAATTGAATGTTCAGAACAACGTGTTAATGAGATCGGCGGTATGGCCATACTTCATGTCGCCGATTCAAATGCCGACCCTGAAGTCAGATGCAAGGTAAAGTTCATCCTAGAAGAGAACATGAAGACCCAGAGGGGATGTAGAGGTATATCTCTGCTCTTTAACCTCGCCGCCAGATGGGACGGGTAGGCAAAGTCACGCCTCGGCCGCCCTAACCCCGGCAGAGAGACCCGATACCCATTGAGCAGGATGCTGGGGATGTCAGATGTCGTTAATGAATATTTTCTCTGCTTTACTCAGTGCCTGCAAGTAATTGTGGCCACGACTGTTTCCCTGCACGTTGTGACCAGTTACTTAATTCACAAAACCGTTAACCGCCCGACTCCACCTATCGCAGGCACATGCAGACCATCGTTAAGGTATTCACGCTTACATCATGTATAGTCATCATGTAGTCTTAAGATATGAGGTTCTGTCGGTTTTGACTATCACGAACAATGTCTGCCGACATTTGACACCATGAACTGTAGTGGAAATTTACCGCTGTTTCGAAGGAACCATCTGCCTCCATCTTCATGGTGGAGGGATAAGACGCACTGAAAAATCAAGGTTCTGATAGGACAGAAGCAAGGACCTTGTTCCTCGAAGTTCGAAAAGAAAATGTTTCAGGAGGGAAAGAGACGGAGATCCCCCTCGCCCCCGCCTCCCAGGAACCTAACGAGTAACACGGTACATGGTTTGAGCAGGGTGCAAAGCGTCATATAGTGTACCTAGTGGGTCGACTTCGACGTCTCTGTAAAGGAGGACGTACACCCGGCGTCAATTTATGTCAGACGACAATGCATCACATAGCTGAAGACGATATATAATTTTGACAGCAAGTAACCCAGCAGTCAATACACGCCGTTACATGCACCTGTTAAACGGACGTCATCTGTAACATTTTGCGATAATTTTTCCTTTTGCCTTGTCTGGACGGACTCACGTTGTCGCTTATGGAGTTGGTTATCTTGATGGGGAACGCGGCAATAGCTACAATATGGAATTCGTAACGATAGTATCATTTGCTGATTTGCGTAGCCGAGTAGACTGGGAGATGGGAAGGTAATATAGATATTCTATAGGGAGCCGGGACAGGATAGTGAATACATCAAGTAGGCTATGGGCTGGACGGCCCGGGGTTCGAATCCCGGCAGGGAGAAAAGATTGTTCCCTTCTCCAAACCGTCCATACCGGCTATCTGGTCCCCCCAGCCTCCTTTTCAGTGGGTACCGAGGTTTGTTTCCCGAGGGTAAAGCGGCCGGGGCGAGAAGTTGACCACTCGCCTCCATCTAGCGCCAAGATCAAGAATTAATGGATATGTACTGCTGCTCCTTCAGTATGCCTTCATGACGTGGACAGGAACAAATGTACTTTCCCTTTACTTAATGCATATTTAATCATGGTATATAAGTATGTGGACGGCATATTTGAACTACTGGCTTGTCATGATCTGTGAATTCCTTTTTGTTTGCGCTGTCTGTGCAGGTAACTGGGTTGAAAGAATGACGATTAATGATTTCACAGGGTTTAGAAGAAGACGGTTATGGCTGTTTGAAACTCGCTCGTACCAATTGACTGAATAAAACCTCGAAAGTGATGTCATAGCCATTTCTGTTGTGGCGGGTGAAGAATGTACTGCAGCGGTGGCCATGACCTTCCGAAATATTGATTTGACCCACTTCACGTTGAACCGTGTTCTTTCATTGCCCCAGCACTGCGACGCCAAGCCTAGGCGAAACCCTCCTTATTTCGTGATAATGTGAGAGTAAAGGTGGCCATATGCAAAATTAGGTACCACTCTGTAGGTAAATGGAGTGGAGGTCAACCTCATATATCTGCCGCTTGAGCTCTGAAGAGCAGCCCTCACTGGTTGTTGGTTAGTAGGCTGGGTGACCTCCGAGTCAGTCTGCTCGCTATGCAGAAGAGGCAATTTTCCGTGCGAGATGGGAGGTTCTCACAGCGGCGTAGATTGGCGTAAGGTACCGTCGTTTTCATCTTCAGGGTGGTCCAAGACCTTAGTCGGAGGCTGCAAACTGCTCTGAAATCTTGGTACAAATATATCTGTGTTTACGGCGTCATATCCCAGAATACGTCTTCAGAAACATATCTTCTGCTGTATGGCGTCGAACCCAGATTCACATTTGTCAAAATCTTATCCTAGGAGGAACCGAGATAGCGTAGACAGTAGAGTGACATATCTACGGATATGGCGGTCTGGGGTACGAATCCCGACTGGGACAAAGGATTTATCTCTTCTCCGAAACGTCCAACCCAGTTCAGGGGCTCCACACAGCCTCCTGTTCAATTGGTACCGGTGGCTCTTGCCCGGAGGTAAAGCGACTGGCTGTGAAGTCGACCATCTTTGTCTATTGTCGAGGTTAAGAATTAGTGGAATTTTACCTCCACTCATCCATTGTGCCTTTATGGCGTGTATAAGGACAACTTTACCGGAACCGTGACTAGCTCGTAGCCTACTCACTGTAGTTACCAAGCTATCGCGATTTTGTTATTTCGTTTTACGACGCTCCATGTTCTTTTTATTGCGGAGTCATCTGCGGAGAATTGTTAGACCTAACTGAGGAACGCCAAATTGCATGGCGTATTTAAGAGTCGTGTCTGCAAATTGGGTAGGTTCTGAGCCCAGTCGACTTATTTCATTCCAGGAATCACGACTATACTGATTAGTTGCTTTCTGTGGTGGAACTAAATGAGGAAGGACAAATATACGATAATGTAGTTCCCAACAATGAAAGTCAAAGAGCCTCTTTTACGCAACGCTGGCTCTGTTTCAAGGTAACATGAAGAATCTTGCTGAATGCTTTCCCACCATCACATCTAAATCTCTGAGTGCTGATTTCTACAGGGCATTTCATAATGTACTCCGGGATTACAAAAATTTATTATAGGAAAACCGTAGGACACGTATTTACGAAACCTGTGCAGATAGAAGGAACAACTCAAATT
>Ga0123355_10004974_pt1 | contig 19350 bp, 11 predicted proteins | sample TergutEmb28metaG_3_FD_89872 | JGI IMG/M metagenome (GOLD analysis project Ga0123355, IMG submission 89872) | Embiratermes neotenicus P1 segment gut microbial communities from Petit-Saut dam, French Guiana - Emb289 P1 | ecosystem: Host-associated > Arthropoda: Insects > Digestive system > Gut ... | reverse complement strand
CACCCCTCGTCGGCTGTCCGCGACTGCTTATTCAATATATTCGCAGCTACCCTCCTTATCGGAGGCCGTTCCTCTATCCGCAACCTGAGGACGCGCCATGCCGTGGTGACAGGGACCCACTACATAGCCAAAGTCACTTTATATATCAATATTCAATAGAAGTGTGGAATCAAGAAAAATCGTATGTGATTTATCTCCGGATTTCTGCTTCAAAACCCGCTTGTTGACCTCAACATTTACTCCTTTACAGTTTCCATCCCCCCCCCCCCCCCCCCCCCCAAGCTGAACGTTCAAGTTCCTGGACAATGTGTTGTGGATGCACGAGGGATGGCTCGGCGATGTCACTGGTACGTCAGTCACCTGCAATTAACAACAACGCAACAAAACACAGTCACCGGATTCCTCATCCTGTACTTTTCCAAGTTCATATACCGGCTACAATACCGACGTTTCAGGAGGCACTATTTGATCCTGCCAAAATAATAATGAGATGATGCTTCAAAATACGTCAGGCCATGGCGCGATTCACGCCGCTAGTGGAAAGATTCTCAACGAGAAGGACCAGGTTAATTCCCCAGTTATGTCTATGCGAAACATGTGGTGGGAAAATAGCCGTGGTATCAGGTCCCCATAATCTGTTTCTCTTTCTCCCCCGTCATTTCAGATTTCAGCACTGATCGATTATCATTGATCTATCACACAGGGGATGGAAAATGTGTCGAATGGCGGGCGCAGTTATGCATAGATAAGATGTCGCGCTGAAAAGTCAATAAGACGCATGATCGGACAAATTAAGTGCCATGTTCAACAGTGTTTAGTCAGTTGTAGAAAACCTAAATAAATGTGCACTCTTTATAAATGCGCATCGCATCTCACATATACATTAAAAGTGTCTGCTTCCTTCAAGAAGAAAGCAGTCTTTTGATGTTCTACAGGGAAATAGTAGCTGTTTATTAATACGTGGTAGCTTCAAAATGTCCCAGAAATCACTTTATATCTGACAAATACAGAACAGTACAATCATTTATGCTGCATTTCCTTCAAAATATTCCGCTGATGCAACTATAAACTTCTGACAGCTACTTTAAAGGTGATTGCAACATTCCTGGAAGTCATTTTGTAAAAACCTTTTCAGTTCTTTCGTCGCATTCTTAAGGATATCAGTAGCACCACAAAAGCGCTGTCACTTAAACGCCGATTTCAGTCAAGGTAACAGGCAAAAATCAGCTGGAACCAGGTCAGGGATGCTCCAGTGTTGTCACATTGTTCTTTTGTTAAGAAATCCATGGCAGAAACCGACCGACGTGCTGAAGCATTGTCATGAAGGAGAAACCATATGTTGACTCTCCATTTTTGGGACATTTCTTTCTGATCGCATTCCAAGCCGAAGAAGGAGGGTGATGTTCATTTTTTTATTCATAGTCTCCAGAGATGAGCTCACAATGAACAATACACTGGCAGACAAAATGTTCTGTAAAGTAAACAGCGAATTCCGGGAAATTTTTGAAGATACGACGCGCAAGATGCGTAAAGAGATGGTGCGGAGAAAAAAGCTTTCGACGCTAAACCTGGCAGTACACAGCAACCGCTAGGAGTTTCAAAGAATGTAACAAATCTTATGTAATTCTTATTACGTGATCCATGACTGACTCTTCATACAGTCAACTTCGACAATTTTTGTACCCACCTGTTCACCCACTAATGAACACCCAGTACACAGAAAGTAATTCTTGAGGGCACAAACGTCGTTCTGTTCCACAAAAAATTCCCATTTAAAATATCACAAATTTCATTACTTGTTCACAACAGCCTGTAACGAGTCCCTGTTTTGGACTAAGTAATCCATTCTACAAACTCCCCGTCTGATATATCGTGATAAAATTTTACAATATAAACCAAAGAAAAGCATGTTTTCTAAGTTAATATTTCAATTTTTAATTCTGACGTCTTCTAGATGTTTCGAACCCGAGGGTTCATCTTCAAGAAGATGGTTTTTTATGCAGTTACAATATGGTACGTTTTATACGCAACAGTGTCAGCAGTCCACTAGGTAAAACAGTGTGTTCGAACACACTCTTTTATCTACTGAACATCTTCCTGAAGACAAACCCTCATTTTAGAAAAATGTAGAAGATATAAAAAATGAAAAATTTAAATATTAATTTAGGAAATACGGATTTTGTTGGTTTATATTATATAATTACATTACAATGCACGGTGCAAAAAATATAAAATATTTTTATATAATTTCAAATGTTACCATTTCACGTTTATATTCGGGCTCTCCAATGACCTCCCCCCTCTCCCGCAACCAACCAATAAAATAGAAGCATTTCTCCGACACTCTTTGCATACTACATGATCCGACAGCCTCTCTCTCTCATCAGATAATATTCAGCAAACATTAAAAAGTTCATTATATTGCAATTACTTTCAACCATGTGTTCCTCCACGTTAGGTCCACAATGCCAAAGTCACGAAGTGTTCACACGATCTCACACGACAGTCACAGCATCAGTCTTAATTCTGTTGCACAAATAATTTAAGCCGGCAGATTTACCAACCTGGCAGGGCTAACAAAGTTTTTAGTGGCTTATCAATGGGTATATACGTCGCGGTCCAGTAGTTGCCATTCCTGAATCGTCTTTGGTAGATCTCAGGTTCACATCCAGGCCCGGATACCAGTTACCGTGATGTTTAATGTGATTCTTCTCAGTCTGCACAGGATAATGTTGGGATACTATCTCAAACTAGGCCACCCCATCTTTCCACCACATCCCGTTCAACGAACTTCTCTTTTTCCACTTGACTCCATAGAATCTGAAATACTGACCAACTAAACTAAACCAAACTAACTAGCTAACTAGTTAGCTAACTAACTAACACCATGCAGAATGTCCTTCAAAAGTAAAGAGCTCCTCAGCCAGTCAAAATCATCCACAAATTTTTTTGAAGCATAGCTTTCATTACCGTGTTTACAAGATCCCTCCATTTGCCCACACCCTGAGCCAGATCAAGTCAGTCCATGCTGTTCCATCGGTTTCTTTAATATCTGTTTAATATTATCCCATCTACTTTTAGGTCTTCCAAGTGATCTCTTTCCTTTAACTCTCCTCACCAAAGCCCTGTACGTACCTCTCCCCCCTTCCATGCCACATGGCCTACCCATCTTATCCTTCTTTATTTGATCACCCGGAATATATCTGGTGAGCTTCACAAACCCTGTAGGTCTTCACTGGCGTTAAATAACCAGGCGTCGTAAATTCTCATTAAGGTAACCGGTGTTTCTGTGATTACGTCACTGCGCCGATGCCACACGCAGCTCTGTGCAGCTATTGGTGGTTACACGAAGCTGTTACGACTTGATTAGTGGCCCCATGTGCATTGTAGGTAGAGCCAGACGGCCTAAACATGACACCTGTTAGGCACGATTAATCAACTAAATTGGGCATAACTACCTGCACCGTAGGTTCAGGCCCGTCTGAGTGGAACACTGCACGAGGTTCAACTATACTCAGCACAAATCATAATATGCGACAGTGGGGCCCACCCACCCTCTAATTCAATGGATACCGGTGGCTGTATCTCGGAAGTAAAGTGACACAAAACACCTACTTCCATCTAGTACCAGGATAAAGAATGCATGGATATATACCTCTAGTATCGTATATGTGTGGGCCGGATAGCGTAATCGGTATAGCTAGTGGCTACGGGCTGGACGTTCCGGGGATCGAAACCCGGTGGGGGCGAGATTTTCCGCACCTGCCCAAACAGAACCTGGGGCTCACCCAGCCTCCTACACAATGGGTACCGGGTCTTTCCCGGGGGTAAAGAGCGGCCGGTGCGTGATGCTGACCCCTCACCCTCTTCTAGTGCTGTGGTCAAGAAAGAGTAAAACTACACCTCTACTTCCCCTATGGGCCGTACGGCCTGTACAGAGTCTCAGTGCCTGTACAAGGATGCACTTTACTTTTTACCATATACGTATTCGTAACGTAGTGTTTACATAGGCGCAAAGAAAATTTACTTTTACCTTTCGTGAATCAGGACGATGAGTTGTGTTGCTGTTCGAAATGAGGTCGTAGTTTTATGCGGATGAATACTGCGGACGAAGGGTCCGTCCAGTGGCAGACATTAAAACTATTCTTTCCACACTACTCCCCCTAAACCTCTCATTTTCTTTATCTACATCAGGCTAGTAATCGATATTCAGGTAATTTTTCCCGAAGTCTTACAGCCACCATTTGGACAATTTTCATTACAAACACCTGAGTTCAACGCAGCAAATTCCTTCCCCACAACTAAACACACACTTGACATTAACATGTTTCCATACTGGCTGTATTGACGATTCTGATCTCCTAAGATGTGATGCTGTATGAATGGTTTAACATTTCCCGACATTTTGAAGTTTTCACCCCCCTACAAACACAGCAGAAGGCACACGTTTCTGTCAAACGTTAGGTAATATTTACCCAACTACACGGCTTCATGTCCCTTAAGAAGTGAATCCTCAAACCAGTAGATCATCAGATAGGCAAGACAATATCTGCTCTTTTGTATAGATTTCAAAGTCGTTAGTTTGTCAAATATAGAGCCAATGAACCCTGAGTTATGCCAATGCATTCTCCCATTCTTTATACTACTCCTACTAGAAGGACGAGCGGGCGATATCTTGGGACCTTCTAATAAACGGATGATCGTTCTCCACTCCCCTTGGTAGATTTTATATAAATGTAAATATTCGCACAAATTTATGGCATCTTTAATACTATTCTACCTTACACATGTCGTCCTGCCTCAGTTCGTGAATGAAGGACTGTAACTTCTACACTAGCGGTGAGCTAAATGGGATCCTTCTAACTTTTCAGTTCGGCCAGCGAAAAATTTCCAGAACCACGAAAAATGAAGAAGTAAGAAATTCGACCAATATTCATTTCATCCGAATTTTAACAAAAGTATCGACTCAAACACCCGTCGTATTCCTTACATTACAGCACACTTTTCATGCCAAATTTAGACAGAATTTTCACGCCATATAAAATTTTACTACTGTTGCACTTGCCCAAAGTAACGCAAATGCAGTTGTTATATATGTTCGGAACATTTTACTCAACATTTACTATAAGACAGATTAGCTTCAAACTGTCTAAGATTAATTCGCTTCTTTAAGCCTGATTTTAAATAAATTTCTTTTTCCGTCCATTTCACGACAACCCCTAGTGGGGCATGACCTCCTAATTATCGGGCTTCACGATCACACTCAGACACATCACAATCGGTAGGATTCCCCTGAACGAGTAATCATCCCGTCGCACATACCTCCACCTGACAACGTACAACAATCACATGAGACAGACACCCATACCTCCGATGGGATACGGACCCAAGCGAGAATTCCCAGACGCACGCCTTAGACTGCGCTGTTAACGGGATTGGCGCTAATAAGTCTTGCCACCCAAAGTACTAGCATTACAGAGGAGAGGGTATTATCATTAATAAGTATAGTACATAATTATTACTTAAAATGTGGTCAGCAATTATTCTTTTCTCTTGACTTGGTCCTCATTCGAAAGAGGTTACTCGCCTCAGTTCGACACCAGGATGTTTCTTACAGTCTGACAGCAATATCTACGTACATCTGAGAGTTTTTCTAGATTATTAAAACGTCGAATATTTTTGTAGCACTTTTTACAGTGTCATGAGGAGAGAGAAAGTGGTAAAATTTCCTTCAGAAGCCTGTTCTGGCCTTCGGAGGAGTAGAAAGTACATTACTCTTCTGTATTTTCGTACAGAGTCTGTGCCACTGTGTGTGTATATGTGTTTCAGAATACCCACAGGAACCGCATGGAATTTGAATTTGAAATGTGGATCAATATATGTATTCCAATAGCCTATTTCTCTGCAGCCACCCTTATTCTTTCCTTTTCTTTACTTTCTTACTTCTTCCTATCTCGCTCCTTTCACCATCCATCACGTTCTGCTGTCGTCGCGTACATTACTTTACTTCATGTTGTACGCCATACGAACTCGTTGTCACTGTTCGGTTCCCTTGACAACGACCGGAGATACGAAATAGAATCTACTGACGTCAACAAGCCTTCCTTTCATAGAAACATCAGAGTATTTTATGTGTTTTAGAAATATCGAGTCCAGCGCTTCAAATATCACTTCAAAATTCTGAGAAAAAAAATTCCTTGAAAGCGTAATTTAAACAAGACGCATCATGAAAAATGTAATTTCGTGCTGCCCACACCGTGCAAGAACGTAATGGGCGCAGAGAAAAGGGGGTCTTCTAATTCTTAACACCGGCACTGCGTTGAGTTCAGCGGACAACCTCACGCTGCCAGTCGCTCTACCCTCGGTAAAGGACCCTAGTACACTTGGAATAGGATGTAGGGTGGGCCCCAAAGCCGATCTGGGAGTGTGGGAGAGAAAAAATATCTTGTTCCCTGCGGGCATTCAAACACGAATCGCCCAGCCCATATCTTAGTCACATTACCGACTGAACTATTGCAGATGCTGTACGTGCCATAAGAACTGTGTGACGTGTACAAAAAGCAGTGAATTTTCTTTTTTTTTTTTTTACTTCTTACCACGCAACAAATAAGGAACACTCTTGTCACATTTTTCAGGCATCTTGTGTGTGCGTGTATGTGTGATACTAAATCCTCAAGATGCCGCTGTGTTCAAAGTCGAAACACGTCTCAAATCTTCAGTACCAAAATCTTTCAATATACTTCAGTGTGCACCCATTTTCATACTACGTCTTCAACCCGACGTCAGCTCTACTCACACAAATAAAGTTTAATTCAACCTCACTGAGGTGTATAGTGAACTGTTTGTATTGGTATTTGCGTACTGAGACAATGACAGCTGGAACGATCCTCCATGCAGGTGTACTACTGTTGTTATGAAGCCGTTGATGGGTACATATTTTTGGATCGGTAATGCAGCCACAGAGTGTTCCGATAAAATGCGCTTTCCAGACAACATCACCGCTTAATTCTATCACGTTGTCATTCAAGAAATTCTCAAGATCATGTCGTGTATATTAATTTAATCTATCATTTCATAATATCAATGGTACTGCAAAGGGATGAGAGGTATCAAATATTCTCATTAAACTTGCGATATCCTTTCATATTACCGATAAAACAAGCCTCTCTTTCAAACCTGAACGACTTTGCTTAGGTCAAAAGCCTATTCTATTTGTGGCAAAAGGGGAACCTATCCTACTACCAATGTCTTTGGAAAAAAATATCCCACGGCCTTACAATACAGAAAGAGAATCATATATTTTTTACATTCATAACATCAAATTGATAACGATAAGCACAAAAGAGCTTTGTTTTATTCCTTCTGTTACCACTGGATCCAATAATCTTTGTATTTACTACAAGGTTCATCTGTTGCGACGGTTTATCTTGTTTTATACGGCGTCAAATTGGTGTAAACCTCTGACCAAACCTATATAGAAAGAGGTGCTTTGGCCTTCATAAATTTCGTGCCTTATACCAGGAATGTGGGCATGATATAAAGGTTGATTTATACATTCAGGTCTCTCTGTTTCTCTCTTACACAATCACCCAGACAAGAGGAAAAAATTCACGAAACTACCGCTGAAAATCCGGAGGTGGGTTAGGCCTATATGAAGAATGGATGAACGTTGTTTTGAAAACAAAAAAGGGTGTGCTCCCATTTTATACACATATATTCTTGTGTTGCCGACTGCATGTCCACAAAAGGAAGAAAAAATAAATAAAAGGAAATGAAACTGAAATACGAATGAAGAGAAAAACTCCGAGGGTTTTGGAGGAATCGAAAAGAAACACGGAATTGGGGAATCATATCGTAGCCTATACTGCGACGCCATTTCTTTCGGGAGATGGATAGCAACGTTTCGCAGCGACATACTGCTTCCATCTTAAAGGCAGTAGTGATGGAAAATTATCTCTTTATAGGTCTGGTGGTGAAAGACTTCCACAAGGAAACGGGGAATGACCAATCATACTCGCAAATAGGACAAAGTAACATGTCACATGGAAAACTGGAATATGAAAGAAACTGCTACAGAAGAGGAGTAAGAACGGTTAAGTGCGTGACGTCATATCCTGTACCGACGGAAGGTAACACCATGTGGAGGACTTAAGTTGGTATTTGGAGGTCACAGACTTTGGCGTTGAGGTTCCGCCACAACATGGTGCATGCCTTTTCGTCAATCTGTGACAAAAGAGAGCTCCTATAAAAACATTTATCTCACAGCCCGTTAAATATCAAGAGTAATATACGTCAGTTCCGATTTGTGGCCATTATTCACAGAGACAGTCCATCCACTGAGAACTCTATCTTCATCTTGAGGTAAATTATTAACTTGAAATTCTGCGAATATAAAATCCCCCCCCCCCGGGCGCTGCGGCCCAATGTGGTCCATGGTCTCCGCATTATTGAGGTTTCTAGATCACACACAACGACGCGCTCAAAGTCGGTAGGAGTTCTCTAGACGAGAGATCAGTTTGTCACAGAGAACTCTACCTGACAGCACACAACACTCACAACAGACAGACAGACATCCATGCCTCCGGTGGGTTCGAAAGCGCAGTCTCAAGCAGGCGAAAGGCCACAGACCTTACGCCTTAGATCGCGCGGCCACCGGAACCGGCAATATGCAAGTTATGAAACTCAATATTTCTTCGTTCTATACGTTCATACTTTTACATATTAATTAATTGTATACAGCACTCACGTATATGAATTTTTGGTCAGTGTACAACATCCTTCTTTCTTAATGGAAACTTTTCTCATTCAAATAACTAATCTGAGACCGATTATACGGAGTTAATTTGTTTGCCGTTTTCCTCAGTCCGTCCAGACCAATACAATTTAAATTAGTCCACGATAACCTCTGCCCACACAACTTCCAATTGGCTAATTCTAAGTCATATCGACGGTACAAGAATGTAAAAAATTGTAATTTATAGCAGCGGAAATGGTGGTTTTAAGTGTGCTTATTTAAAGACGCTGTCCGCGATTAAGCAGCGGTTGAATGACCATGGAACATTGTTAAAATAATATTGAAAGGACAAAACCAAAATATCTACTCGCAGAGAAATATACCCTAGTGCCACAGAACACCCAAACATATCATGAAATTTCCTTAGTTCCATTACCAATAAGTATGGCATCCACAGCTATCAAAGAAATGTACGTGAACTGCGGAAGAAAATCGTGTATAATCAGAAACCTCAGACGCAATATTTTCTTATTTTTTAATTACATTTCCTTTCTTCGTTTAAATGCAGTGAAAAGTAGTTTTCCACACACACAAGCCATGAAAGCATGCAGGGGGAGTAGGTCCACACATTCTTAGCCTTGGCACTAGATGGAGCTGAGTGGTCATTCACACGCTGCCGCCGATTTCCACCGGGACAAGGATGCCCATTGAATACTAGGCTGGGTGGGCATCAGAACCGGTTTAAAGCCTACGGAGGAAAGATAGGCCTCTTCCCTGTTCCGGGTTTGAACTCTAGATAGTCTAGCCCCTACCTTATTCACTATGCTGACTGAGCTATCCTTTAACGATTTAAATGCTGTTCCTTCATTAAAATCTTAGTTGTTAGTCTGTATGCTGTGACATTAAAGCAAGAGGAAAGGAAGGCAATAATAAAATAATAAAATATTTTAAAAATTTGTAGACGAGAGGTCAGGACCGTTTGCTGTTGATTCTCCTTGTACAGTGATACAATAGCAAGGTTTGCTTGTTGTATACTGCGCGAGTACAAACAATGTTTTAAATCACCGACAGCTGCAAACGTCTGCACCCAGTGTTTATAAACACCAAATGCTCCTATTTATAATACAAAGCAACCACAACGCGTCTCTGAAACAAGAACTATTCACATCCAGCGCCCCAGTACAAACAAAAAGCTGTCAAACGTTAGTCTGTAACAATCGCATCAATAGGCTAACAGAATACTCCCCCAACACCCGACAAAGGCCGGCGTGACAACCAAACAACTCCGGTCTCAACCTGATGAATTACCAGGCACCTTGTAATCATGCCATCCCGGACAGCGGCGTTAATTATAAGAGCATGCAACTCGCTGCCCAGTACGCTGCAATATTTCCCAACCAGCACACCTTTTCCTTCCTCCATTCACGTGCCTTAATGTGTCCATTAAGACACCTTCTCTCTATCCCTCGCACCCTGGCACATGCTAATTTACAACCGGAAGTACTCCGGTGGGAGTTCGTACTGCGGGTCTGCCTACACTGGTAATAAACAAGAGCGAACTTTAACCCAAATCTCAACCTTCTAGAACAGCAAGAGAGAGTGGGGCAAAGGAGGCTTGTAAGGGTAATTTTGCATGTCTCTCCATTAGTTAGCCACAATGGCAGGAATGTTACGTTGCATGTATGTCAGTAAGGTTACAGCCCGCGGGGAGAAGTTTCGAATTCTGTTGGGAACTTTTCAAACTGTGGGTCGTGTAACAATGATGAGAACAATTCCACCACTTCGTAGCTGTTCTTTAACACGCGTTGTAACAGAGTTAGCAGTCCTTCGTACTACACGCACCAAATGTGTTTTACTCCAGCTTCTTTTTTAATCTGACACAACGCAGCACATAAATTCAACATTCCCTCTGAGGTTGGATACAGATTCTGTTGCCGAAATCTGTTCTTTTCTGAATATCAGAATATGGTCAAATCCTGAAACCCAGTAATTTTTATCTCAGTGTCATAAGAACTCTGTCATTGTAATGCTGCTATGCTTAGCACAGCGCATCGCTGGACCCGCAAATCTTTCATTCATCGTTTTAAGGTATTAAAATATGCAATCACTCTATTAATTCCTACTTGCAGCAAACACGCAAGGTGTATCTCGACATGAAATAGAGGAAGGAAAATTTACGATTTACAACCAGAATAAACAGATATAAAATGATGATTAAAGAAAAGAGAATGACAGTCGTTTAAATCACATTAAAGAAAAGATAGGCAGCCCTGCAGAACTGTTGTTTGACATACATCAGTTATCTACTGTCCAATCTCTACAGTCGAGAAAGAAGCCTGGAGTGGTCCAGAGGGTTCCAGGAAATTAAGGTTCCCAAATTACATGACAACAGCACAGGATGGTGGTAAGGTTGTCAGCCTTACGCACCGACCGCCTTTACGCCCAGGAAATGCTCCTGGTACTCATTTCTATTACAGGCTGAGTCGACCCCAGAGCCATAGTGTGATCGGAAGGATTATGTCAATAAAAAATTCCAATGACAGCATCAGGAATCGAACCAGTGACTTTCCGATTTTAGCACATTACCTTAACCACTGTGCCACCGCTGTCTCCCAGTGACATTATATAACATAAATAAATAAGTAAGCATTTTCTTTGGAAAGCCTTTTGTGAGACTAAGTTTTTTTCAAGAAATTAAAAAAACACAGTGTTAACTCTTTATGTTCATGGTTCCGTGCATCGCTGATAAAATTTCTTTAATAATTGTCCAGCGAGATGCAACACAAAGCAGTCTATTTATTATTCTGCAAGTTCACTCTACATGTTTCGGGTGTCAAACGCACCCATTATCAGGAGTACACAAAACTGTAACTACAGCCTCCGCTACTGTGCAACTACCTCCCTCCAACGTGGCCAACTGGCCACGTTGGAGGGAGGTAGTTGCACAAAAAATACGATCAGTACCGAAGGCTGTAGTTACAGTTTTGTGTACTGCTGATGATGGGTGTGGTTAGCACCCGAAACACGTAGAGTGAACTTGCAGAATAATAAAGAGACTGCTCTGTGTTGCATCTCGTTGGATAATTATTAAATAAAAACCACAGTGAAACAGTGATAACAACAAGGTTGTCACTGTGTTTAATAAAGCAACTTCCCGTGAGGGTATAGTGGAAGCGGAGCTCTATCTCCACAGATTCTTATTCTCGGCGCTACGTAGAAGGAAGCAGTAAGCTTCACGCCATCCTCACTTCGTTCCCGCGATAACAGATCATGTTACCCTTGGTATACGTGGTTGGGTTAGCTCCAAAACCGATCTTGAAGCTCAGAAAGAAAACTTCTTCCTACTGCCTACAATCAGACCGTTATTCGTCTCTTGTACAGACGCAGGTCGTCACTGAACCGAATGAGAGCTATTTATTCTGAACTCTGTCTTATGACAGGTCTATTTCAATTTACTTGATCCTTTCGTTTCCCTAAGGTCATCCAGTAGCTGTTTAACCTTTTAAAGACTACGGGTTACGTGATCCACCAACAGGTTTAACTTTCAACAACTGTACGCTCTGCCCACACTGTATTTATATGTTTTGTATTTATCTGAGAACAAACAGCGACTTGTGCCACTTACAGCATAAACTGATTGGTTTTTATAATTGCGATGAAAAGTGTTTACAGCGCGGTACGGACTGGGCCTTTAAATAAAGCGGTCTGGCATTCGTCTTTAAAGGGTTAAGCCTTCTCCCCTTCTTCCCGTCACTTTTATCTTTCCTTCCGTAACGCGTTTTAGAAGGCATTTCCTATACAATATGTGACAAACAATCCACTCGGCATTTCTTCGTGTTATTTTATGTAGAATATTAGTTTCAACGTTGAATGTAAGTAACACTTCATTTTTCATACGATCGGTCTGTGGATAAAAGACGCAGGACGGAACCCCATTTTATATTTATTTAAACTAAATTCTCAGTAAACAACCGATTACCCAAATGACAAAATAGTTGTTTTTAGGTTTCACTACTAAAGAGATAAATTTGTGGTTTGTACTTAGATCAGAAAATAAAAAAAGTGAAGAGTCGTTGTTAAAATGGCCATATACTTCCTCTTTACCTAAAGGACATTCTTGACAACCTGACTGCCTCCAAAAGACACAGCTCCATGGAGCTGGAAGCCTTGACATGGGAAGTGATTTCCAGCGCATTCCATTTCAGCTATATCGCGTCCATGCCTTACTGACATAAAATGTTTTCAATGTCCGACCTAGAGGTGATGATTCCTGACGTTAATATCACCATATCACCGTATCACACTCTGCCACGGACGCACTTTTTTGATAACAACCGACATGACAGTCACTAACAGAAATTTATGTCCAAATTTTAAACAAGAATTGACGCGTATGGCGTATGACCCGGTTTATTCGCCACCAGTGACAGTGAAAACGCAGTAAATTTTCCGTCACTTCAGATGTTATTTTGCAGCCAAATTAATGGACAAATACAGGGTGTAGTCGCCTTTAAAAGGGAACAAGTACTAACTAACAGATTTCACGACCAGTGGTTACGAAGTATGCCATTACAAACAACGACGCAACTACGCGCAAACCAACCGAAGAATTTGGGTCCGTTGCCTACAAGGAGGCAAGGTTTTTCTTCTCAAAATTATCCTGACCGTTTCTTGGTCTCACCCATTCCCCCTATACACTGAATACCAGGAGATACTTTCTTGGGATAAAAGTGACCGGAGCGTGAAGCTGTAATTTACTTCATCTGTTGCGAGGTAAAGCACTCGAGTATTTATTTATGTGCCGATTTTATTTAAGCTTCCATATGTTCACCTGATGAAGAAAGTAGTAGCTTTCGAAACGTCAAATGTATATAGTGCGATTTGTGTGTTATTAGGTCGGTGGAGAGAGTCCTTTTACTTACTATTGGTGTTACAAGTTTTACCATTTTCGAGAAATTCCGTTGTGCATGGGTGGATTCAGACCTTCATTTCACCATACCAACTTTTTTTGCCGTTGTGTTTAATTCTTCACAGGGAGCAATTTGCAATCTGTCGTTACTACTAAACCAGGCTGGGAAATTTCAAATTTGAAATGAGCCGACTTAAAGAATAATTTAACCCTGTAAATATGCACAACACTTCCATCTTATTCAAACGAAGGAATGAAGACAACGCAGGAGCAAAGTGGTTTATGTAACGCATTATGTACGTTCTTTCTATTATACATTCAGTTCCAAATCTTACAAATATGAGGGAGTTCCTCTTGTACTTAGCTGAGCAATATTTCCATGCATTCTTAACCTCACCATTACCAACCAGGTGACCCATTTCTGCACTACCTAAGCCTTCGGTTATCACTGCAGATCGCTCTAGTTGGAGATGACACATGGTGCAGATAAAGGCAAACATAAAATTCAACCTATAACAGGTCACGAAGGCTCAGAGGGGGAGTAGAGGTATAGCTCTACTCTTTCCTTAACCTCGGTATAGCTCTACTCTTTCCTTAACCTCGGCGCTAAATGGGGTGGGTGATCAATGCCAAGCCCCGTTCGCTTTACACTCGTAAAAGACCCGGTACCCTTTGTAGAGGAGGCTGGGTGGGTCTCAGGGCCAGGCTGGACAGGTGCGGAATATCTAGCACCCACCAGGATGTGATCCACGAACCGTCCAGCCCGTAGCGAGTCCCTATACCGACTGCGCTATCCCGGTCCCCACGTGGTGCAGATGCTGTGGCTAAAGTAATTTCCTTGCCTCTGTCAGGGATGGAACTCCGAACGTCCAGGCCACGTTTAGTCACTACGCCGACACAGCTACATCACCTCGACACAAAACTGTTGAATCCAATTTAAGAAAAACGTATTCTAAATCTTTAAAGTAAAATGACAAATGAACAAAAAATATCCAATTTTTTTTGCCTGGTTCGTACACACAAACATGGAAGTAGTTGCGCATACACGTACAGCAGCCACAGAGCGCACTGAAAGCGTGATCCCAAGAGACACTTACATCTGAGAGAAGAGATGTAACTTCAATGTTTCTAAAACACTGTTTTCACAAAATTATATTACGAATTACCTGCATGGTTTCGCAAAAAGGTACTCATAAAAATAACTTCGCATTTCACTTGGAATATCCCGAAAACGGAGACAGAATGTAACTCCGATACGTTGATGCCTAGTGTCTGTACGAACTAAACCTCACGGCGTCATATCCCGATGTGACAGCCTCAAATATGGCGTCTTCATGGTTAGATTTATTTCTTGAACCATAAATTAGGATAACGCCACAAATTTTTATTCATAGTACTAGCCATGGAGTGCCTGCAGTGTACCTGGACGATAGTCTTCTTCGGACTTAGAAATGTAGCTCTTCTGCGCTGAAGATAGATGCAATATAGGCAGCCGAAATTATGATAATCTCTAGTTATGTTGGTAGGGTTGCAGATGCCTCAAGAAACATATGGCTTGTTGAGATTTGGTGGGATATTTTGCTGACTAAACACGGAAAGTCCTTTCACTTACCTCATTACGCTCTGAACTGTTATTAATATTTCATTGTAGAATCAATATATTTTATGTAGGTAACTACCTACATACGCAGCCACTGGCTTATAAAGCGATAAACCTTTATTACATTACAGTTTCCTGGGTTTTACGACATGCTGCATAATTTGCTTTTTCCCACCCTTGGCTGTATCTACCTAAACAAAACTCCGTTACCCTGAAGATGGAGGAAACATGGACTTCTGGAGTCCCAGAGTAAATACTTTACACTAAAAGGTTTAAGAGATAAGAAGACAATCCTCTGATTAACAGCCGGTGTGAAAACCTGATAAATTTGTACTATTAAAATGTTACTTAGTGACAAGTGGTAACTAATTATACCGTCAGTTTTTACTTTCAGAAAAACTATGTTCTATCCACATAGTGTATTTATTTGTTTTGTGTGGATCTGAGAATAAAAACAGGGATCATTTCCCTATACAGCGTTAACTGACTGGTTTTTATATCCGAGACCAAGTGTGTTTACTGCGCGGTACGGACTGGGTCTTTAAATGTAATTCAGGTTAATCTTAGTGTTTAAAGTTTAAACGCGGTATTCAGTTCAGAATTAACTGCATGGACCTTACTACAAGAAGAATATTGATAAATTTTGTAGTCATATAAACCACGGTGAAAAAAAAGCGTTTAACACAAAAAAGAAAACTTTTTAAAATACCCATATTCGATCCTTAATTGGCAATTTCGTCTTGCATAGGAAGTAACAGAACACATCAACTGGGCAGATGTTCACCCAATAAGTCAAGATAAGTTAAAGAATACTTTACTTCCGGTTTGAGGCACCGAGTAGCAATGCACCGACATTTCGCACTATACCGCTGCCTCCATCATCAGTATAGGGGACAAGACGACTACGATTAGATGATGATGATGATGATGATGACGATGATGATGATGATGATGATGATGATGATGGAGGCAGTTCGATCTCTTGAAACAGTGGCACACTTAAAGTAGACAACACGACGTCATATCCCGCACGACAGTACCGTTTGTAGACGCAACCTTGAGAACCTCAAATCTTGCTTAATAATGCAAAACACAAATCCCTTCACTTCACTTGGGAAACAAAGTACTATCGAAATTGCAAACTACGTTGCGGTTAAGCTGGAGTAGTGTCCAGGTTGCAGCCTGCAGCCCGGACACTACTCCAGCTTAACCGCACCTAACCTCCAACCTACAGCAAACCAAGAACGAAAGGACCAATGTGGTAAACAACATCATAGTCGCGAGCTCCTGATGATGGGCATATTAATATTCGAAATATGTTGAGCTTATAAGAAGTACAATAAAATATCAAGTGGCATCTGGTTGGTTTTTTGATTCATCAGTTAAAATAAACAGTAATCGCTTCATCTTTCTCTGTAACAACAGTTATCGACTAAAACAGATAATAGTAGGGGTTATGTTGCAAAGGTCGACTGCTGAGAACATGTGAAAGAGATGGGGGTGTAGCGAACTTGATCATACATGTCACAGGCCTACAACAAAAATCATACCATGAAGATATAAATGAGACGTAGAGGTAAAGCTCCGAGCATTCTTAAACGCGACGCCGTATGTAGGTCATTGTGTCAGCGTCACGGCCAGATAGCTTTGCTCTCTGAAGAAGGGTCGTTCGACACTAGGCTACTGATAGAAACATAGCCTCCTTCCTTGCCCAGAAACGAACCACGATCCCCAGGTCCTCCAGTATGTAGCCTATTCACTATACTGTCTAGTTTTCCCTTATCACATAGAGGATAAAATTTAGAGTGCGATAGGATAACCACACCATAACATTAAACAAAGTTTCTTGAGGTTAAAGGAAACCAGGGCTATCGCTCGCTTTGTTCTTTAGAAATAACTGTTATCAACCTAGGGCCATTATCGCAAGCAAGGGAGCAGCAAGTCGCAATGCAAGTAATTGATTTAGAATGCCTGACCTGCCGGTGTACAACAACGTAAAAACATGACAGGTACAAGGAACACAGAGCTGAAAGGGCCATTCACATACAACTGAATTCTGACCACACGTAGGTATAGAGCGAATGTTTTAACTAGACCACCGTTATGCGCACTTTACTGTTAAGTCACTGCCTGGTGGTGTGAAACGGAATACTTCTTCACGGAACATTCAAGTATTGGATATATACATGCATACACACACACACACACACACACACACATATATATATATATATATAGCTACCATTACGAAACAGTATCCTCCTGATCAAAACATTTTGAGTGAAGATTTATGCGCATCTAGAATCAGAATTCTATCGTTTCGAAACGGCTTATATGCACAAGGACAACAATAACATAACATTTTCTGTTGTCTCTTGGAAAGTTTATTAGAAAACGTTACCAAATCTGTCCTGTAATTTCCCAGAATCACTTAGTCTATTTCAACATAAGGACTAGCAAATCGATAAATAAACTGTCATCAAATTTGGTACTTGGAGACAATCGTCGGACCTATTCCAAGTACATTTAAAATCCCATAACAATGACAGTTACACTTCGGGTGCACAACTACACACGCTTCAGACTTTCTTGATAAAATAAAAATATTTCAGTGAAAACTGTAGCAGCGCTATCCATCATATTTTGGATTACATGTATCTTATTTACTGTAGACCCATACAGCACATGGCAGGCAGCTTCTTTTAATTATTATCCAGGGCAAGAATTTCCAAAAAATCGTTCGCGCTGAAGACCATCCGTTGTATATTATTATTACATCATATCACCACTAGTGACTACTGAATCTATAATTACAAAGCAGTGCCTGTAGCCCATTGGTCAACATGAATAGCAAGTAAGGAGTTTCCTCCGAAACGTCGGTATAATTTAAAAGACTAAGTGACATCACACAGATCCTTAACATCGTAGTCGGTGCAGAGACAAAGTAAGGTCCGAGCTAATATTAGTTCGAAACCCGGTGGAAGCAAGTGATTTTCTCTTCTCCAGACCCGTCCCGACCGGCCCTGAGGCCCATCCAGCCTCCTGTACAATGGGTATCGGAGCCCTTTCCGTTAGGTAAAACGTCAAGGTGTGCATTAATCACCCACCCCCGTTTAGCGCAGAAGTTAAGAATGATTATAAGTACACATTTTCACTCTAAAACTTCGTGTTCAAGTTACGGTGTGACCTCTACTTTACATGACACAAACCTGAGGGCAGTGTAACAAACAAGATTCACAATCACACATTTCAATCAGACGGTTAAATTTCAGCTGCACAACACATAGCTCTCTCCCTTTCGATGCTAACCTTAACAAGCCCAATGCCGTGAATATATTTAAGGGCAAAATAAGTAAAAAGTCACTGAGTCCTGGGAATTATTTATAACTTAAGACCAGTCGTCAAGCAATTGTTAATGCTAATTTACATAACGATATGATTTCCTTTAACATTTCATCGTCTTTCTCTACATCAAGGTGTCTCATACTTATTTTCTTTCATCATTCCCTGTCTAAAGGAAAAGTTCACACTGGAACAGGCCATGAAGGCCTAGAGGGGGAGTAAAGGCATAGCTCTACTTTTTCTTGAACTTCGATGTTAGGTGGGGTAGGCTGTCAATGCTACGCCCCGGCCGTTTCAACCCCGTGGAAAGAGACCCGTTTCCCATTTTATATGAAGCTGGGTGGATCCCAGGTACGGTCCGGAGGGGTGCGCCATCACCGGGATTCGATCCCCATAGCGTCCACCCTATAGCGGGTCGCTATATCGGCTACGCTATCCTAGTCAACCATCGTCACTTTCACAGCAATCAAAACACCTAATACAGTCATGTGTCGCTTAAAGACGGAGATACGTTGTGAGAAATGCGTCGTCAGGCCAACGTCGTTGTGTCAACGCCATAGGGTGTACTTACACAAACCTAGGCAGTATAGCCTACTACACACTTAGGCCATATGGTATAGCCTATTTCTTCTAGGCTACAAACCTGTACAGCAGGTTACGGTGCTGAATACTGTAGGCAATTGTAACACAATGGTAATATAATATAATATAATATAATATAATATAATATAATATAATATAATATAATATAATATAATATAATAT
>Ga0123355_10004973_pt1 | contig 19354 bp, 18 predicted proteins | sample TergutEmb28metaG_3_FD_89872 | JGI IMG/M metagenome (GOLD analysis project Ga0123355, IMG submission 89872) | Embiratermes neotenicus P1 segment gut microbial communities from Petit-Saut dam, French Guiana - Emb289 P1 | ecosystem: Host-associated > Arthropoda: Insects > Digestive system > Gut ... | reverse complement strand
TGTTAGTAATGTGGTATGTGTGGGTGAGGGGGGGGTGGAGGGGTGGGGGGTTGGGGGGGTGGGGGGGGGGGGGGGGGGGGGGGGGGGGGCTTTTTGTTGTGCAAAATGACTGTGCGGAAGATGTTCCAAATCTCCGTCAGTTAAAGCAGAACGGTTTTTCTACGAAAGGTCATAATCGCGGTCATGGATTGAGTATTTTATCTGAACTCACTAATTCTCTCCCCAATGTAACATTATCTACAAGTATCAATGATGGCACTTTCACTCAAATGTTGATTGTAGGAGGAGAGGACTAATGTTGAAGATTTTGATTTGTGACGATGATTTCGGACAACGGGCATATGTAGAAAAAGTTGTTCAAAGACAACTAATTTTGGAGGATTATGATGTTGAGTTCACAATCGCAGTGGATAATCCTCACACCTTGCTGGATTGTGTAAAGCAGCAACAGATCCAGCGCGGATTGTATTTTTTGGATGTAGACTTACAAAGCGATTTGCATGGTTTCGAATTAGCTACTGAAATCAGAAAGCTTGATATTTCTGCCAGCATCGTATTTGTAACTGTTTATGCTAATTTGGTTCATCAGGTTTTTAAGTATAAGGTCGAAGCAATGGATTATATTGTCAAAAGTGAGCCACCTGAAGATATCGAAAGAAGAATTGCTGAGTGTATTAAATTTGCATATTCGCGTTATCTTAAGGGTAAGCACTCTCACGTCAAATTATTCACTGTTAAAACCGCTGATCAGATTTTCAATGTACCCTATGATGATATATTGTTTTTTGAAACCAGCACCGAGATACGAAACAAGATGGTTCTGCATACAGAAAACAGTGATTTAGAATTTTATAGTCCTATCGATGCAATTGAAGCTCTTGGATCGCCTTTCTTCAGGAGTCATATTTCTTATGTCGTAAATTTGAAAAATATAGTTCATGTTGATAAGTCGAAGCGTGTGGCTAAGATGACTGACGGCACAACCGTGCCTATTGCAATACGAAGGGTTGCAAAGCTTGTAGAAAGCATGAAAGAGTTAATAGATGACGAAAAATGATACACAGAATCCAAAGCCAGTAACTTTCGAAGTTTTGCTTAGATCAATTGATATGTTATTGTTCCACCGCTTTGTGTTATAATTATTGCATTGCTTCTTGGATGAGGATATTCATTTGAATACGCCGTGTCCGACTTGACAGTTTGACCGCGTGAATTTTACACTCTGCTCGTTGGCACTTTACAGTCTGTCCGCAATCGTTTTACACCTGCAGTACATTGAATTTCCGGTTCGATTCTTTGAACGTGTACCTTCCGGTTCTAAAACAGCATAACTGACTTCCTAATATATAATCATAAGATGCGCCAATCGGCGTAAATACATTTTGGAGTTCATGGAGTTGAGCACTCATTTTAGTGTGCACTCATTAGAAGAGAATCCCGAGCTGAGCATAGCTACTTCAAGCTATTACATCAGAGAAGTTATAGAACAAATGAGTTAGTTCGATATTCAAATTTTGATATGAACATTGGTAGTGGCTGAAGCCTTTGCCATCATCGCAAATTAAGCTCATACTACCAACCATTGTGCCAACAAGCAATTTATGTTGAAGCTTATCAATTTCTTCCGTATTTCGACTGACATCTATATCTCGCACAACATAACCTAGCATAATGCTTTTTCCGTAGTATGAAGAATATTTCGGAGATGGTGGTGCTACAAAACGGGATATCCCATCGGAAACATATTTATTATTCAAATTTTGTGTGCCATCAAGACGTTTTGCTTCAATAGTATAGTAAGCTTTGTCATTTCCATTTAAGTAGTCCGACAGCCCAACTCTTATATCCGTTTTCCCAATAAATGTATCTGTATCATCATCAAAGCCTTCGAGGCTTTCTCTATCAAAGCGTATCCCTTTGACACCAACATTAAGATAGCGAGCTACAAGGCGATTGCTGATTTTGTCTTCATGGTTTGGAAGGGGATTTTTAGTTTTTCTGCGACAATCGTCTCGCATAGCCTCGCAACATTTAGATATATGTAAAATTATTAACCTGAAGAAGTCCTGTTTTGCCCCCATTTTGAAGTTACTCATTCGTCATTCCCTCGCCTTCCGAGAGAATCTGTCCGATAACCTCTGCCAAATCATTTTCTGCAATTGCCGGATGCCAATTTTTATAGTAATTAGCTTTTATAATATAGAAAGAGTTTTCCTCGAAATGCATTACATCCTTGACAGTAAAGAACATATCATTAACTTTATGCGCTGAAAAGCGCGTTAGAGTTGCGTGCACTGAGGCGGCCTCATCTATTACTTGAACTTCGACTGCTGGCTTGCTATCATGCAAAATAATTTCTATTGCACTATAATACTTAGTAACGGCAGGATATATATTTGCTGATACAAATCTGTCTGACATACCGAATACTGCCGATAGCGTTTCAAGAAAAGGCTTGATGTAAGCTTTCAATTGCTGGTGATTGACAGCTTGGAAAGCTATGCAATTCTCAATGTCTGTAAGCCAAGGTATTTGCACACTTAATGCATAGTCAACAAATGGATTATCGGCGAGACCAAACGCTTCAAGTATCATTTTGTTGAGTTTTTCAATTTCTCCTGAAACATCCGGAGCAACAGTCAAAAACTCATGCTTTGATTGCTGTTGAATCAGCTCTACTTGCTTTGCAATATTTTCATGGGCAATGAACGGGAAATTAAGGACTTCGCTCATGAAACGTTGTTCCCTCTCTACCCCAAGAGATGAACCAAGCATTAAGTTAAAGTAAGCATATAACTTTGAGTTCAGAATCCCGGCTACACTCTCTAAAAACGTTTTTTGACTAAACTCGCCCTTGATTGCGTAAACAGCCTCATGAAAAACGAAATCTATCTCAGAATATACAGCCCTCATTGTATAGTCTGTCATATCGAGTCCCTTTTTTACAAGGCAATAGGGTGCATGAAACAAAGATTTATTACGAGGTCTGTGAATTTCTTTCTTTGCGAAAGTTGATGTATTGTTTTCATACAAAACAAAATGGTCAATGGATGTTTCTGAATCCAAAAGCGGTCTTCCTAAAAGATGGGAAGCATCGTTCAAATTCCCATCATGATATTGCACACCTGTACGATTCAAAATATCAGGTTGTTGGGATTTTATGCCTTCTTCCAGCGTGCGTGTAGTTTGCTTTAGCCTTTCGATAACATCAATATCACCCGAAAACCCGTAAACCAGCGTTTTCCATGCCCAATCATTTTTTACCAGTAACCCCTGTGGAACATACTTAATGTCGGTTTTTTCTATTATAAAAATGTTGAATAGTTCAAAAAACAAATTTGGCTTCATAGAGATATACTCAAACCGATTTTCTAAATTAATACCTTCGGAAAATGAGTACGCCAAAATAACCGCAGGAGCGTCTGCGTTTTTAAACACAAGTTCTCTAACGGAAGACAACTCAATAACTTTAGATATCTTAGTATTTTTCAAGAGAAACTCTCTGAATTTTCTTGATGGGTTCCTTTGCATATCTTTCATATCTTGCATATAGAGCATTTTTGAGTGCAATACGAAACAACATTGTGTATATTCATAACAAAAATCCTTTGAACGCAAAATAAAAGCACGGCAAGTATCATCTTTGTAGTTGTATTCCTTTAGTTTATGCTTTTTATAATATGCTTTCTGCGCCTCTCCCCCTTTTCCCCACGGAGGGTTTCCGATAATGAAGTTGAATTGGACATTTTTTAGCACACGTAAAGCATTTTCGTCGAAGAAATCTGCAACAAACAGTTTCTCGCCTTTCAAATTTGGCAATGTAAATTTTTCTAATGTTTTAGGATTCTTATAATCTAATATAGCAAGGTATAGCGAAAAAATCGCAACGTCAATCGCATCTTCGTTCAGGTCAACACCATAGATGTTTTCCATTAGGATACTTTTGAGCAATTCATCATCTTCAGAAAATGGCTTTCCATCTAATTCTTTTTCAACCATACGACGATAAGTTTCTACCAAAAAGATGCCAGATCCACATGACGGATCTAGCACTTTGCACGCCCCATTATCTCTGATAAACGTGGAAACTGATCCATCTAGGATATAATCAACTAGATATTGTGGTGTATAGAATGCATTATCTTTGTTCTGCTTTTCCTTTCCCAATAACATCTCGTAAATATTGCTTATTAGTTCGACCGGTATTATGTTAAAATCATATAAATCAAATAGTGACATTTGTCCTGTTTGAGTATCATGGTTAGCTGAGAAGAAGTCATGTAGTATCTGAAGTGTGCTGGTATTCAGATTGGGAGTATCGACTTCATTATTCAACTCCTCAAATAGATTTCCGTTAAACTTGCCTTTCAAATGCCTAAATAGTTTGTAAAGCTCTGCTTTATCGGTTAGCAAATTCAAAAAGTTTTTTCTAGAGTCGTCAACATCAAAATTAAACCCTGTGTAGCCTAATTTTACTCCACGATCTATGAGATAACGAATAAAAATTAGACGCAAAGTCAGTTTTGTTGCGAAGTCTACTTTATAATCATCTCGCAATTTTTTTGTTATATCAGATAAGTTGCGCAATAAATGATCGCTAAGTTTTTTTTCGCTAAATTGCTTTGTATAAGTAACCCAAAAATTCTGACTTGTAATTTCCCAATAAGAAAAGGGTGAGCTTTCATCAATTTCATCGACTGAAAGACGTTCTATTTCTTTAAAGGTAGAATTTTTTCTGATGATTGAATAACTATTATAAACTCTAACACTATCAGTTCCACAAACAATGGTAATAGGAATTTGCGCATTCCATATTTTCTCATTACGCTCTTCCTGCTTTTCCTTGTCAGCAGTTTCTTCGTAGAACAATACAAATGGAGCATTATCAACGATATAAACAGCATGAGGTGCTAGCGAGTTCAGAACCTTTTTGTAATGGGCGGAAAGAGTCGTTTCAATAAAACCGTCACGACCATATTTCAAGGATGACGATTCAGCATATCCCATTTTTGCAATTATTTTGCCAATGTGTGTAGACATAACCGCATCCTCTCTTTGCTCATAATGTCGAACGAGTTTGTCATTCAAAATTCCACAAATACCACACTAATATTTTACCACACTCTAGACGAGTTTCATAGACAAAATTTTAAAGCAGTTTGTTTAAAGCAGTACCTCCAAAATGACGTTAGTCCTTTGAAATTGTGCAATAATGCATTATCTACTGATTCCGCGTGCAGATACTGGCCACACTACTTCGAGTAAGTCATTGCGCACACAATAGAAGTTATCGTGCAAATTAACTGTTGCACAGCAGTGTGACGGAATGTATTCAAGTTTCTGCAGATAATTAAGCTCATCCTTCTCATCTTCGATTTTCCCGTGTTCCTCATTAAGCTTTACAGAAAGCTCGGGGTAATCCTTTAAGATCGGGACTCCTTTTTCTTGACAACACACTTTTTTACCTGCATCAGTAATGGCATTTCCCGCACGCTTGTGTATCACTGTGGTCAGCACGCTCAACGACTTCCCGAAACCAAGTCCGAGTTCACCGTAATCTGAATCCATAAACACATAAGATCCTGCCTGAATCTCCGTCCATATATCATGCGTGCCCGGAATATTATATGTACCTGTTCCTGCTCCGCTGATTTCTTTTACAGATATCCCATTTTCCTCAAGATGCTTCTTTGTCTCTAAGACAAATGCTTCCGCATCTAGCGTCCCTTTTATTCGCTCTGTGTGATCTTTTTTCAGGCTCAATTGACCCGTATACGCTTGAAAGCCTTCAAACACAAGGCCTTTTGAGGTGTCAATCTGCTTTGCCAGCTTGAGAGCCTCCTCTTTTGTGTCCACACCACAACGACCCATTCCTACCTCGAGCTCTACCAATACGTAAATCGTTGAGCCATAAGCCTCCGCTGCGCGTGAAAGTTCAGCTATGTTTTCAGTGTTATCCACACATACGGAAAGTCGTGTATTATTAGCAAGTGCTGCCAGACGATAAACCTTATCCGAATCTACAACCTGATTAGCAATTAATATATCTCGGATGCCCGCAGCTACAAGCACTTGTGCTTCCCCAAGTTTGGCACAACAAATTCCTTTTGCACCCGCCTCAATCTGCATTTGAGCAATAGTCACACTTTTATGAGTCTTAAAATGTGGTCTGAGTTTTGACTTTTTGTCCTTGAAATAATCAGCCATTTTCTGAATATTAAACTCAAGAATATCCAAATCTACCAGCAACGCCGGCGTTTCAATCTCATTTTTCTTGATTTTCATAATAATGATCGTTCCCTTCTGCAATGTCATTCAACTTGACTTGGAATACAGCTATACTCCCACCGATTACCCTTTTTACGAGCAAAGAGTAGCCCTCGATCTGTCATTCTCTGTAATAGCTTATATGCTCCGCTTGCACTAATCCCAAGTACACATGCGGCATCTTCTTTCTTAAAGCTTGCATTCGGAAAGGCATCAAGTAATATTTGCTCGCTAGAACCATTTACAATTTTGATACTAGAACCATTGTTTTGAATTGCATAGTTCATGTTTGGTATGCGGATCAGAAACCCACCATTTATAACTGGAATCTCTGGTTTTACGGGACTGCCATCGTAAGCTCCAAAAACACGAGGTATGCCTGTGCCGAATGCTTCAATGATTTTCAGACGATAAAAAACCTGTGCCAGTTTTTCGTTTCTTTGTACCGTCACGCCTGTAAGCATTAAATCATGAGTAACACCAGGCATAGTGCCGCCTAATGACGTAAATTCAAGGCGGTCATCAAACATACTGAGAAGAACACTGCTTTCGATATAATAATCTCTGTGAATTAAGGCGTTGATATATGACTCTCGAATAGCCACAGGGGGATAGTCAGGATGGTCAACTCTATACACACCACCAATAGTGCTGCGAGTTCGATTAAATACATTAAGATATGAATTGACTTCCTCAATTTGTTTAAAAACAGAGCCTGTAAACTCTTTACGATCTTTGAACCTCTCTTTTGTTATGCCCTCAAAGATTGCTGCCTTTGTGGTATAAGGACATTGGTCAGAAAGAATTAATGCAAGATTTGTGTATCGTCCATCGGAGCGAATAAGTCCAAGTGACTGCTTCTGTTCTTTGCCGAACTTAACATCCTTTTCAGCAAATATTTTATTTGCAAAATCGAATGTGAGGTCTTGTTCTATAGATAGTTCTGCAATGAATTGCCCTGTGCCATTATCTTTAATCATTTGGCGAATATGTTCACGAGTAGCCATTACCGTATTAGGTCCAACACGTACATAAACACCTTGTGGCACAAGGCCATATTTAGCATAACAATATGGGATAGCAGAGCCACGCTCTATAGTCACTACAATTATGTGCCTACCATCTCGCAGTTCGGGTTCAATTCTGAAATAACCGGATGGATCGGGCGTAACAGAATCCCGAAAGCTGTTGGCAATGCTCCTTACTTCCTCATCGATGTTGCCACTTACACCATATACCGCACCATCATCTGAAACACCGACATAAAGTGTACCGCCATCAGTATTCAGCAATGCTAGCATTGTGTCTTGTGCCTTTTGATTGTACTCTCGTTTATATTCTAAAGATTGTGACTCTAACATAGGAAACCTCCTATCGTAATTTTTACTCATTATAGCACAAAACTCTCCCTTGCACAATGGCGAAAAGGGAGAGTTGGGAGAAACGGGAGAGTTGGAGAATTGGCTCAGTCCCCCTGTGCCCCACTACTGTATCCACTGCCTCATCTATTGACTCACCAGTTGGAACAGCTTCTCTTTATACAAACGTGCATCTACTTGTGTGCATACATAGGCATTTGGCTCCCCGCCGAACTCGTTGTTGCGATCTATTACTAATGCACCATATCCCGGACCATTTGATACATCTACTTCGCAATGATACTTGCCACATTGAGTGACAACTTCCGGCCATAATGCCACTGCCATTGCTACAGGATCGGCGAAATCCAGTATCGCCCGCTCAAATCTATTTACATTAAACTCAATCAGTGATTTATTGCAGTCTATCATAAATTTCCCCAACGCTCCGGTTGCACGTAAGCGTTGAATATCATCTTCGTCAAAAATTGCATCACCCAAGCAAGCATCCCAACCTACAAATTTAATTGGTAAGCCGGAATCAAGAACGATTTTTGCAGCTTCGGCATCGTGCAGAATGTTGAACTCTGCAACAGGTGTAACATTTCCGACTCCAAAACCAGCAGAACCCATTATTGTGATACTTTTTGCACGTTGCATAGTTTCAAGTGAAAGGGATATTGCAACCGCAATATTGGTAAGTGGACCAAGGCAAACAATTTCAATGGTATTTGACTCGTGAGCCATGAGAGTTTCGAGTATCTTAGTCACACCATGTCCGTCAGCCGCTGTAGCATCTTTGGGCGGTGCCAGGCCAATATCCCCCATTCCATCATCACCATGTGTTTCATAGGCATAGAACGGTTTCTTTAAAAGAGGTCGCTCACAGCCCTTGTACACAGGCGGATGGTATGTGTTGGCATACCCTAAAGTTGTCAGTGTGTTTGTCGTTGCCTGATTCATAGACGTATTACCAACAACAGTAGAAAGCATCAAAACATCAACCGTAGGCTCTTTTAACGCCATCGCAATTGCCACAGCATCGTCACTTCCACAGTCTGTATCAATAATCATTTTTCGCATCGGCATTGTTCTGCTCCTATCTTTGCAAGTGCGAGATTTTCGTTAGGTCAATAATATATCATATTAGACTATATATTAAAACAACTTTGTATTGTTTTCTGTAAACTTGTATTGACGTGATGAACATAAGGATCTACAATTAGAAGCGAAGTTATAACGTAGCTTCACCTGCGATGTAATAATAAATGACGAAAGGGTGTTATAGATGAGCAAAACTAAAAGAATCGCCGTAATCAAACCTTGGAGGGTAATTTTGCTTTAGCCCTCCAAATATTTAGGAGGATTTTATGTCTTTAAATTTGAATTGGATAGACCCAAATGAGCATTCATTTAAGAGTTTCTTGCTCTTGGAGCGATTTCAAATCCGTGTAATGATGGATTTGTGCGGTTGGCGCAATGACAGCGAGAAATGGAAGCGTTGCATGGGCATCGCATTGAAAGCAAATCCGGTTGTAGCGTGGTATTTGTCTCATCGGTGTCCGGAATGTTCTGCACAAATTGACGAACTAATTAAAAAAGCTCCAAGCATTTCTGATGCGAAGCAAATCAAAGAAGCTGAAGCTTATGCATTGCTGAGTGTTGAGGATTTCGTAATCCATACAACACCTGAGGCTATGGCTGAGAAGTGTGACTACATCCGTGGTTGGAGCAAGGAGCGTTTGTTCGAGCTTGCCGACTTGTCAGGTAAAGTTGTGCTTGACGTAGGAGCCGGTTCAGGCCGACTAACCTTTGCCGCTGCAGAGAAAGCCGCATGGGTATATGCAAGCGAGCCTGTTGGAACGCTCCGTGAATTTATACGCGACAAAGTAGCAAAAGACGGTATCAAAAACATTCGTATTCTTGATGGCCTTGTTACAGAGCTACCCTTCCCCGACGATACCTTCGACATCGTGATGTCAGGTCATGTTCTTGGTGATGACTGGGATGCAGAGCTTAACGAGCTCACCAGAGTCTGCAAAAGCGGTGGTTGGTTGCTCAACTGTCCGGGCGACTCCGAGGGTGATTTGAGCCCGCTACCGGATCTTGTATCACGCGGATGGGAAGAAATTCACTATGTTGGCAGTTACGGATATGATATGTACATTCATCGCAAATTAGTGGAAAAGTAGGGCAAACTCCAAATCTAGCATAATGTTCAAGAATCCCACGAAAGCACTTCAATTTTCAGAAGTCGCAATCGTGGGATTTTAATTTGCCACCTATGCAGTAGCCATGTCCTCAACATAGAGAAATACCATAGTTGAGAAAATGCTTTCCGTGTGGGATATCTTCATATATCCATCATATTTTTCTATGGACTGTCGGATATTATTTAACCCATATCCATGCTCATCGCCACTCTTTGTTGAGACAAGCAGTTTACCATCCGGTTTTTCACCTTTTCCATCTGCAGAATTGTCTGCGAAATAGCTAATCTCGCCGTCAAAGGAATTTTCGATCTTTGCGTAAAGACCGCCTTTGGTAAATTCAACATCTAACTTAATCATTTTATCCGTTGCCTTTTGTGTAGCCTCTAATGCATTGTCCAAAAGATTGCCAAATATCGTCACAATGTCGGCAACCTCCACGTTTATTTCCGGCGGCACCGCTATGCTCAAGTCCAAATTAATATCATCAGCTTTGGCATCTTTTAGCTTGAAATTAATGATGCTATCAATGGCTATATTCCCCGTATCGCTATATATTTCGCTACTTTCTATGTTCTCCAATAAACTGTTGAGATAGTCTGTAGCCGCAGCATTATCTGCTGTATAATCTTTGAGCATCGCCAAGTGGTTCTTCATATCGTGTCGAATAGATTTCACCTTTTCCATCGACTCTTGCATTAGTTGACATTGGGCAAAATAATACTCCCTTTCTTGTGAGTGCAAAGCTGATTTCAATGTGTCCTCAACCACCTTTGAAAGACGGTTGTACAGAAAAAGGAAGATTAAAAGAGCTCCTGAAGTGTTAAGAAAAATTAACAATGCCGCAGTGGCTTCTCCATGTACATTGCGGAAAAGCTGAACAGCTGTATGCATTATCGGAAAAATTATGATGGGTAACCACAGCTTTTTCAAGTTAATTGTTGTTTTCTTGATATGCTTGAACAGCGGAAACACCAGTAATGCTATTAAATAAATGAAGATGCTTGAAAATATTAACGCCAAAACATAATTGCTAACAAACCAAGTTTCAGGAAGTGAGCGAGCAAAAAGCAGATTTATATCAGTTAGAGATAGCATTATATAATGACCTACAGCCACTGCCGCCACTCGCTTTATCGCAAAGGACTCGTAGTTTAATGATATAAGTGCTAAGGCAAGCAAATGCAGCAACACATCTACAACTTCGTTTAAATGAATCGTAAATGTGAAAAACAGAAATACATATGACAAAAGGAAAACTGCAATATGCGTTTTTCTTTTGTCAAAGAATACATTCATTGCTCTTTCAATAGTAAGTGTCGCTATGGCAACTGAGAAAATATACGCAGCTGTATGACCCATATATGTTTACACCTTTCTTCTTTCCATAATTGCACAATAGGCCTCTCTTATCTCTGCCCTTTTGGGCTTGCTGATAGATAGAGAGGTTTTGCCATCAATTAAAATCATTTCTTTATACTTTGCCACTGCTATATAATCATAGTTAACAGCATAAGAAGCATGGATAAGAAGAAAATCAAATTTCTGCAACTGCTCCGAATATACTTCTTTCAATTTTCCGTAAAACTCTTCTTTTCTTCCATCTGCTAAATGTAAAATCAACTTTCTGTTGTCGCTCTGCAAATAGACTATATCTTTGACTTTCACTGTATGTATGCTATGTCCGATTTTGTAGGCGAAGTCTCGTTGCCAAGGTTCGGTTATATCTAAGTATGTTTTCAACACTTTTTCAACTTTCACATAGTCAAGAGGCTTTATCAAAAAGTTCAAAGGGCGAATATCAAATAGCTGCATCGAGTATTTCATTTCCCATGATATATAAACGATAGATGTCAAGTCATTGCGATATTTCTCGCGAATAATCTTACCGACTTCGACGCCATTAATTGCGTTCTTCTCAAACTCAATGTCAAGGAAAATCAAGTTATAGTGCGTTCCGCCTTCTATTTTAGCGCACAATTCTTCGCCGGAAAAATAGACATCAATCTCGCACTTGATGTTCAACTTTCCAAGTATATCCAGTAGGACATTTTCCAATTCTGCACCTACATTCTTTTCGTCATCGCATATCGCAATGAATAAAGCCATGTAACGACAACCTCCATATGTATTCTATGCGAATTATATCATATATTTACAACACACACCAAGGTCTTTTTCTTACAACAACAAAGCAGTTTTCAACAATTTCTCGCACATTAAATTACTTCTGATAGAATTTAAAAAACACTAATGATAATGATTTATTTTGGACATTCAAGGAGGAAAGCAAAATGGAATTTCGGGAAATTTTCTTCGGGTTAGCACTCCCACTTGTGTTACTCGTGTTCGGTCTTTTCACACGAATAGGCTTACCAAAGAGAGTGAATTGGTTTGTTGGTTATAGAACACCACTGGCTTGCAAAAACCAGGATACGTGGGTATTCGCTCACAGATATTGGGGGAAATTGATGATAGTGTTTGGCATTATCTTAGTTGCTCTCGCAGTCGTGGGCTTCGTGCTTATTGCATTCGATGTATTCACACTTGAGCCCGCTTTAGTTATGGCGATACCACCACTCGCAACAGTAGTTGCCGCAATTATATCCATAATCCCCACAGAAATAGCACTAAGAAAAGAATTTGACAAAGATGGTAATCGCAGACAATAGGCATAAATATTCGCACTCATTACGACGAGGTTTATTCCGGTGTGATAATCAAAAATCTTTTTAATGAGAAGAACGGGTGCAACTGTGATTGTGTGCACCCATTTTTCTTATTATGTTTTCAGCGAGTTTTACTTACCCTTGTTGGTTTTGCGTGATAAAAATACTATTGTATTTGTCGCTATGATAAGTGCAAATGTTGATAACATCAACCATAAAAGCCTATTACTTTCAACGCCTGTTTGTGGAAGCATTTTTGGTTGTTGTGAACTTAAGCTTGTGTTATCATCTGAATCCAAATAACCTCTTGCATTCTGTGCATCACACTCATACTTTTCGCCATCGTCTATGGGTGTATCGTCACTCGGTTGCTCGTCGATTTCCGGCTTCTCCTCGTAATCATCGTACGGATAATCCTTATCGTCATTACTCTCATCTTTGTCGTTGCTTCCATCGTCACCGTTAGTATCGCCGTTGTCATTATCGTCATCGTCGTAATCGTCATAATCGTTATTGTTATCACCATCATCATTACCGTTGCCATCATCGGGATCCGGTCTGTGTCCATCTCCGGTGCCATCAGCGTTCTCGATTCTAACTCTTGCGACTGCAGTTTCATGCCAACCGTTACTTCCCGTGACGAGTGCTGAATTATTATAAACAGCACCATCAATGCTACCGCGACCATCAGTAATTCTTGTGGTGTAATGAATGATAACAGATACACCATTTTGTCTTGCCTCCGCATTGTCATATGGGTACGCTGTAGAATTGCCGCGGATTAAATCACCTAGTTTTACAACAAACGATGTGCCTCCCCCTTCAACAGTCAACCTGTTTGATATATCCGGGAAATAACTAGCCAACCGCACAAACTCGTTATTTTGAAAATATCCCACCTCTACCCAAACATTCCACGGTGATGTACCATCTGCCCAATTTGCTCGCACCAGTTCTATACCGTAGCCTAGAGTATCCCTAAATTTTGCACCGGGAATTTCTATACCGGCAACATTCACTCTAGCACGCCAGAATATGTAATTTCGGCACACACTTTGCCAACCGTATTTCAGTAATGTTTCATTTTCATCTATATATCCCATACGTCCGGCAGTAACATAGCCTGGTCCGTTTGGCAGGTTGATATAATATGTACCACCTTCTTCTACATTGTTGATGTCCCATCTGGTCCATGCTTGGAACGTTCCACTCCTATTATACGGATTGTCATAATAGAAATAGCTAAATATTATCATTATTGTTTTTGAAATGTGATCCACAAAACCAGTGCCTATAACTTCACCTCCCGGTGCGGTGTGAATAAACGACATTGAGTGATTGAACTGTAATTCCGGCGGAAGTGTGACTGCCATGGTGTCCCCTGCTCGCACCACCGTATTCAGCGGAATCTCATACGTAAACACTGCTCTTATAGAAGCGTACCATCCAAAATAGTTTTGCGGATTGCCGTAATAATCCTGCAACTGGCTACCGGTTATGAATGAGTGTCCATGGTCAACACTAAATAATTGAACCCCCGTATACTCGTCGGTGAATATATAGACTTCTGACTCAGGTTCTCGCACATTACCCTGTGAGGACTCGGTTGAATAGCCGTGGGTGTACTCGTTCACGCTTTCGACGACTGGGCTATAACCTGCTTCCTCCACAAGAGTAATATAATCAACACCTTCAGCAGCCGCTAACGTTGTCAGCGAGACTATAGACACCACAAGCATTACTGTAGTTATACGTGCTATTACATTATTTTTCGCAGTTGCATTATTTCTTCTCTTTGTAGCTCTCATCAAACTCCTCCTCAACCTATGCCTACACATTCTGTTCTCAACTGTCATTGTCAACCCTAAGTCTAGATCGCCGCATCACTACGCTCGTGATGACGGGGTGAGCTCACCGCCAACATTTTCGCTATCAGTAACGTTTATCATTTACTTAGAAATATTCATTGCAACAAAACAATATCGCAATTCGTACAATATTAATACGTATTTTCATAACAATTTACACAACGTTTACAGTCTTGTAGAGAAAATTGTAGCTTTTCAAACCTTTCACATGAGCTCAAGAAACATCTGATCATAAGCTAAGTCTGCTTCACCGCGTTGAATCAAAGCCAAAAAAAACCACGGGAGCACTTCATTTCTCAGAAGTTGCTACCGTGGTTTATATTTTAACTGTCGTTTGATGGGGTTTCATTCTTTACTTTTTATTAATTACGTGGCTGAGGTTATCCGGTATTCCCTCACCTACCCCATACTAAGATACGCTTCGATGAACCCGTCTATGTCGCCGTCCATCACGGCACTAATGTTGCCATTTTCATATCCGGTTCGATTATCTTTAGCTAAAGTGTATGGCATAAATACATATGAACGAATCTGGCTACCCCACTCGATTTTCATTTGTTCGCCTTTAATATCGTCAATCTTGTCTAGATGCTGACGTTCTTTTATTTCAATTAGTTTTGATCGTAACATTCTCATTGCGACCTCACGGTTTTGATGTTGGCTACGTTCCATTTGGCACGCAACAACAAGCCCTGTCGGAAGATGCGTTATCCTTACAGCACTCTCTGTCTTATTAACATGCTGTCCACCCGCTCCGGATGCACGATATGTGTCAACACGCAAGTCCTCACTTTTAATCTCAATTTCAACATCGTCCGAAATCAGAGGCGCTACCTCAATTGCGGCAAATGATGTGTGACGACGTCCCGATGAGTCAAAGGGCGATATTCTCACAAGTCTGTGGACACCGTTTTCACTTTTCAGATAGCCATAAGCATTCTCACCATCAATCTGAATTGATGCTGATTTCATCCCGGCCTCTTCCCCGTCAAGCCAATCAAGCACTTTGTACTTCATTCCGTGACGCTCTGCCCAACGCGTATACATACGGTATAGCATCTGCGCCCAATCCTGTGCCTCCGTACCCCCTGCTCCCGCATGAAAAGATACGATTGCAGAGCTGTTATCATACTCTCCTGATAGAAGCGTTTCCAACCTTGAGGTTTCCAGCGCTTGACTAAATTGCTTAAATTCTTCTTCAAGTTCCGGAAGTAAGCTATCGTCGTTTTCCTCTGCACCCATTTGACAGAGCGCAATCAAGTCATTCCACGCTGAATCCAGCTTATTATAACCGTCAACCCTGTTCTTGAGTTGCTTGATTCTCTGCTGTGTCTTTTGCGAATTTTCCAAGTCATTCCAAAAGCCATCACGCATACTTTCCGCTTCAAGCTCTTGCAATTCAACTGTCGCTTCATCGAGCTTCATCGCTTGCTTCACAGTATCAAGGATCCCTCGCAAAGCGGTTATTTTTTGCTTATAATCATCAAATTGTATCATAACTACCTACATTTGTTGTATAATTCCCCTCCTTTGGAGGGGTGCCCGAAGGGCGGGGTGGTTTTCTAGAAAGGTCATCACATCATTGAGATTATTCAATACATCTTTTGCAAGTATATGAATAACCGTCAACCCTAAACCTTCAAGATACTCATCACGCTTATTATCACACTCAATTTTACTATCATGCGAACTTCCATCGATTTCTATAACGACATTACAATCCACACAGAAAAAGTCTACAATATAATTGCCTACAATTTTCTGTCTATCAAAATCATACTGCTTGAATTTCTTCTTACTTAGCTGTTTCCACAATAACACTTCACATAAGTTTCCTGCCTTACGTAACTCTTTTGCACGTTCACGCAACTCTGGATTATATGGAAGTGATAAATATGATTTGCTATCACGCACTTAACCACCCCGGCGCTTCGCGCCACCCCTCCAATGGAGGGGAATTTAATAGCGAACGTCAGTTCGCTAGCTATCTCGCTCTTAGTTCTACTACAACTACCTGTGGATTGTTCAAGAAACGTGTCCAGCCGAAGTGATTGCCCAATCCGCGAGAAACCACCATATGTGTGTCCCCTCTCGAGTAAACTCCGCTCGTGTATGTTGGGAACAGCTCGCCATGGGGTCCTACTAAACCATCAGTAAACGGCAAGCGCACCATGCCGCCATGTGCATGACCGCTAAGAACCAGGTCTACTCCCAGCTCACTATATAGTCTCAAGTTATTATTTCTGTGAGAGAGCATAACAATAAAACCCGGATTTTCGTTAGTGCGAATTCGCTCAACAAGCTCATCCGGTCTCATCATATCAGCCGGTCCATTCGGATCATCCACTCCTGCCAGAATTATTGAATCATTGCCCATCGTCAATGTCCTGTACTGGTTACGCAACACTGTAACTCCATTTTCTTCCAGCATCGCAAACAGCTCGTGAACCATTCCGGTTGCCCACTCGTGATTACCGGTTACAAAGTACACCGGTGCTATTCTCACAAGCTGACTTATCAGGGTTTCTACAATTTCCATCTGCTGCTCAACGGGATTGCCCGGCTGATAATTGTCAATCAAATCACCGGCTATAGCAATTATATCCGGGTTTGCCTCCCTGATTCTCTCCACCAAACGGCTATTACTATCACCATGCTCTGCTCCATGCAAATCTGCAAGCAACACAATACGGTAGCCGTCAAACGAGCTTGGCAAATTCTCATAACGCAACTCAAACTCAGACGTGACCAATCGCGTGTTGCTGTCATAAAGTATCGCACCTATAGGCACAGCAATAATTAGTAATAATATTATGAATGTTCCAAAGCACCCTGTTCTTCTTCGTTGCCTCAATGTGTCCTCAACTTTCTTAACTCTCTTTATCTCTCACAAACACATGCTTTATGTTCGGGTCTGTTGTTTGCCTAAAATCCGTTTCAAATCGGTCTATAGATTTTATCATTGCAGACAGACTTTTATACCCATAGTTTCTATGGTCAAAGTCCGGTTGCTTTTTTAGTATCAGATTTCCGAGTTCTCCCATGAACACAGAGTTGCTATCATCAGCCAGGTCAGCTATCGAATCCGCAATTAGCTTTATGACAGCATCCGGCACTTTTTCGATGTTTGGACGTGGTGTAGACTGCGACTTGTTGCGTTGTGCTTGCTGTAATTGTTGCCCATTATGGGTTTCAACCTCAAGCCCATGTCCATTCTCTTCCAATTGCGCTTCTGCAAATCTTTCGAAAATAACTTCAATATATGTGAATTTGTCACATGCAGCAATAAATGCACTGGGTGTTTTACGCTCTCCGATGCCAATAACTCGCTGTCCTGCTTCACGTAAGCGAATCGCAAGCCTTGTAAAGTCACTGTCACTGGATACAAGTACAAACCCGTCTGTTTTTCCGGCGTACAAAATATCCATTGCATCTATTATCATAGCCGAGTCACTAGAGTTTTTGCCTGACGTGTAGCTGTACTGCTGTATCGGCGTGATTGCATTTTCCAAAAGTGATGATTTCCAGCCGGATACTACCGGACTCGTCCAGTCACCGTATATTCTTTTAATTGTGGGCGTTCCATAGATTGCTATTTCTTCCATTACGCGCTTCATGCAATTACGTGGTACATTTTCTGCGTCAATGAGAACCGCAAGCCGCAAGTTGCCCGATTTCAGTGGATTTGATGTCACTTGCTCACCTCCATATCATGTGTGATTATCGAAATATTGACGATAATTCACCGCAGTCATATTATCACAATATATCATTTTTCGCAAGATTTGCGAATATGGTTATTTTTTGCAAAATTTGCCACAAATTTGTCATGACATTTCCTTGACATGCGCATCGCTATACTATAAAATATATAACTGGATTGGGTACTTCATTTTGCAAATAACCACGCAACTCTTATCGCATCTATTTCCGACTTTCTTCGTTAAAATCTTTTGAAAGGCCAGTGGCATTCCTGCAAGATTTTGCCTCGACATTCGAAAATATACACGACAATACTTGCGCGGCTATTTACAAAATGAAGTACAGATTAATTTATATATTATTTGAAAGGTGGTCATAAGTAGTGTCAAACATGGTAGAAGTACGTTGGCATGGACGAGGCGGACAAGGTGCCAAAACCGCATCATTGTTGCTAGCCGACGCTGCATTCAACACTGGGAAGTATGTACAAGGGTTTCCAGAGTACGGTCCCGAGCGTATGGGTGCGCCAATTTCCGCGTACAATCGAATCAGTGACGAACGTTGTGTAGTTCACAGTAACATCTACGAACCCGATTATGTCGTGGTCGTTGATGCAACACTGTTAACAGCAGTTGATGTCACAGGCGGTCTCAAAAAAGATGGAGGAATCGTCATCAACTCAGCAAAAGATCCCGAAGAATTAAGACCTTTACTAGAAGGTTATGAAGGGAAAATCTACACAATCGACGCCGGTAAAATTGCGGAAGAAGAAATTGGAAGAAATATTCCAAATACTCCAATGCTCGGTGCTATCGTAAAAGTTAGTGGCGTTATTCCGGAAGAGGAACTATTCCGTGACATGGAAGAATCCATGAAGCATAAGTTTGCAAACAAGCCTCAAGTTATCGAGGGCAACATGAAAGCACTAAAACGTTCGATGCAGGAGGTTAAAGGTCTATGAATTATGTAAAAGATGCTAATTTGAACGCTACGTGGAAAGAAGTAACAGTAGGCGGCAGTATCGTCGGTGGCGGAACTTCACTAGACGTTAACACAGGCGACTGGAGAACTATGATTGTCGGATGGGTTGAAGACAAATGCAAACATTGTATGCTTTGCTTCCCCGTATGTGCAGATAGCTCCATTCCTGTAAAGAATGAAAAACGCGAAGATTTTGATTTCATGCATTGTAAGGGCTGTGGCGTATGCTACAAAGTATGCCCATTCGACGCAATTACTTGGGAAAAGGAGGACAAATAATGGGTATTCGTGAAAGACTT
>Ga0123355_10004972_pt1 | contig 19354 bp, 10 predicted proteins | sample TergutEmb28metaG_3_FD_89872 | JGI IMG/M metagenome (GOLD analysis project Ga0123355, IMG submission 89872) | Embiratermes neotenicus P1 segment gut microbial communities from Petit-Saut dam, French Guiana - Emb289 P1 | ecosystem: Host-associated > Arthropoda: Insects > Digestive system > Gut ... | reverse complement strand
TATATATATATATATACATGACGTGTATTGATCATTAAACAAATGTCCGCTTCCGTATTATACACTACACACTCTATTTGTATGGTTTATTTCTCTTTCCTGTTGGGCACAGTAGAGCACAAAACGCGTTACTACACTCCTGAACTGACAGTTGCCTATGTAGACCTACTGAACTCCCTAAACGCAGTAGACAAAGTAGTGCAGACTATTAAGAGCGCGGTAATTAGTAATACTCCGAATCGGAATCCGGATTTTAACAATAGCTGCACTAGTCTCTCCTAGTTCTCTCAACTAACTTTTGGTTTGCGAAGTTTCAGGCTTGTGCAACAGCATAGTTGAGGGCTCCGTTCTTCCGGGAAGTGGTTCCGCGTCACTGCGTGTTTGGTGGCCGACATTTGGAAAGAGATTGATGGTTTTATTTTCGAAGGTCAAAATATTCCTAAAGAATGTGTTAGTGTTGTATTGTTCATGGACACTGAGATCCTTAAATTTATGAACACAAAGCTGTTTGCAAACGTCGGACACCACTCATCCAGATTAGCGGCGCCGTATTCCACAAGAACCTACATTTCTTACACTAGTTTTGCCCAAGGCCTGTAATGATTTCCACTTTACATTTTAAAGAACTGGCAGTGTCGTACCTTAGCAAGTTAAAATTTTTAGTAATAAGAACTTGTAATATGAATTCCGGGTTTTTCTGTGACGTGGACGTTCAGTCTTTTCTGGCAAGTTTGTGGAAGCAGAAGGGGATCGTTAGGTAGAATATTATAGAACGTGCTTTTAGTCGCAAATCCCCTCAATTACGAACTTTTGATAAAAAACAAAGTAACTTTTTGATATAACATGCCTGTGCGAGGTAGCTGTCCCTAACGTGTAGTTCATAAACCACAAGTCCAGAGTCAGCCGCTCACTCAGGTGTACGCATTCGAAATATCTTACTTTACTCAATCTCCAGAGCAACAACCAGACGTGGACTTTATTTTGAATTTTTTTTGTAGTTCGTTAAACCGTGAGATTCAGAAGCAGGGAATTTGTCATATATGAACAATAACTTACATCTTGAACTACAGTTTAATTACATCCGGAATATCTTCAAATTATCGTCAGTACAAAATCTTACATCATACAGGAAGATTACTTGGGATGAGGACCCTTCCGACCTATAAGGAGATTAGTCTCCAATTTAGGATGTGTTATACGAGAGGCTTTTGATAAGTCCTTAGCCCGACCTAATTCCCGATGTCGTAGGACGGAATTGATCGCGTCTTTGGAAAGAGGGGTCTGTTCATGTGCCGAATTGCAAGTCTTTTCTTGTTACAAAGGCTGAAAGGAAGCATGTCAGGCGACGCATGCGATTTCAACAATAGGGAGACGTGAGCTCTCATCAAGTATTTTTTTCCTGCAAGGCAAAGCATCTAAGGAAACTCACGCCATTCTGAAAGAAACATTAGGGGAAAATGTACCATCGTATACCACCGTCAAAAATTGGATGGCCCAGTTTAAACGTGGTAATGTTTCCACCTGTGATGCGCCTCGTCCTAGACGACCCAAAACAGTGACCAACCCGGAGATTATTGGTCAAATTCACGAGCTAATCTTGGAAGACCACCGGATTTCGTTTAAATCAATAGCTGAGCAACTGGACATCTCGCGTGAGCGGGTTGGGTCCATCACGCATGAAGATTTTGACATGTGGAAGCTCTCCGCGAATTGGGTCCCGAAATACCTGAACGCGAATCAATAACATCAACGCTGCCAATCGTCTGAGCAACATTTGGAATTTTTTCGGCGCAATCCAAATGATTTCCTGTCGCGATTGGTGACCATGGACGAAACCTGGTTATATCACTATGACCGGGAGATAAAGCAACGATCAATGGAGTGGCGGCATAGCGGCTCACCCCGCCGAAAAAATTCCGAGTGCAAAAACCCGCTGGGAAAGTTTTCGTCTCGATTTTTTGGGATCAAGACGGCATCCTCCCCATTGATTATCTTCCAAAGGGCCAAACTATCAACGCGGAGTATTACTTATCACTGCTGGTGCAATTGAAAGACATTTTTGAAGGAAAAACGCCGGCCGCGGGAAGGTCACCAAGGGGATCTTGTTTATATATGACAATGCCCCGGCTCACCGGGCACTTGGAACCCAGAAGAAACTGGCCTACGTGGGCTTCCAGTTTCATGATCTCCCACCCTATTCTCCGGATCTGGCCCCATCGGACTACCATCTGTTCCCTGGAATTAAAAACGATTGAAAGGTCGCCATTATTCGTCCCGACGTGTAGGTCATTGCTGCCGCGGATACCTGGTTAGACGGACAACCTTCTGAATTTTTTATTTGAGTGTCTTGCAAAATTTAGACCAAGGGCTAAGAAGTATACTGAGCTTCGTGGGGAATACATTTAATAAATCCTGAGTTTGTTCGCTGTAGCTTGTTTCCTACCTGGTCGGGCTAAGGATTTATCAGCACACCCTCGCATTTGATACTTTATCTGTGTCAAAGTGCTAAACAACAAGTTTGAAACTATAACGTCAATATGACGAATGGGTCCAAATGTAAGACTCAGATAATAATTAGGTTTTCGACCAATAGTTTCACACGGCCACACCCAAGACTGCTGTATACTTTTAACACGACACCACTCTGCCCCCTATATAAAGTAATGTAATTGTACCACAACGGAGACACACCGGTCAACTTTCAGCTGATATTATTAGACGTCGTCTGGTATAACTTTTCACGATATATCTACTGTGTTAACCTCTACAAGTGGACTTGTAAATTATTTCTTAAGTGTCCTAACGGATCCATCTATCAGATTCCGCTCGGGCTTCAAAAAGATCCTTCCTCCAGCTCCCTGGGATACAACAAGTTTTTTCCTCCTGGGTTCATGTCGGATTGTCAAGGAAGACTCCTCAATATGAAGTTTCTTATTATGAGATCTTCGCTTTCCTGCGGTGTTACGCAGCGTAGGTTGGCAGGTCTTTACCGACGGTTCGAGACAATCTATCGGTCTTATCTTCAAGAGTCAAGCAGTCTAAGGTCATGACCGAAAGGTTGTCCCGAAACTTCAGTAAACAAGTACCAACCTACGCTGTGCAACGTCGCAGAAGACCGAAGATCTTATTTTCTCCGCGACGGAAGCCTGAAATTCCTTATTACGTATTATAAAGTTGAAATCGGATCTCAATCAAGTTTGATACCAGGATCTGGAGCTGCTTTTGGGCTACGGAAAATCAGGAATTATTGCTTTATCCAAGCCCTTTAAATTGCTGATTTCTTAGAGATATACATGTTTTAAATATTTTTTTTACTAAAACTACATATTTCATGTGATCTAAACCGACATTGATTTCGTACAAACAATCTTACTATTCATTTTGCTAAGTTTTAAGGCGTTTAGAATGGCTTGAACTGTGAGGTAGAGTATGACATTAGTTTATTTTAATGCATATTTTGGGGTGGGAAGTTGAGTCTCAGGGGATTTCCTTGTCATGAAAATAAAACTCGTAGCGTCTCGGGAAATGGGTCACGCTGTTTGAAGGCAACTAAGTATACAGTCTCGGTTCGTACCTCACAGAGAATACCTACAGAAGCGATAACGAGTACGAATGCAATAAGCTATACTGCACCACGTCGAACAGTACCGCAATCTTAAGAGTGCGAGGCCGTGTAAGAATAAAGTGTTGAAAATAGTATCTGAAGAAGAAATTGTACTATGATTTTGAAGAATATCTATTGAAGAAGATCCTCATAGATTGTAACTCTTCATCAACTCTTATGGATGTGATGAAATAGGGGAACATAAAATGTGAGGAACAGGTAGTCTCCATAGAACAAATGGAAAATCATGCAGAAGTTTAAAATTGAAAAGGACTGGTAAAGGAATGGAGCACTTAGGAGAAATGTAGGAAAATTGGAGGAGAGTATAAACATGAACATTAGAGAAACAGTGTATGATGGTGTGAACTCATTTATTCTGACTAATTGTAGGGAACTAACGTATGATGGGCAATGGCAAGATCCTCAACTGGGAATGCACAGACTATCTAAGTGTACTTTAACTTCACAAAAAGAACTTCTTGCATGGAATTGGTCTTTTATAAGACTTAAGACTTCTGATTCAGTACTGAAGACGGCTTTGTTTATAGCACTCTGGCAGTACATGTCTGATTTTTGTTTTTGAGTCTCGGCCCTGATTCTGAGTGATTGCTGTCTCGTCGGATTTTTTATACCACAAATATCGATTGACTCATTATAATGGAAAGGTCCCACGTCTCGTAAGGAAGAAGTTATGAGGTGGGGACATGTAACTGCAGGGAATACCAACCTCATTATACAAAATAAAAGGAGATGGGAAACAGAGTTTGTGTCTTCTTGCGTTGAGAAAGGAGAACGAGACTTTTGTCTGGAATCCTCGTAATTGGTACATGAGATCTGTAGCTGAACCATGGGGAACCAGATTTACTGCTGACAGTGGCATTTCACTAAAGCGTTTGAGGGAAATGAGATCTGACTCCTGAATGTTTACAAAGTTATGTAATGATATTTTTAATATCCGTAAAAAGTTGTACATTTCTGTTGACTCATTGTAATTATAGAAAGTGGTCGTTCTCGTGTATTGAATTGTTGTGAGACCCTGTGTTGTGTATGAGATTTGAGGTTATCATAAAGTGAATACAAAATTTCCTGTCTTCAAATTTGTAGCGACATGCATTCTTGTACATAGGAATAATAGTTGCAGGGAAAGCTTGCGTACGGCATAAAAAATCTTCAGTCAAGAATTAAACTGCAGCAGGTTGTTTCGATTGTAGACAAATACCCAGATGTTCCTAATCATACATTAAATACACGATTTAACGTTCGTGTTTTCGTGCATCTTTAGTATAATTACAATTGGTGACCAACAAGAAGCAACTATTTTGATTTATTTACTTCTAATCAGCTCTACATGTTTCGGGCGATGTTTTCGCCTATCATCAGGAGCATATTACTGTAACAGCAACTTCTGGTATTGTCCACCGATGTTGCTGCTGGCTGGTGTTGCGTAGTGGGTGGAACTGACTTCAGTCAATCCAATACGCAACACCAGCCAGCAGCAACATCAGTGGACAATACTAGAAGCTGTAGTTACAGTAATATGCTCCTGATGATAGGCGAAAACATCGCCCGAGACATATAGAACTTATTAAAAATAAATAATTCAAAATAGTTGCATTTTGTTGGTCATCAATTGTAATTATAAATACACGATGTTCACAAAAGTGGTTATTTATTTATTTGTGCTTTAACGAACCGCTATGTGAGTATATCAGATTATATAACGTCTACTGATAGAGTGATTTGTCGGCAACAAATACAAAGAATATGGAAGAGAGTGGCAGAAGCGATGCTTGAATTATAGACTCGGACGAAATGACGGAAACCCTAAAGTCTTCAATTAGTATGGTAGATGTCCAGGTCGACATTTGAACCCAAACCTCCTGAATAAGAAGAATAATTCTATCCACTCCATTTGATTTCCGATCTAATTTCAATCTTACAAACAGTATTAGTGAGGTCTACTATTTAAATACCCAAAATAAAAATATTTTACCCGAGTCGCGTAAGAAACCAGATTGATGCGACAGATTTATGTTTTGAGGAATTGTACTTTGTTCCTATATTTACGGTAGATTCCGGCATGGCACAATTAAGGTAACAAATTCAACAATTTACTTCTGAAGTGCGTACATGGAAGGCTTTTTAAACATGTAAAACACCTTCGGTTTTAAGAGATTCTTCAGGAGTGGTCAACTTTATTTTGAGGTCCGAGGAGTAACGTAAGCTTATTATTAATAATTATTGCCGGAAATCGAATAAAAGTGACATAAGAGTCCCGAAATAAATCGGAAGTTCACCTATTATGGTTCGGAGTTTTCGTGAGTTTTCTTCGTAGAGGAAACTGAGTTAAAATTGGGGCACGACCTTCTCTCTCCACATTCCTTCGAACTTAATTTATTAGACTTGACTCATAACATTTGACAATTTGAAGCCTTTGACCTTCTAAGAGCATTATGATACAAACATAAATAGCATATGTTTTATGTAAGTACATATAAATTTTAAGACTTGAAATTCTCTTTAATTCTGTCCTCTTGCAACGAAAAATTCTTGAAGTTATTTGGCAGTGACAGTCCGAAACTATCTGTCGTTGTGGGGTAGTTATTCTTAGTGGTTATGGGTAGGGTCACTCGTTAGCAGGAACCACAGGCAGCAACCACTGTCGAAATGAGATTGTCCGTAACTGGTAACTCATATCGAATTAAGAAATGATTTTATGTTTAACAACTGACCATTGGAGGTGTATTCTGTGCAGACATAAGACAGATATTGGAGTTTTTCATGTATAATATTTGGTGTGCTGATGGACGTTGGAGGTTCACAGATAGAAGACAAGATAAATTGCCCGAAATGCACGATGAAAAGTTGAAATGAGGAGCAGGGTGTGCGGAGTTGACCGTCAGTTCTTTAGACCGTAAATAATATTCGCAGGTCACCGAAATCTAGAATTACAGCGTTTGTAGTCAGGTCTGTATTCCAGGAAGAGGGCGGGGTTGTTTGCAGACAGCGTAGATCGTAGCAACATGTTTGCCGCATATTCAATCTGTGTCTGTTCTGCTAGCCTGAAACACAATTAAGCGTATTATATGTGGAAAGCAAATTACTCTGATTTTCTCTGGAGCTGACAGCTGCGCACAATGATCGGTAAATGTTATAATGCAGTCCGTCCGAACAATGTTCCAGCGTCGGTCTGGAAGAGCGAGAAACATTTTCCAGGTGTATGCGTTATTACGTAAGGCATGTTAATCGCACTGAGGTGAAGAACAGGCTGCCCGCTTGGCAACACTGTGACGTAACAACGGGAGATATTCAGTAACGTTTGGGACTTTTCCATTTTCTTCTTATTCTTCCATTCATATTAATTTGACGCTAATTCTACGCTTTGAGAACCAAGTCAGATCCAAAGTCACATTGCAGTTGACGAACATTCTGCCGGTCTGACTTAGTGTCGAGCCCTCCAAGGGTACCATCTTCAACATTCTTGTGTTTTTAGTCTTTGATCGTCTCTCTGACAAGAGTGTTTTTTTTTTAATTGTCATTAATCTTTTATCTTTTATGTCACCAATACGTATTTCACCCCGAGACGTGTGGTCTAAAGCAGTGTTTGCCAGCGGACCCCTCTTGGATTCGAAAAATAACCACGGACCCTCACTTCTTTGTTCACCTAAGGGTGGATTGTCCGTATTATAGGTATCCAAAATTAAAATTTTTATCTCAAAACGGATTTTATGTAGATAAAAATACATAAGAGTAGCTTATGTAAAATGCGTTATAGGATTTGAACTTAATTAAAATGATTGTCGCTCGTTTCGTGGGTACAGGGGTTTCTTAATTAGACATCTTAACGATCATACGAAATTAACATATCGCCAGTTAAAGATGTTCGGCGATTAGTTTTAACAAAACTTTATGCCTTTACTTAAGAGAATAGTAAACCTCAGAGAATCCATTACAGAAATGTATTCACGGATCCTGTGGCAGAGGTTCACAGATCCCTTGGGATCCGCACGGCCCACTCTTGAAACTGCTGGTCTAAAGAAAAACCGTGTGAGTGCTTTTCTGTCCAGTGCCCCACGATATCCGAAAGCTCATTGGTCTGACGGAAAGCTCCCAGTCTTCGTAGTAGTTATGAGATCAAGATGAGTGTGAAGCACGGTGGAATGACACTGATAGAAGCAAACTGAAGTTTCCTGAGAAGAACCTGTCCCAGTTATACACTTTCCACAACAAATCCCAATGGAGTAGACACACGCCTTCGTGGTGAGAGGCCGGCTACTAACTGCCTGGAGGTTGAAATAGACTGAAGACTAAAATTAATCATTTTAACCTACAAGGATTCAGTTCAAACCTCACGAAAAACTCAGAGTTTCCGCTTGAAAATATATTGGTGCGTGCTGTGCAAGGAACCGATCGCTGTTCATTGTGCTAATCACAAGAATAGGCTTGAGACAACAAATAGTGTGCGCAACAGAGTTTTAGTGCTGAACCTGGCGATATAAAAGTATGCAGAGGTATCTAAAAAGCTAGGTCAGCTTTCAGGAGTGAGTTCCGGACGCCAAAACAGCGGAAATATTTCACATTTGTGTATTTCCACAAATATTTAGTTCTCGAAATTAGGGCCCAACAATGTGTTGACCGCCGTCCTTTAGATTTTTTATCTGTGGAGACACTTAGAGACCCTGGGTTATGCAGCTTCGACTGCAAATGAAGAGACACTTCACCAAGTCACTTCCTTTGCCTGTCAAACCATTCACATCTGCTCATTGATCTTTGAAAAGGTACGAAATTCATGATCAGACGGGTCCGTGCGTGCATTGATTTAAGTGAAGGAAATGTCGAACATTTGTTTTGAATTATGCCTTAATAAACAATACGAACTGATGATTAGGGTGGTCCTCGCAACATTTGTTTTCTCTACATTGAACCGCCCGACACGGCTGATAGCCCGAGAATATTTTGTTGGATCTAGTCGCCGCGAAAGCTTTAAATTGTGCAAGAATTAACAGTTATTAAATTGGGAACGTGTATTGCAGGTGTATTATGTAATTTATAAGTACAATATTATTATTATTATTATTATGGAGTTGTGGACCGGGTGCGTAATCGGTATAGCGACTGGATACGGGCTGGACGGTCCGGGGATCGAATACCGGTGGGGCGAGATTTTCCGCACCCGTCCAGACCGGCCCTGGAGCCAACCCAGCCTCCTGTACAATGGGCACCGGGTCTTTCCCGGGGGTAAAGAGCGGCCGGGGCGTGACGCTGACCCCTCACCCCCTTCTATTACCGTGGTCAAGAAAGAGTAGAGCTATACCTCTACTCCCCCTAGGGCCGTACGGCCTGTACAAGGGTGCACTTTACCTTATCTTTTATTATTATGGAGTTAGGCACTTATTTTTTTATGTTATCTTCTAGTTAAACTCAAAAACCACTTATTTCCTGACATATGTTTATGTGAATTGTTTTCTTTTTATGCGATGAACTGAATTTTACCTGTCATTTTAGATTTGCCACTGTCATTTCTGTGATCTGACCGTGAAAGTTACCACATCCTGGACTGAAAACTGGGGCCATTTTATTTACCACATACTCAGTAAATAATGCATGTTTTACTCTTTTTAAATAGATGACGTTATTCTCATTAATTCTCTATGGAAGTTGAAGGTTATGTTAATTGTCCTAAGACCACTCTTGATACAGGTAATAACCCTTGTTATTAAATTCTGCAAACCACAGGTCACAACCATATATTGAATTGCTAGCGGTGGTAGAAACGGTGTCAATCATGCATTCATACGCACAGCTTTATTTGAAGAAGTGGAGAACCTAAATGAAAAACGTTTAACTGAAAACACCGACCCATATCCACACCAAGCCTTCAGGCGGGCTTAACGTCTGTCCAGAAAGGGTTTCTGAATCAAGGAACATAAGTACGAGAAATACAAGAGAAGACAATATGTACACATAGTGTTTCACAGCCGATTGGATTTATGTATTGTTATGGTGCAACAGATACGTTCAGGTTCTGTCCGATTAACTGAACAGATTCCTCATATGAATCAAAGGTTCCGACATATTCCAAATTCCTCAGCTCCACTCATGTGAATGCCAGGGACGCTATTGTGCCAGACTACACGCCGCACTTATTTCGCAGTCTGGCCCTTCTCTGTCCTGTACAGACAGGCGACTAATAAATTAACCATGGGCTTTGTCACGTGTAATTCAACTTCAAGCCGAGGTTGGTAGAGACTGGTAAACGGGACGGGGATTGCCGGCGTCCCTACACCTTTCTGCTTATTCCGTGTCCGTATTCACACTAATCTCTCCATTAGAGGATCCTTTTCTTGAAGTGTATGGGTAATTTGCTGTTGGACAACAAATATTCCACGCAACGACATCTAAGTGGGGTTATGCATAGCTGTGGCTAAAACCAGAGTTTCATGTAGCTCGCAATTCGAATAAATTAAAAACACGATTTCTATTCTTCATTTCTTTGGTTGACATATGCAGTAGGTGCCATAATAAATTTTATTATCTGTGACCGTGCACGGAGCAATTAGATATAACGAAACCAACAAATGCACGTAAATTTATAAAATTATCTGATATTTTAAACATGTAGGAGGAATGTTGTGTTTATAATGTAAGATGCGTTCGTACATTCATTGGCATTTTTTGGTTTCGTTACCATATTTAGATGCAATAATAATACCGTCTTCTCTGATATGAAGCCATATGGAGTGAGCAGGTGCGAAAGATAATGAGTCTTGCTGTCTCAACCCTTAGGGCTGAGGACTACAAGACTACGAGACTACAAGTCTACAAAGCTAAGCAAAGCAGAAACCCATAATACAGATATGCGTCGCTTAACAACGGGGATACGTTCTGAGAAATGCTTCGCTAGACGATTTCGTCGTGCGAACGTCATCGAGTGTACTTACACAAATCTAGATAGTATAGTCTACTAGATACCTAGTCTATATATAGCCTATCGATCCTAGGCTACAAACCTGTACAGCATGCTTCTGTACTGAATACTGTAGGCAGTTTTAACACAACGGAATTATAATATTTTATTATAATATCATAATCTTATGGGACCACTCTCTTATATGCGGGCCGTCGTTGAACGAAACGTCGTTATGCGGCGCATACTTGTATTAGTAGTTGTGAGAAATTGAAATGTGAATTTAGTCCCAAATTGTTGAAGCAGGCAAGTGCGGCAGCGAGTGTGTAGTGTGAGAGACTACGTCTCATTCACAAATTAGGTAAGCTGCCTACTACTTAGGTTGCGTTTGTGAAAACGTGCTGAGATAATACACACGAAGCCCTCGCCTTGCACCGGGGGTGACGTGCCTGGAAAATCCCGCGAACAGTATAACAACATTAAACAGGCCTTATGGGGAAAAAAATTAGTTACAAGAAACAGAGACACATGAAACGTGGTACAAAACACACACACAAAAATGTTTTGGCTTTTATTTGAATGATGTTGTTGCTTCTATTTGAAAGTTGTAACGTTGACCATGTGACGTAACGAGAGGGAGCGCGGTGAGAGAAGAGAGAGGATACTCCGATGAAAGAGCTGTTCGAATATTTTTCCTTCATCTACAAGCCCTTATATATGGCCTTGTCAAGTGCCGCGACAGCCTTCATCCGTTGCTTAAATTTGATGCCTGTCCCATCAAGGTTAAGGTCTTGCTGTGATAAATAGCCATTATCCTCAATTATCTCCTTGAAATTCTGCGGATAATTACACGTGATCAGCAGATGCTGATCCTCCTGTTCCCTTCGGGCTGCGCAGACTCAAACGCTTCTTGCAATTTTAAACCACCCTTTAGATAGTAAAAAGGTTAAGAATGTATCTGTTATCTCAAATGTGGCTTCTGTCCTCAAGATTTAAAGTAGCATGTCGTTACACAACATCGGCACAGACCTACCAGACTACAGCAATGTAACTTATCGCCCGGTGGCTGCCTCATAAAACATGTAGGCTCCCCACCCTGCTTCACCTTTTTTCTGTGCGTAATTGTAGTTGATTTTAGTAAGAGAAAGTCCCCATTTAGCACCATCTTCCTGATTTCCTGACATTAATTCACCTACATAATATATAAATAACCAACAAAATACACATCAATGTTTATGAGGTATATTATTCAGTAAATTCTCACCAACATATTTCGGCCACTTTTGCGGCCATCTTCAGGTTTTTTTATTATTACAACAATAGGAACATACAAATGTGGTTAGCTGTGTCACCGTCACCCCATAACAATTAAACGTTATTATATGATCAGTTAAAATTATATAAGTAATACATATATAGGTTAAAAATGGGTAATGATTAAAATCTTGGGATTTGAAATCGTTGTGTGTGTGTGTGTGTGTGTGTGTGTGTGTGTGCGCGCGCGCGCGCGCGCGCGGAATGATGCTTGACATAGTGAAGTGGTGAGCTTTAACCCAGCTTTTAGGTGAAGTGTAGACGGTGTATTGTACGTGTTTGGAACTCAACCGGAATACCACACCACATTTGTATCTTCGTATTCTTGTAATAGTAACATCGCCCTGAAGATGGGAACATCAGTTGCCGAAGTATGTTGGTAAGAATTTGGTGAATAAAATACATCACAAACTTTGGAATGTACTGTGTTGGTTATTAATATACAGAGTTATTCGTAATGATTGTCGGGGTTTCAACAACTTGTCATACACAATACACTTGATATAGGAGTGTACGTATCTTTTTATTTAATAGAACAACACTCCAAGGTTTTGTTACATACCTCACAGGTGCTTTATATTGCACCCTTTGTGATTCTACAAACATCAACACGATAATCGAGTTCTTTGGCCATTGAAACCATCACTGCTGACATGCTACAAACAGTTTAGAACGAACACGATTATCGTGTTGATGTTTGTAGAATCACAAAGGGTGCACGTATAGAGCACCCGTAAGGTATTTAACAAAAACTTGGAGTGTTGTTCTATTAAATAAAACATATATATACTCCTATCTGAAGTGTATTGTGTATGACAAGTTGAACACAATCATTTCGAATAACCCTGTATTATGGTCCGATTAATGCACGAAAGATGAAACATAATAAAATAATTAATTCACCTGTTTGCATGGCAGCCCTAAGATTCGTTTTCGTGCTTATGAAAGCCTGCCGTTATGTTTCATTAACTTGAAAGAAAAGAACCCAGATATACCTATTCTTCCAAGATCCCTTTTACTGTCGGTTTTCCATCTGTATATACTGGTTCTTCCATGTCGACTGCTCGTTACTTTATTCCGACATATAATTCAGTAGAATGTGTTTCTTGTTCTCTCGTGCATGCAAAGTGTCCTACCTCGCATTGCTAATCACCTAGCACTATTTTACAGCAAACGATGAGAAGCCCTGGTTGACATCCCCACCGAATTTTCGAGAGGTAGAGTCCAGCTGAAATGTGATGGCACACGGTGACGCACGGGAGGAGAAGTGAAGGGGAAACTGACGACTGGAGTGGGTAGCCAGTACTCTTCACACTACCTTGGAACATAGTGTATCCAGCATTACTACCTCTGATGCGCACACCGTGGCTGCCAGTAGTCGACTGAACTGACGCTCCCGCCGATTTAAATGGACTCGTCCGTTTCGCCTAAAGAAGAAATATGGTTTCTGCGCGTGTGCCATCACATTTCAACTGGTCTTTATCAATTTAGATGTCGGGTTGTAGACCGAGTGTAATGTTTGAGGATTAAATGTGTTCTTGAACACTCGAAGCCTAATTCTTAGACAGCACTTTTCAGTAAGTCACCGCCGCTTTCTTCCGTGTAGTTTACGTTTGACCAACGTATCATTAAAAAATTCTAGGCAGCTACATCGCTGAGTATAATGATATTTTAATCTGTAACCGTTGATAAGTGAAATAAATGGAGTAAAGTATAGTAAAGTTGTTCCTTTGCACACCATGAAGGCATGTTGAGAGTGGAGTTCAAAATTCATTCATTCTTAACTTCGGCACCAGAAGAGGATAGTGGGTGGCTTCACACCTCAGGGAAAGGGACCGCAAGTTATGTATTAAAGTAGGCTGAATGGGCACAAGAACTTGTTAGGAAGACAGAAAAATCTCTTGCATATTCCGGGAATCCAAACAAAATTCACTGTGACGATTAGTTTATCCCGCCTTGCATAGCACACGTACGGCAGTTCAAATAAATTTCTTAATCGAAGAATTACACAATTTTATTTCGTGGGATTATTAAAATTTTGGAGAACCTTAATTTAATTTTTAGCCGATCCCACTGGCCGCGCTGTCTAAGGCGTGGGCCTGCTGCCGCTCCCTTGCTGGGATTGCAAGTTCGAATCCCGCCGGAGGTATGCATGTTTATTTCTTATAAGTGCTGTGTGTTGTAAGCTAGAAGTCTCTTCGACGGGCCGATCACTCCTACGGAGGAGTCCTACCGATCGTGGCTTTTCTGACAGTGTCATCTCGACACCTCAACAACGAGGAGGCCTAGGCCAACTACAGCCGTCGAGCCATGGAAAAAAATTATATTACGTTGCTTAAATATAACCTAGTTAGAAGCTGGATTTAATAGTTTTGTTTAATGTAGGACTTAAAACCTTTATGTATAAGCAGTACAACAGTATTTAAAATCAAAACAAGCGATATACAAAAGCAAGTCTTCTGACGCGTGCAGTTAACAGTAAAAGTATGAGTTATCATGTTCACTGGCCAATTGTCGCTTTAAAACATCTCGCTTGTAGGCAGATAATTGACAGGCAGAATCCGGTGCGCATGCAGATAGTACCAGCGGAGCACCTGGACAGTTAACAAGACAGGCGAGTGAATGGAACTCTGGTTTGTGATTTATCGTACCTAATTTGTAATTGCGCGTAGCTTCACCAAGAACTTCACTGCTCTGTTGTTTAGCTCTCTGCGGTATTTATGTTGCGGGTCGCGACATCGCATTTGTCTTGCAGCTTACACACCCCCTTCTGTTTATACTAACCTTACTACACCCCCTCTCTACTGCATCACACTAGAACATTCACCCCTACTCCTGTTTTAGAGACCTTCATATCAAGATAGAGGAAACTCAATTCAAATGTTTGATATTCATGCATAACTAAGTAGGGAAATCCAGACGGGATTTCGAGGTACTGAGCAGGTATAGTGACTAGGGACGAATCGGAGCTGGAGATTCTCTTCTCCACAACAAACAAACAGGGTCTGCGGACCTCACAACGTCCTATCGAAGTGTGCCTTTCTTGAATCGCAAAGGTAAATGGGCGAGGACGTGAATCTCACCACTCCTTCCATGTAATTCCGAGGTCAGTTGTGTGGTGCCATACCTTCTCTCCCCATACACCTGCATGGTATAATGATTAATTGAACACACAGGAAGTTTAACTTTACCTATACCGATTCAATGGAGTAAACCTCCTTGAGATGGTAATAACATATATAGCCTGTAAATTATTTCTGCACCCAATTTTATGAGCCTATAATTTTATTTCTTGTTCAAAGGAAGTAGACAATTTGCCTTAGCCTAAACCAGACCTCATATCTTACGTCATTATGTTCCATTTTTGAAGGTCTACGAAGTTGCTTCAGTATGCTTACTAGCCTGTCAGTCCGTCATTGTGTCGGCATGTAGCACCTGTAGTACAGGTGAACGGACCTGATTATCTAACTCAATACGTATGTGGAAGCTTCACCAAGTTTGGATGACACATGTCAATTCGGTTAAAATCAAACAACAGTAATTGGCACCGCAAATGAAGAGATTCGTGATTTACGAGCACGTCGCAAACGGAGTGAAAAGTTCGTCCATTCATTTAGCAAAGAATGTGTCTCCAATATACTACAGTTATCGCATGAATTATGTTGATTGTGTGCGTTTATTGTAATGAGGGTATTATATTCTGAACTCAACGTTTGTCCTTCTCTTCGTGACAAGAAGGAAAATTTGAGGCTAATGCAGGCCACCAATTTTTTGCTTACTCTTAGTTCGTATAAGCTGGCATGGACTTAAAATATCCTTATTAGCCTACGTATTCAAGGTAAATATCTCTAGCAATTTATATTACATTCATCCAAATGGTACATACAGATTCCAGCGCAGCTTCTACAAATGCTTTTTCAACTCTTTTTGCTTCCATTTACTGGTTCTTTTTGATGCCTTGTTTGTTATATTTTCGTCGAAAGGTCTGATGATGCTTATAAATAATTTTCCTTGCTCATCTATTTTTATTGCCTTCAGCACACAGGGTTTATTATAAGAAACCTTTTCCAGTGTGTTCTCACCTGTGTCACAGTATAGATCTTGTGTTTGGAGTGAAGTGTGTGGACTATGAAGATAAGCCTAGAGCGTTCTGCAATGTGACATTGCCTAGCCTGGTACAGACATGTAGGGACCTTTAAAATAAACCCGATGTCCCTATCTTCAGTTGGAAGTCCCAGAAGGCAGTAATAATCCCACTCATACCTTACATTTCTGGATGACAGTGCAAAGCGTAACACGTTGGGAACGTAAAGGAAAAGAGTGTTGTAGGTAAAAAGAGGACGTCGCCTAGGACAGGTTTCCATGCATGTTCCATACTTACGACTGTTCCAGTATTTATTAGAAGTATATTTACTGCATGTAAAAATAACCAACCTACTTCGAAAATTATTTTTTATATTCGTTATAAACAGAAGTTTCCCATGCGTACGAGATAAATTCGATAATATAGACTCTTACCGCCCAAAATGTTTAATATTACTCAAAACATAAATCTAATTATTATTATTATTATTATTATTATTATTATTATTTTGTATCAGTATTCCATTAAAAACATCACATTCTCACACTTTAAAAGTTGATGGATATGAAAGTCTTATTTCTTTTCGAAGTTTCGGGTTTCACTGTAAGCAACGTAAAGATATCTTGACAGCTTGATAGACCGTTAATAGAATTCTGAAAATGAGTGTGTCCGTGAAGCTAATTATACTCTTGAAGGAAGCAAAATTTTGGTGTAGGGTGGGGGCGAGGGGGGGGGGGGGAAGTTCAGCAGTATTGAAAAGTTTCCCCACAAGATGTTGTGATAAATAATAAGTGAAACCCTTAATAAGGGATGAAAGTGCGTAGACAATGCACATGGCAAGGCTTTTGCTCGCCTTGCAAAACGCTACAAAATATTTTCCGATTGTTTTTATTAGTCGTCATTGTGGCAATTAAAAAGGCGCGAATCTAAATGCGACACACTAAAAATAATTGCTCCCTAACAATTAATAATAATAATAACCATAATGAACTATCCCCAACAACAAACCAGACATTATAATCCGTGATAATGAAAAGAGAACATGTATGTTAATGGACGTTGCAAACTCAGGAGACAGAAATGTGATTAAAAAAGAAGCCGAGAAGATCTAAAATGTAAAGACCTTACAATAGAAATACAGCGCATGTGGAATGTAGAAACAAATGTGATACCAGTAATAATAGAGGCGACTGGGACTATTTCAAAGTCATTTAGAAAATACGTGAGCAACATACCAGGGAAACATGAAGTCAAGAAACTACAGAAAACAGCCATACTGGGCACTACACACATACTTCGGAAAGTACTAATGTAAAAGTACAGTACATTCAACACAGAAACTGACGATATAAGCACCATGAATAGTAACAACAGAATAGCTGCAACACTGTGTTCCCTAGGGACATAGTTTGTCTCAGGAATGTAAGTATAAATACCCTGCATAAAGGAGATGATGACGATAATAATAATAATCATCATTATCAGACAATGCATTGTTTCGATCATATCTGCTTGTAGACATCTCCTCTTAGCTCTATACCCTCAAAGCAGATCCATTTTGGCAACAGTGAAAGAATGATACCTCAGACGAATATGCAGCCCAAGTCGAATGTGCCTCCCCCCACCCACCCACCCACCCACAGTTTGTAGTGCGTTATGGGCTCTTATGTGTCTGAAATTTATAATTTAAATGTCTGTGAGCATTTTAGTAAATTGTATTCTTCAGTATTCTGTCTCCTTTTAGTGTTGTAGGTGGATTGAAACGTTCGGAAGGAACTTGCTTCCCCAGTCTTTCGAATGGAATGAATAAGCAAAGGAAAGCAGCAGATGTCTTGACACAAAGCACCATAATCTGAGGGCCAGAACTAATTTTGGAACCTATGCAATTATACTTGTGTAAATGCTTTGTCGCTGTTAAAATGAGCGAACCAGAAAAAAAATTTGAATTGCTTTTATTGCTTTTGATGAATCTCATGTACTGCTGTTGCTGCCACAGGATCATTAATGTTTGTTTGTTTCAGTAGTATATTGTAATTTAACGTTGTATCACACAGTTTCTGAGTTGGATATTTAAATTAGCAATTTAAAGAATAATGTTCAGTTATATTGAAAGCATATTTTCTTACCGCGCTGTAAACACGATCCGTCACGATTATAAAAACAAGTCAGTAAATGCTATGTATGGAAATCATCGCAGTTTTGCTTTGAGATCCATACAAAATATAAATTCATTTTTTGGACAAAATATTAAATTTTGGGGTGTTAAAACTTTTTACACATGCGGTAACCACTGGGCCTTAAAAGGTTCAATGAGAGGTTTTCTCCTGTTATAATGGCACCTTATACCCGCTGAGGGCAGTTGTAGATATTAGAATTAATTTTTTCCTGTGGCGCTGCGGCCCAGCGCGGGACAGGGCCTCCTTAGTTCTGAAGTTTCTAGATCACACAAAACGACGCATCACAGCCGGTAGGACTCCTCTGGACGAGTGACTAGCTCGTCGCAGAGACCTCTACCTGACAACACACAACACTTACTATAAACATCCTTGTCCTCGGCGGGATTCGAACCCACAATATCAGTAGAAGAGCGGCCGCAGACCTACGTCTTAGAACGCGCGGCCACTGGGACCTGCACATGTTAGCATTCTTCTCTCTGAAATTTCAAAAGTGTTATGTAATATGGAGCACAAAATGTATCGAGAAAGCAATATGTGTACAAGTGAAAGTTTTTGTCTAGAGAAGTAAATGTTGTCAAGATATCAAACTTAAGGAATTTAATGAGTTTTGGAATGACAGCTGTGTGGATAATAAGATACTAAATATGATGCAATAACAAGTCATTCTCCTATCTGTCCGTGATTTCTGAAATTTTGATGGCAGAGCTGAATAACCTGCTACGACGTAAGCACACCTTCCACTCTCTCCATTTTTGCCATTTTCTGCTCCTGTTCAGATGTTCTACAAATTCCGATAGATAATGCACAGTACGTAACGAGAGGTTGCTATCCTCAAGACGTTCAGACGTTTTCCTATGAATACTTACTGTCACTGAAGATGCTTTAAATAACATCCGTGTATCTTGCCTGTGGGCGTTCAGTCTTGGACATTTGTAACGTGAATTATATTTGTTGCGCGTTAATTTTCTTTAGATAACGAAATTTTTTTGTATTAATAAAATCACTGTTCTACGAAAATGTATTTTGAGTTTTGTCCTCGCTTTAGTTTCGATTACTCGTTTGTTACCTCAAGACCCTACCCCCAATAAACACTGCTGTTGTAGGACGTCACATTCCACATTCCACATGCGCTGTTTAACTTAACAGAGGTTGCGTAAAGAGAAAAAACCAACTTGATGCCACTTATTTTATTATTTAATATTCATTCATTACTCAACATGTTTCGGCCGTTAATACGACCATCTTCAGGAGTCTGCGACTAACTGGTT
>Ga0123355_10004971_pt1 | contig 19357 bp, 10 predicted proteins | sample TergutEmb28metaG_3_FD_89872 | JGI IMG/M metagenome (GOLD analysis project Ga0123355, IMG submission 89872) | Embiratermes neotenicus P1 segment gut microbial communities from Petit-Saut dam, French Guiana - Emb289 P1 | ecosystem: Host-associated > Arthropoda: Insects > Digestive system > Gut ... | reverse complement strand
TAGGACTTGCGTTAATTCCTTCATGGTGCACTCCGAGAATGAAGTACGGTAAGACGGCGCACAACTTGAAAGATTGTCAGATGTGATACAATGACTACACCACAAAACAGGATGGCACCATACGTGTGACTGTTACAAGCTAGGGTTCATACTGATAGCTACTGAGACCTGTACAGATACACTTCAAAACGTGGCACAAAATTATGGTCAAAATAATGGTCAGTTTCTTATGTTTATTGGACCGTGCATCATTGTGATAGTTGAAGAATAAAAGACCAACTTGATGCCACTTGCTATTTTATTTCACTTCTTATGTGCTAAACATGTTTCGGACATTAATTTTATCCATCATCAGGAGCTTGCGACTACATGAATGTCCGAAACATTTTGAGCACATAAGAAGTGAAATAAAATAGCAAGTGACATCAAGTTGGTCTTATATTCTTCAACACTGGTCAGTTATTGCATGCCATAAGCAAAATTGTAAAAGAACACAAACAGAAATATAAGAAGCCCGTGACAATAAACCAAATGATTTGAAGCGTACTAGACATTGTGTAATTACAAGTACACAGATTGCATTAGACGGTGAATAGTAAACAGTCACTTGAAAACACAACGGTACGTCAATGACAATATAGTTTATTATTTATTCTCTCTCCGCAACTACAATTCCTCTAGTTTCCATCTGATAATATTCCATATTAAATACATTTTCTATACGTTATGCAAAGTTCGCTTATTACATCAGCTCTGACCATTCTTTTTCCATCCTGTGGCGCTACAGCCCAAATCGGACCTAAGCCGCGTCATTTTGAGGACCATTTCTAACCATAATCTTCGCTTTCCCGCAAACACCACTTAATTCCACTTTCACCGTGTTATTATCAGTATTCAGGGGACACTTACACTTCTTGCATAACTTCCCACGAATAACATTTTCTACAAACTGCCAGCAAAAGATCTCCCATCCTGAACTCAACCAGGATTTTACACACGTTTTTAAGGTATTCCATATCAGAATCCCCTGATAAATATCTACTTACATTTGTCACTGGTTGATCATCCTTCAATAGAGCTCTATTTTTTTTGCTCATTACATTTATCTCTACTCCGTGAAACCATGCGTAAATAATTACCTTCATCGAGTCTACATTCTACACTTTCCAGTGACATATATCGCCATTCTTCTACCTCTCTCCCCTTTCAAAGCCACAATTATACATTAAGTTCATATTCTCTTTAAGTCCGAGCCGTGCCAGCAGAATGTGCAGCGTACTGTCTGTGTTCACGTGATCATTAACTCGCACATAAACAAATAAAACAGGGAAATAATCACAGTCTTGTCTCCATGCATAGTGTTTAATATATTACAATCGTCGTTGCATTTTCTCCACCATTCGCACTAAATTTTCCAGCATCATACACGGGTAAATACTTATTACCGTTTTATCAATTCATCGCTCAGGCATTCCATTCATCTGTGAGAAGAGGCTCTTCTATAGAAGCAGTTAGGGATATTATCTCGAAATATGTAAACCATTAAAAAAAATCCCCTCCTACATTTCACAGATATTTATAAGTTGTTATCTTCATTATAAATACGGGTATGTCTATAGTTCAACTCCACATCAGGTAATCAGTTGAACTCAGTTATTTTGTTATTATTTTCGATCCACAGTTCAGGCTCAGGCTTAATATTCCACAAAATATCATCCACATGCTGAAAGCAAAGAAGTACTTTTGAAACTCGATGCAGCTACCCTGCACTTACCAACATACATTTTATAATAATTAAAGATTTAAAACTTTGTTAAGGCCTACACTTTTTCATAATTTCATTAATCATGTCGGTCAACAAAAATGAATAAATTCAAAACGTCTACAACAATAAGCTATAGAACAACACAAACAACACAACGACACAAACAAAATATTTGTTATTACATTTAACCTTCTTGACATAGCCATCTCTATCGTCACTAGTAACTTGAAATCCAGCAATAAGCAGTGTCGTTCAGTTACAATACATACACATGCGTCGGCACAAAAACTATTGCCATTCTGCGGGAAACACCGAGAGAATGCCGTAAGCCGTATCACAGATTATCGGCACATGACTAAAATTATCTCGATAAAGTGACTTCATCAATTACAATTACCAAAAATCCCCACAAAATCTCTTACTTTCTAAATATTCTTCTTCAGCAACACTATCGTTAATTTCTTTACCTTGTGCTAAATACAAAATATCTTATGTTAAACATTCTTCGTTGTACCATTGATCAATCACTCTCCTATTTACTTCCAACCTACGTTCAGAACGCTATAATATTTAAAATCCGAAAGACAGTAACACCATTAAAGCACATCTGACTTAAGACTTGCTCCAGAGATAAAAAGCTTGTTCCCATCATTTCACTTGTAGTTCGCTACGGTATTCCTTCCCCCACTTCAACTGTCACAGGTGCCAGTATCCTGCTGTCTATCAACGCAACACCTACTGGTTGTGCTACCTCCCGTCCCACTTCTGACTCGCCACGTCTACTGACAATATCCACTGACGACACAGCATTATCAGTTACGCTCTGTCCAGCTGCACTGACAAAAGCCAACTTCATCATCGGCTTTACAGATCTGGTTGTGCCTTGGCCTCCTCAAGCAAATGTCGCCAGCGATCTCTAACCTGGGCAGTCACCAGCCAATTTCTACAACCCAGTTTCCTCGCGTCTTCCTCTTCCCCGTCAGTCCCCCTTGATTTCGGTCGGCCACGTCCACGCTGAACTCCTGGGTTTGTTCATAATATGTTTTTAGGTAATTCATTTTCATCCATTCGCACAATATGGCCCGCCCACCTTAGTCTACGAGATTTTTTTTAGGTTAATTAAATTTGGTGGACTGACAAAAGTGAATTCACCAATTATATGACTAGCAAAATTTCCATTCAAAGTATCAAACTAAATCCTTTCAGGCAGTGCGGTCATCCTCAGTCTCTTGATACATAACAGTAGCTAGAGTAGAACGTATGTTCAAATAACTTTTCATCGTTAGTGGGCATTACGTGAGAGATACTGACCGGACCGCCTGCTCTTCAGCCCCCAGATCCAACAGTTCCGCTGCAGACCAGGTTCGTTCCTCTGCACTAAAATAGCAACTACGTAACATCATGCAAAATCTAAGTCAAAGCGTTTAGAACTTCTGGTTCCGTCGTTCAAAAATTCCAAACACAAATACGCACATTCATTATTGTTAGCTTTTACTTTTACTAATATTGGAATTTTTCCATGACATAAGCTTTCCAGCCGCACTATGGCCCCTGACTCGACTCAGCCTCTATCAAAAATGAGTACCAGGGATATTTCCTGGGGTTATAAAGGCGGTCGGTGCGTAAGTCGGTCAAATTTACCACCTTCATATGCTGAATGTCATGAAATCTGGGAGTCTCAACCTCCCCGAACCCTCAGGAACTGTTCAGGCTTGTACAGAGATTGCTTTAACTTTGCTCTTACTGAAATAATATCCTCCGGCAATGATGCATTATCCTCCATTCTGCTCAACTAATTCTAAACATACATCGTAATTAGACTTTCTTGAATTCCTACCAAAAATTAGCTGACATGAAATATCCATCCATACAAATAACGCCCATGTAATCACCCGGCCAAATCTCACCTAGAGTTAAAAGACCGTTTTAAGAACAATGGCGATAAATACTTTATCGACCAATTTACTCTTCAATACTTCTTTGCTTCGGAAGCCCATTACCAGTGCGCTCTTCTCCCACACATTTTCCTATATAAAAGTGTTCGTCTGCGCCCCCCTGTATCCTCATTTCAGACAAATACTTTAAGAAGATAATTTTCTATAACATATGAACTTTTTCAAGTGTGCACTTCAGACTTCGCTTGTGAAACAAACATTTGGCCTTGTGTTTTAACTAATGAATTTGCTCCCACCGATTAATCACTGTTAGGATTAAACTGGCATAGACAGAAACTGGGGCGGCTGAGTGTTTCATTCTCTGTGTCACAGTGAATTTCCAGCACCTACCATATTACTCTCTTCTTCCACAGCAAGACAACTCAGTCTCGCTTTCTGTCCAGTGTCTAGAAATGTCTCCAAACATTCCATTCCTCTCTCAGTTCGAATAAGAAAATATTACCCAATAACAAGTAATACGACCGTCCAAATTTCCCCTGTACTTAAAAGGGGTTTTTCCCCCCATTCTTAGTGCCTTGCATGTAGGGAATCATTTCTTCCATCATATTCACAATCTGCAGGTTCTAACGTTACAGCCCTTTCGTTACTAACGAGTACCGCTCTGACAGTGTGTGCATATTTCAGTGGGATCTCTTACAAAACACAATTTAAGAGCTGTCTTTTTAACGGGATTATTTTTATCCCATCTAAATTTCTGTCAGAATGCGAACTTTCTTAAAGGGACACGCAAACTGACACACGAATAAGAGGTCACGTTTACATCAGTCTCTCCTCATTAACTACAGACACGGATCAGATATTTCTCTTGGGGTGGTTACAAAAAGGTAAAGTTTTCCCTGCCCACATCATGAGGGCACATATGAAGACGCGGTATGGATCCACACATTCATAACCTCGGCATTAGATGGAGGTGAGCGATCATCTTCAATTCCAGGCCACTTTACCCCAGGAAGGAACGCCGGAACCCATAAATTAGTATATTTCTCTTTTCCAAACTGGCTCTGAACCCCAGAGCCAGTCTGGACGTTGTGGAAAAGAGAACTATATATTGTTCTGTACCAGGATTCAAACCCCGGACCGCCCAACTCGTAGTCTAGTCGTAATACCGACTGCGGTATTCCGACTCCCTTGTGGTGTGTAATTAGACATGGTATTTTATGCATACTTCGCATAAATTGCCCAAAATTTCGGCAAAATAGCTAGGCCAGAGAGATACGTACATTGATGCTTAAACCAGCATGTCTATATGCCGGAAATGTCAATCTGCGACTTTCACCAATGGACTGCAACGGCACTCAATTTTGTACTGCAATCTACCATATGCGTTGGCGGCCGAATGCATATTGGTGCACACTGCTCAATTATAATAACCCTAGCTTACATGAAACCCGAAATAAATTTCACAATTTTCTCCGGAACTACTCAACATTCGAAACTCTACCCTATGTAGTAAAACACAGAGTGTACAACTGACTGAAGTCTGTAACTTCTGCTCCAAGTACAGTCGATGTGGTGAATATGTAATGAACTGTATGCAAAATATTTTCCTACTGTGTGTAGTATAAATAAACCTAACTTTGCACTAAAGAATTTCATTTTGAAATGAATGACTATCAGAATCAAAGTATTCGTGCTTTAAAGCCAATGAAATACACAATATCAAAAGACATATAAACATCAGAGACACTACTCCGACATGATTTGGTAAAAATATACCATATTAAAACCAGCAACCTTTGGTGAAATAATATTTAACAAAGTTTCGTAACCTGTAGTACGATCTGCGGTTGGTATAAATTGTGTACAGAAGACATTTGTGTGTGGTTAAAATTCATTTTTGAAGCATTCTTTATATAGTAGACATGCTTTGTAGAGATTAAAATTATAATCGTTGTGGCAGGTAATTAAGTCCTTCTAGACTGTGGCATTATATATTCAAGCACCCAGTACGGTTCTCATTCCAAGCAGACAGTTTCCCTGTGTTGGAGCTGTGTCGTGTACCGCAGCCAACTGAGTACACATTCGATACCAACCGCAGATCTTTCTACAAGTTACGAAACTTTATAAATATTACTTCACAACCACAGCTGCTTTCAACCCTGGCACTTATACTTCCTGAGGATGATATATTTTTATCCAAATGTATATGGTGAGGTGAATTCAGTCAAAAAACACAACTATAAAATATGGATAAATGATGGTGTTTATTGCCAAAGAAAAACTACATGTTTCGGCCCATAGCGGCCATCTGCAGGTTCTGACAATTTTCTGCTAAAAGAGTTTTATATAATATGTATAAATCGCGTGGTGATGTTGAGATCTCATTATCATTTTGCGTGCTATTGTTAAGCTAAATTGGTTGGATGTCACAACGCACAACGGGGATGGCACACCTCAGAATTATCCAAAAGTGTCGGATTAGTGTCTCTACAATTTATATGTGTCTGATATTATGCGTATTGTTGGTTTGAATAAAGAAATACATTAATCCGAAACGCCAGGGATTATATATGTCCCCACGTACGTCATAAAGGCTCATGGGAGCTGTAGAAGAATACCTGCGAGGTGAGAGGTCAGCTCAACGTTTCGGACTCTTTGGCCTCAGGAAAAATTCTCCGTTGTCTTTCGGCAGAAACCTGAGCGGGCTTGTAGCCTGCCTGGATATTTTGGAGAAGAAAAAATGTCCATCCCCTAACGGTAGTCGAAACACGATCTCCCGAAGAGGCATGAAAAGGAGCAAAGAACTCACGCAGAAAGAGCGTTACATTCCACTCATAACAACAACAATTACGAATAAAATACATCAATATCCAACTGTCCGACACAATTGTGATTTACGACAGTCAGCACCGCGTATGTCAGCATCATAGTCCTTTTGTCACTCGACTTACTTTTATTTTGCTCGTATTAAACACTTATTCTTGAGGAAAGTGTATTCGCGCACCGTTTTACTCTCTGCCATCTTACTTAGCGGACTTGATATTTCTTGACGGTAAATAAAACATGATTAAAAGGTTTCGACACAATTTTATGAAAAGAGTAGTAGTGGCAGCCTTTCAAATGCATACACTGATGTCTTTGGTGCTGCCGCCGCCACTCTGCAATCTGAATACAAGGCAATTTTCATGAATTATTTGCACAACAAAAGCTATATAATGGAAGACAACCATTCTCCCACCCCCACCCTCCCTTGTTTGGCTCCGACACTACAGAATGGCTTTCATTTTATTGCATTGTACACTCAAGATTGTAGGACGAACTGCTTGTCTGTCTAACATTACTCCTAACCCATACCAACAAACAATCTAACTTCCTATCATCTTTTCAAAAACATCGAAGAAAAATCTGCTTAGGCTGTATCCCATAAATATTGAATCGCACTAAAACATAAGTCGTTTATTTGAAAAAGAATCTATATAAGGTAAATACTTAACAACACACAAACAAAAACAATTTATGGTTACGTGCAGTGCAGTCTGAATTTGTAAGAGAACAAGTCATAAGGAAAGAACTAGAGGTCTCTGGAATACAAGACGTGAGACTCAAATACACACAAAACTGGATCAACCACCTTGAAAGAATGGACAACACCAGACTACAGAAACACGCCCTCAACTACAAACCTCGAGGAAGAAGAGACCGTGGACGCCCAGGAAACGATGGCAATGCGTCGATGCCGGAAAAGGTCAAAAGACCTAATCCATGGAGGAAGATGATGATGATGAACAATATTACCGAAGTAAAGAAACGAATTTGCCAGTCATTTGTGTTACGTAAAGGAGCGAAAAATGTAGCTGGAAAGTGTACAGTTTTCTTCATTTGAGGTCACTTTCCATTCTCATTCAGTATTTAAAATTAAAGCAATGACATTGACGATTGCAGAACATGAAATGTTCATAAACAATACCGTGTACGTAAAAGTATAATATGTATATGAACATAAATGCAAAATCCACCTACCATCATCAAGTACTTGAAATGTTATTACATTACGAACAACAAAAAGTCCTTCTACTGTAAAATTCTTCTTTAAAAAAATTCTGCAAAGAATTTCAACGTATTTTACGCTCAATGGTTCTTGCGTCGCGTAATATGTTGTCAATAATTGTCCAACAAGATGCAACAATATACAGTTTATTTATATCTGCAAACTGCTCTACATGTTTCGGGTGGTATCTCCACCCATTATCAGGAGCTCATATCACTGTATCTACAGTATCTGGCATTATTGAGACCGTTACTGCTACCTGTCGTGAACGTGAGCTCCTGATAATGGGTGGAGATACCACCCGAAACATGTAGAGCAGTTTGCAGATATAAATAAACTGTATATTGTTACATCTTGTTGAACAATTATTGACAAAGGATTTGAACGCCTCTAGAAAAGCTATCTAAGGCCTGGAGTTTTATGGCATTTAACCCAGCCTTCACAGTAGTGCATTCAGGAAAACTGTAACAATGAGGCAATGGATTAATCAGTACACAACAATTATTTGTTTCTCAGTGGAAGTACCGCTTTCAATCAAAAGTATAAAATTGTGTGGGCATCAGCACTTTTACAAAGTGAAAATGGCGAGGCGTCACTTTGCCGGTAATCCTTGGAAACACAAGATAAAGACTTTTACTGTAAGGGTCATTTGACTCCCAAGAGTTTCTTTTACAAAGAACTTCAATTAAACTTTTTGCAAAGTTAGGTGGCTGATTAAACGCTCCAAAGAGAAATCCAGCGCACCCAGATTTAAGAACAGGCTAAGCGAGCTCTGCTTTCAACGCCGGGCGCCACACGTACTAGATCAAATTTCCTTTTCTGTGTCTTCCACACTACGGTGTAACTTATGTTCTTCTCTTCAGTGACGTAGCACTAACAGAGACTTGGAATTAAGCGGTCTGAAAAGATATTGATACATTACATTTTTGCACGGCCTTTTCAGCCATTTCATACAAAGTAAAAATAATATGAACGACGACTATACTGTCCAAAGATTCGTCGCAGAAAGTATTCAACCGATCTGTATGACTTGCATGATGTGAGACGTAAATTGGTAGTTAGTGGGCTCAACTGCTTGCCTCAAGATGACTACAACTTATCTCCCAATTCTATTACACATCTGATAAGGCAATGAGGACCGCGGTAGCACAGTGGTTAAGGTGCTGTGCTACAAATCGGAAGGTCGCTGGTTCGATCCCAGCTAGTGTTAGTGGATTTTTCATTGACATAAAATCCTTCCGATCGCACTAGGGCCCTGGTATTGACTTAGCCTCTAACAGAAATGAGTACTAGGAGCATTTCCTGGGGGTAAAGGCGGCCGGTGCGGAAGGCTGACAATCTTACCACCATCCTGTGCCTTTGTCATGAAATCTGGGCAATTTAACTTCCTGGAATCCTGTGGGCCACTCCAGGCCTGTAACGGGGCTGCTTTACCTTTACTTTTATCTGACAAGGCAATCCACCACACCAGAGACATGAATGGCACAACATTCCCAGAATATTTCTCTGAGTACGTAGTCACAAACACAAAATACAACTAGAGCCAACGTAACAAATCCACTCATACAAAATGCTACAGTATATTTATAATAGGGAATACTTGCAGAAACACAAAAGAAATCCACTACTGTCAGCTTATCATAATGCGCAAATCCCAACCTTACCTTACAGGAGAAAAAAAATACCTTTATTATTACGAAATGCAAAGAAAACCAATCTAGAGGCACAACGTATTCATTGTCTATTTGATGTCATCATATTTTTTTGGTAAATTGACCAGAAACGAAACTACTGTCTTGAATGAAGCAAGTTGCAAGCCGTAATTAAATAACATGGTACTGGTGTGAAATTTAGATAATACAGTGGATGGCTTCTATCTACACAACTGTACTATATGTACAGACAGCCATTCTAAACTCTCTGCTAAACATAAATTACAGGTGGGGTTTCGAGAAGCAGACACACACACACAAAGGCACATTAGGAGCGGATGTTAATATTGCAATGCAGTTTCTTTCCAGTGGTGGCAGATACCTTTCATAAAGCTAGCGTAATATGAGGTTTCGTTCTAGGAATTCGTGTTATGCTAGCGTATCAACAAACGCCCTATGTGGTCTAAGGTAATTAAATAGGTTTGATCGCGGTTGAAATTACAACTAGTCTATTTGCAACACGGAGCGTAGAACCTAAAGACACAGAATATTAATGCCATATTGGTGCATTGCACAGCCTTGGCTTAGTGAAGTCCAGTTGTGTTAGCTGGCGAAGTTGCGTCCTAAAAATAAAGGTGGACTTTTGAAATCATATTCCTGTGGGTATCACTAAATTGAGATACTGAACAGCCTTATCGATTTTTATAAACCATAGACTCAATTTCTCTCCCTTTTCCTCCTTTGACAACACGTGACTCTGAGCAAAGGGTTTCAGGAAAATATAACAAACCGTTTAGAACGTCTTGGAACATTTTCTTCTAATAAAAAACACTTGATTGTGAACTGAATAAGACTATGTAGAAATTAATATTAGTTGGCGACTGCTTTCCTTATTTCTTCTGTGTCTTATGTAGTACGAAGTAGTAACAAAAATAACTGTCTGACAATTAGCACTTCACTTGCAACTAACTTTCACACCGCGAATTTTCCTCACTGTGGAACACACAGTGCACTAGAATGAATATCGGGATTCATACCAGGCAGCTTTGTTCAATTTCCTTCGCCAAGACGTTTCACAGTCTACAGATTACCCTCTGAGGCCAAGTTCTAGACCCAGAGACGTTCAAAACATAGGTTCATCCTCGGGATGAGAAAACAGTGGGGGTTAGAACTTCCTTAAAACTTCAACTGTACTAGGAAGGACAGGTCACAAAGGGGGACAGACTCAGCAATAGCAGTAATAGAAGTCTGGAAAGCGTCTGAATGAATTACGAATTCTATGCGTCCTTAGGAGCATTCCTTGGATAGGATAGGAAAAACTTCCCAAATCCAATGTCTGGTCGTTCGTACTAAATAACATCATAACTGTTACCAACCCTTCAGAAGCCGAATTGCATACTGGCAACTTTCTAAAATCGTAATAAATGCAATTATATGTATAGTATGATTTTATATAATTCTGAAGATTGTGGACACCACACTTGGGAAAATTCACTCTTTTGATTTTGTTCATAGTCCTGCGATAAAATTAAAGTTAAATTTCGACGAACAGTAATCGAAGGACAGCACATGTCCCCGTCTTAAGGCAAGGCAGTAAGGATCAGAACTACTCACGTGGAGCAGACAGGTCTGGTCAGAGCTCAGAATTATCAAAAATTTCGTCTGTTAAGCCGCGCTGACCGCTTCCCTTACATTTCTTCGTGAAGTTCTGTTACTATATATATATATATAAGGTAAAATTTCCCCTTTACAGGCCCGGTGTGGCCCAGAGGGTGGGTAGAGGTATAGCTCTACTCTTCCACGACCGCGGCACTAGAAGGGGGTGAGTGGTCAGCAGCACTCCCCGGCCGCACTTTACTCGCGGGAAAGACTCGGTATCCATTTTACAGGAAGCTGGGTGGGCCCCAGGGCCGGTCTGGACGGGCGGAAAATCTCGTCCCCACCGGGATTCGACTCCGGACCGTCCAGCCCGTAGTCAGTCGCTATACCGAATGAGCTACCCGGCCCACACACACACACACACACACACACACACACATATATATATATATATATACAGATACACATGTTATAAATATTGACGATGCATGACAGAAAAAATCAAACAGTTGCGATTTATTCCAAATTGATACACTTGTTTCAATTTTAAATCCATTTTAAATACATCTTTCCCGTTTATACAAAATGTTGACACACTATAAAAGTTATGTGTCGAACCGTAACGCTAATGTCGAAGGATTGGAGTAGATGAAGTCTTCAGCCGCAGCTTACCATATGGTACATCCATAAAAAAAATAGGGACAGGCTCTCTATTGGCCCAGACTAGATCACAGAACTTGTTGAAGGCAATTTTGAATCACGTACAACTAGTATAGAGTGTAAAGTCCAATAACCCAGGAAGCTTATATTTTTTCTACACTGTAATCTTTTAATACTAAAAACAATGAAATGTGAAAGAAAACTACTCGTACTGTAATTTTGTTCATTCCTACATCTCATACGTTATCCCCTAACATAATAACGTGATCTATAAATTATCTCAATTTAAAGCCGTCTTAAGAACACCCATCACAGTTTGTACAAATACGATACACGTTCATCAAGTTCGGTATCATTTTTGTCAGCCCACGATCTAAAACCGTTACTTTGAATAAAGTCCTCCACAAAGAATGCAATTCGCCTCTCTCTCTCCCTTCTGCCTTAGATGTGGTTTTCCTTTCCAAGTGCGGCTCTTTCTTATAACCTCTTTTGTTATTGGATGGCCAATTGTTCGTCTGCCTGCCTCTTCTCTGGTCCTGCTATTAGTTTCCTTTCCCTCTCACATTTTAACGATAATTCTAGCACTGCGTCTTGGGTTAGTCTACGTGGACTCCCATCTATAGCGGATGACCCTAAAGTCGCTTGAAGCTAGACGCAACACGTTAAACAAGGAGTGTCAAATGACTTTTGCGCCACTTTGTATATTGCGATAGACCTCCTTCCTGCAGACAATTTACAGTTATCCACCTCCTGACTGCTAAGATCCTGTAGATGTTACTAACTCTTCCGTATGGAAAATTTCGACTCATGCGTATTGAATAATCTGTATCGCAAGTGAAGGCGGAATTTTGATATCGCACGTTTCTGTTTGCCTGTTTCTGTGCATGGAAACTCGCTTCATACCAGATCCATTCTGCGTACTTTAATAAATGCTTAGCCACATTCTTTCATGAATTCATTACACTGATTAGATTTGAATTACATTCCTGCGCACTGCCATATCATCGAATTGTGTCCAAAGAGTGGGCTCGCAGATATTTTATCGCCACGTGTGCACTAATTTTTATAATCTAATCATTCTCATTCTACATTATAATGACCAAATTTGCATGTACGTAATCAAGAATATTGTCTAATAACATATTAATATATTAAATTAAACAAGCTCCTATTCAAATCTATCCTCGCCCTCCTCTCTCGTCTGATTTACAGAGCCTAGTATTTTATCTTTACTCTCCACGCTCGATGAAACGTAACAGTCCCATACATACTAAACACACCCAACCATTTGGCACTCACATTGTCTATTCTCATTTTAAAACGAAGAGTTTTTTTTACTCAGTCGAGTTGAAAGTTTTTAAAATTCCACAAGGCCGCGCTACACATGTCCCTCGTTATCTTTAAAACATTTGCCTCTTATAGGTTAATTATAAAAGCATCTGTCTTGTCTTTATTCTTAACTAACTTTGTTTCAAATACTGACAACAATTCCACGTTCTTAATCTGGCAACTTATCCTTCCGTCAAAAAAAAAATCTCAAAATCTTTAAAACATATTTGCTCTCTCTTACTTCATGGATCGTGTGCAATCCATTGAAACACAAAACTGACAGAAGTAGACGTATTTTGATGAAGTGTAAAATGATATTTATTCCTAATTTTATGAAACAACCGCGTTAAATGACTTTTATTCTTATCATAAAAGCCAACGAGATGCATTATTTCTAGCTGCTAGCGAGGCCAGCTGACCTCGCTAGCAGAAAGTCAACACAACTAACATGACAAATACCTATTGCTGTGTATACAGTGTTGAGACTCCTGATGATGGACAGTAGATCTGTCCGAAACATGTAGAGTACTTTATCAAAATAAATTTGAGAAATAGTGCATCTCGTTGGCTTTTGTTAGAAGAATATATCACGACGCATGGACTTCTGAATGTCAAATTCGCGTTAAATGAGCTAAAATCTCGCATTTAAAAAACAATTTTCGCTTCTCAGCCGGCCCATGAGCCCTTATTGCGTCGCTCCAAGTTCGTTTAAACTAGCTGCATCCTATATGAGCGACGTTATATATCAGCACAGTACACCCTAGATGGCTCATTATCACAGGCAGTGTAAGCTATATTTATTAATCTGAGTAGCCTCTGGAATAGCTGACAACTAATTCCGCGCAGTGTTCTCACTTTGCTAAGGGACGGAGGGTGTACATACATAACAACCACACATCAAATTGCGTCACTCATCACAGCAGTACGTCATGCCGCAAGCAGAGTTTCTAAGGCGTCTCAGTGGTATTCCTATCGACATGGCTAATTGCCGGGAAAGACTTCATGGCACCCAGTCAACGTCAATGAATACCCAGATACAACACAGCTTCAGCTCTGCTGCACCTCGTGTTGTTGCTGACGTATGCCATGCCTTCCAGAGAGTTGGTTTGTATCGTTTTATATCCCTTGCTCCAAATAATTAATTCATTCTACTTTCGCGATACTCAGCACTTACAAATTCTGTTTGCGCACTATATACTGATTCCATCATAACTCAGCAACGAACACTAAAAACCTTCCCCTGTAGCGGAGCTAGCAATTTTATATACACAATTTGTAATGTATCTAAGCAACTAGCGGTGAAGCCATATATATCAGCACTATTAAGACATAGTAAGAAACCATATACGGATTACAAAATCTAAAAATACGACATGATAATCTAAACTAGGTACGAGAATTAGTATTAGTTAAGTATCTAAATGTTACTTCAGCTCGAAAATGTAGCAGAATTATATTACTGACGACACTATTGTTATTTTTGTAGCACATGTTGCACGCTCTTGCCACAGTGGTTAGCACCACGGGCATTTCGCTCGGCTGCCAGATGGTTTTAAAGCCAGAACTTCTACAGAGTTATAACTGCCTTGTGTTTGGTAACAGTTTAATGTTACAGGCTCACGACAGTTTGCGAGAAGGAATCCGCAAAGAATATTTTACGGTAAGATGAGTGCAGAGCCATTAACTCTTGCCACTTGCTCCTGTAGATGGTGTAATACACTTTGTTCAGTAAGAAGTGTGGCCTTTGTTGCTACGTGCTGGCATCCAGGCATCCGTACTTTTCATGTCAACAGATAAGGTATCCATTAGCCCTAGCATGCACGGTCTCATTCACAGCGTCAATACAGTAATTATAGTCTCATATTGCTTTGTGCCTTTGTTGAGGGCTTATCCATACAACTGGCGCCGACAACTTGTAGCTCCATAACAAGTCTGTGTCAGTGGTACGGATCAGAGTGCTGGTCATGACGTACGTGTTACTATTGGTTTCAAGTCACACAGAAGTGAGAGTAGCAGTCTGCGTAGTTTCGGTGTAGTTGGTGTCGGGGTGCAACTCTAGGCGTTTTCTTCTTACGTGGGCGTTTATAAAGAATGCGAATAAAACTGAAGCTAAAATCGTCCCTACGCCTACGGCCAATACAATGAAGGTGATTCTTAAAGAATTACTTAATGATAGACTGATTGGTTCTTGAGTTCTGCAGCCTGTTTCATCCTCATTGGTTATAACACGCAGAGTGATATGGGCAAATGATCAGGATATACTACAATGTAAAAGCCTGAAGGTAGGGGACTGTAGCCAATGTAGGTACATTACTCCAGTATTAATCTGCAGAAAATAAGGAAAGCCGCCAAAACCATTATATAAAAACTGACACGACCCCCGTATTTCAGGGTAGCCCCGATTATAGCACAGATGCAAGCCAGGTACTTTCCAAACTCAGGGTCTACATGTTAGGTACACGTGTGTGTCTCGACTTCGTATTAGAAGCTAATTAACGATGAACAGCAACATGGCTTGGACGTTCATTTTCTGACTACGTAGGTTCGGAGACAATGGAATTTGGCCATGCCAGAAAAATAGTCCGGTTCCCCAACCCGTAGTCGGACGTTTTAAAGAGCAATTCTCTTCCCACGATGGCTATAAAATAAATGTATGTACTTTATTGGTGGCCTGAGCATGTACGTACAATTAGGGGCGATTATTTGCCGTCAGACAATAAAACGACTTCATATCACGCAACGCTACGTAACGTAATATTACTGCCGTAACACGACACAGGAATGTGCCAGACAACACCGGAACAGTTGACGTAAAAATGCTCACATAAAAATTATGCGTTGCCATAAGAATGTGACTGCATAAAAAAGACACCAACACAAAACATGACGTTGTACGTGTATAAAAATTTGTGTGTTTGTGCAGTAATTAAACTACACGCTCCTACAGTGTTGTTGATTCTAAATTTTAAGTTCGTGGTTCCGTGCATTATAATTCAATGTGAATAAAAATCCAACAGATGCAACAGTATGCAGATATTTATTCACTGCAAAACTACTCTACATGTTTCGTGTGTCACAGCACCCATCATTAGAAGTATCAAAAACTGTACCCGCAGCCTCCGGTAGAGGTCCGTCCCGATCAGACCACGTTGGAGGGGAGTAGCGGTACAAGTAGTATGACCTGTACCGGAGGCTGCGGGTACAGTTTTTAATACTCCTGATGATGGGAGCTGTAACACCCGAAACATGTAGAGTAGTTTTGCAGTGAATAAATATCTGCATACTGTTGCATCTGTTGGATTTTTATTCACATTGCTGATTCTAATTACAGCGGAAATTGCAGTGGGTTCTTTTACGAATTTTCAATAACGGAAACTGTGCAAAGTGACCAGCAGTTGCTATTGGGAATTCTGACGTAGCAATGTCTGTATGTCTTCTCTTTGTTATAGAATATCCAAAATTAATCACAATAATACAGCATTGGATTAATTGTAAAGTGAACGCTAACGAAACTAATCGACTTACAATTGCTCGTGTTCACTTCTTTGAAACAGAATTTTCATATCCTGCACTGTTCCAAATAATAGAACCCCCATATTCAGTTCCCAGCCATATCTTTATTTTACATTATTTTCAAATGGATCTGACTGATGGTCCGGTTAAATATATATATATATATATATATATATATATATATATTTCGAGGTTTGGCAACTTACATGAGTCACATCAAACAATGAAAAGTCGAATTATATTCATTCTAATAAGCTTAATTACGTATTTACAATACCAAATCTAGCCCCTTTACATCTCGTTAAACTGGGAGAAATATTATTTCACCCAGAATGAATATTCTTCATTAATTAAACAATAACTAAAATGTGTATAATACTCTAACATTGAAGCGTTTAATGGAATTCAGTGGGCTTGTAGAGGCTAAGTGTAAAAGCGAGGTAAAGCAGTCCCGTTACAGGCCTGGACAGGCCCAGAGGGTTCCCGGAAATTAAGGTTCCCAGATTTCATGACAACGGCACAGAATGGTGGTAAGGTTGTCAGCCTTACGCACCGACCGCCTTTAGGCCCAGGAAGTACTCCTAACACTCATTTCTGTTAGAGGCTGAGTCGACCCCAGGGCCACAGTGCGATCGGAAAAATTCCAATGACACCAGTTGGGATCGAAACAGCGACCTTTCGAGTTTTAGCACAGCACCTTAACCACTGTGCCACCAGAGGCTAAGTGTACGAAATGAACCTTTCCATATTGTCCAAAAGAGTAACATTGCAAAAAAAATAAATAGAAGTTTATTAAAATCATCGTGTATGCTTTCATTGCATTTTGTGCAGGGCAAATATGAATACTCATAAAAATCTTTCAGAAATGAAACAGAGGGACAGGAACAGGTATGATGTTGTTAGATAAATTTGAGAATGCTTTTGGTAAAACTGAAAAGCCACTGACATCAAAGGTGTGCTAAACATGCCTTGATTCTGCTTGGAGAAAGGTTATCTCTTTTATCCCGTATTCTTTTCCACTGCCTTACAGAGGCGGTTCCTTGACAAAAGAGTTTCACTTTTACAGACCCACCTGTACTTTTTTCAAATTTCCGGCAAGGTTCTAAACTTCTATGCAAATGGGCTCTCTGTTCCCGAGCTTCTTTCATTAAAACAAGTTTCATTTTCTCCTTATCAAGTCATGGACAGTAAATTTTCTCCGAAACACTTCCCCATTTTTTTAACTCTCTGTTCGTTCACCAGGCCTTCCTTTTGAGGGGATATTCACCAGAAAAGGTTGAAGAATAATTGAAGTCCTGAACATAAATTTCTGCAAATTAAAATCAGTATTGCCATTGTGATTTCAAATTGGTTCAGGTGCACTTTCATTTGTAATCAGGATTGTCCTTTTGCTTTGAGAAAGTTCTTTTGAAATTTTCATGGATTTTCGTTTTCCAAGTCCATTGTCAGAATCTCATCCATACAGCTATTGTGGAACACCCAAAAGTACCTTGACTTTAATAACCTTATATATTGAATAATTCTGTCCTTTTCCTGTTTTTTATATTAAAAGAAGATGGTGCTACTTTACCTTCATTGTCTTCAGATAGCCTTAAAAATCCTTTGTACTGAACTTCCTGTTACTTCAGGCCAGTCCTTAAGAGGCTTATTCCTGAGATCATTCCCTATCAAAACATACGATGAGTCCGTTTCTTAACAGTTAAGGAACTATTGACGTTTTCCTTTGTAGTTCCGATGCACATGCGCGCGTGGTTGCATAAAGAGAAGGGTCTGTTTAACAAAGTGCCCTGAAGAAAGGCACTGAACTTCACCGAATTTTTAAGATTGTGAAAGGCATAAATGACTGCGATATCTACGTAATAATACATGTTTCATAGTTTAAAGAGTAGTAATGTGCACCCGAAGCGAACGTTATAACCTGGTTCATTTACTGAACTGAAATGAACTGCACATCGATTTTATCTCTTTCTCCACAGTGGTTAGCGTAATCTTGACATTAAGTTATCCACAGCGAAATGGACCAAAACCTCAGGTATGATTTGCGTAATTAATGATAAAAAAACAAACGATATTCTTTGTAACAAAACTTACTTCTATTCAGTATTTGATTCTTCAGATCTTGAGCTGTGAGGTTTTAAATAATATACTTCTCGTTATACCTTAGTAACTTCTTCTGTTGAACGCATATATTAGACTGATACAGACTGTAGCGATAAGGTGCAATTATCATGCGTATTAGACTGATACAGACTATAGCGGTAAGGTGCAATAATCATATATATTAGACTGATACAGACTGTAGCGGTAAGGTGCAGTTATCGTACGTATTAGACTGATACAGACTGTAGCGGTAAGGTGCAATTATCATATATATTAGACTGATACAGACTGTAGCGGTAAGGTGCAATTATCGTACGTATTAGACTGATAAAGACTCTAGCGGTAAGGTGCAATTATCATATGTATTAGACTGATACAGACTGTAGCGGTAAGGTGCAATAATCATATATATTAGACTGATACAGACTGTAGCGGTAAGGTGCAATTATCATATGTATTAGACTGATACAGACTATAGCGGTAAGGTGCAATAATCATATATATTAGACTGATACAGACTGTAGCGGTAAGGTGCAATTATCGTACGTATTAGACTGATACAGACTTAGCGGTAAGGTGCAATTATCGTATGTATTAGACTGATACAGACTGTAGCGGTAAGGTGCAATTATCATATGTATTAGACTGATACAGACTGCAGCGGTAAGGTGCAATTATCATATGTATTAGACTGATACAGACTGTAGCGGTAAGGTGCAATTATCATATGTATTAGACTGATACAGACTGTAGCGGTAAGGTGCAATTATCATATGTATTAGACTGATACAGACTG
>Ga0123355_10004970_pt1 | contig 19360 bp, 16 predicted proteins | sample TergutEmb28metaG_3_FD_89872 | JGI IMG/M metagenome (GOLD analysis project Ga0123355, IMG submission 89872) | Embiratermes neotenicus P1 segment gut microbial communities from Petit-Saut dam, French Guiana - Emb289 P1 | ecosystem: Host-associated > Arthropoda: Insects > Digestive system > Gut ... | reverse complement strand
TTTTTTCCTAAAAAAAAAAAAAAAAAATACAAAAAATTTTCCCAATTTCACAAAAAAAAAAAAAAAAAAAAAAAAAAAAAGAGGCAAAGACAATGTGCATCCCTTGGATACCCATGTTCACTTAGACACTTGTAACTAGTATTCCTGTGTTCTAATTGCCAGGTATCAGTTTCAAACTTATTGCTTCTAAATTGGTGAGGCTAGAAGTGTGAGGGTATCATGCACTTAAGTCATTTTTTCATGATTTGTTGTTCACTGTAATTCTGATTTCATGTTGAATCGTGCCTACAGACAAACAATTGTATTTGCAAAGACAGACACCTCCCACAGCATTTACATATGTTATTTCTTTAGCCATGCTTTTGCCACAGACCCTGGGACGACCATCCCGTCTACCTATAGTACCACTTAACTCACCATCCTGTCCACCTATAGTATCACTGAACCTCTTAACTGGGTCTTTTCTGGGCTGCTGGTGTAACCTGCCCTGCGTATTTAAATGCCCGTTGTTCCTGGTTTCTATTGAGCAAGAGGAGCAGTGCAAACATAATGGGGTTTTCTTTCAATATGTAATGAAATCCTGATGTAAAGATGAAATGCAGCTTTTATTCACAATTCTTGTAACTTTTATGATTTTTTTTAGATTTTTAAATTTTTATCTGTGTGGTAAACTTGAAAACACAGTACTACACACAGGGCCTTCTCACAGTTAGAACACCAATATGATGACTCTTTCCTGTTTCCATTGGCCCAGCAAATTACACATCTCCTGGTAGGCTTCTTCTCTGATGTCCCTGGCACCATGTCTGGGAAGCAGTGTCCAAGGAGTTGAGAAGGTTTGGGTGATTTTGATGGGCGACCCCTAGTTGCAGGTTCCACCACTCCACCCATTGAAGACAAGCTTTCTGCTAATGTCAGCAGGAAATCTAACCTAGAAATGCTTCCACCCTTCTTCTTGTATATGATGAATGCATTCGGGCAGACCACATCAAGGAGATAGCAGAACATCTTCTGGTAGTACTTCTTTAGACATTCTCAAGCCAACTTGTAGCTTTGAAGTTGGCCATCATTCCTGTCGACTCCCCCCAGTTGTAGTCAAGGATGACAGATGGTTTCTGGATTACTCCTTGTCTAGTTGTCACATTCTCCATGCTATCATCATGAAATGTGCTGACGAGTACAACATCCCTTTTGTCTTTCCACTTCATGATCATCTGTTTCTTGCGGAATGCTGCTACTGTTTCCCCATTTTTTAGTCCTGCCCTCTTCACCAAATCTGGGAACTCTTTTCTATTGGTCCTCATGGTTCCAACAACATCTGTTTTTCTGGAACATAAGGTGTCAACAAGATTTGGACTGGTGTACCAGTTGTCCAGGTAAAGACAGTAGCCCTTATGAAGTAGGTAATGGGCTACCTCCAGCACAATCCCCGAAGAAGTCTTTTCCGCTGGGTGTCTCTGACCATAAATGGTATCCTTACCAGTTCATACTATGAAGTTCCAAACACAGCCTGTGCTGCTTTCGCAGAGTTTGTAGATTTTCACTCCAAACCTGCTTCGCTTTGATGGTATGTAATGAATCCAACCCAGTAGTCCTTTCCAGAGGAGAGACTCGTCAACGCAAATGCTTTGTTCTGGTGTGTATACGGAGGAAAACTTGGATTGTAGGTGATCAAGGATTGGTTGGATTTTATAGAGTTTCTTCCGATGCTGATCAGGGTCAAATTTGGAATTGTCAGCAAAGTGAAGGAACTTTAGGAGGAGATCAAATTTTTTCTCTGTCATTCTTTGTGATAAGTATGGCATCACAATACCTTCCCTTTTGGAGAAATACATTTCATTCTCAGGTTTCTGTACAACACCTTGAAGAATGAGAAGTCCAATTAGGGTTTTCATTTCAGTCGGGTTTGTATCCATCCAGCTTCTAGCTTGGGATCATGGTTTCAAATTAGGATTTGCTGCCAAAAACTGGTTGGCATATATATTTGTTTGTTCAGCAAACAACTGCCACATATCTTCATCAATAAACTTCTAAAAACATTCCAGAACATTAATTTCATCATCGAAGTCCACATTCACTCCACTTACAGCAAGAAATGCCAATCTTGGACGCGCCATGCTGAGGTACAAAGGGTTGCGAAAAATCTGACACTTCTTCACATGGTTCACTTTCATGCACAACACTGCTTGTATCTAAATCTCTGTCTGAATCTTCCTCACTTGTATCAAGCCAAAAATCATCAGATTCCTCAGAGAATACGTCACTTTCATCTTCGATGTCTAAAACTTAGGAGATATCGTCATCTGTCAGCAGATCCTTCTTTCGCTTGTTACTACACGCTGCCATTTTTATCGCTCTAGATCACAGAGTGTACGGTGTTTGAAATAATTGTCGTGGATGGCGGTGACTGCCAAGAAGAAGGTGGTTGGTGATGCCTCATAGTGAAAAAACGTAGACTGTGTAACAGTACTAATACCTAAGTCACATCTCATCGTACTCAAGAGATATTAGTGGTGCAAGATCGAGGATGTAATACATCATACTCAAAGAAATAGTGCAATGCAACTACGTACACATACGTCATGCCCAGTTAAGAGGTTAACACACCATCCTGTCCACCTATAGTAATCACTTAACTTACCATCCTGTCTACCTATAATATCACTTAACTCACCATCCTGTCCACCTAAGTATCACTGAACTCACCATCCTGTCCACTTAAGTATCACTGAACTCACCATCCTGACCACCTAAGTATCACTTAACTCGCCATCCTGTCCACCTACAGTACCCAGAATTCACCATCCTCAACAGAAGCACTGAACTTGCAAATACTGTGGTTGCCCATCATGATGAGAATAAAGGAGAAATAGATCCAACTCATATTTCAGTTATATTACAGTACACTAAACAATTTGTTTATGTCAGAATACCCCCAACTTAATTCGAGCATACTTACGCATCATCATTTATTGATAGCTGTCAGTGTATATGGTATAAGCCATAATTCATACCCCACTTTACCCTAGTAAGGTGTATAACTGGCCACTGCAGATGTCAACAAAATAGTATATACAAGATTACCAACCAAGCGTATAAATTCTGAGTCTCCATTAGGTAAGTACGAACCACAATGATGTCGAAATGAAATAACAAGTTATGAAATATCCACAATATGTTTGCCTTGCCTCATGTCAATGTATGTTCAAACTGTACCAGAGTCCATGTCAAGATAAAAGAGATCAATGGTTAAGATCAGGGATTAAAGGTGCCAGGCATAGCGCCAACACACTCAATTATATTATGTATAAGAAGCTAGATGACCAGGACTTGTGGTTCGATCCCAGGCGGGAACATGATTTTCTCCTCTCCAAAGTACCCAAACAAACTGTGGCATCCAAGCTGCATCCTGTTTAATGGGTACTGGGGCACTTTCACTAGGGTAAAACCAACCACTCACCTCCATCCAATGCTGAGGTTACAGATGAGTCACTCTCCCATCTCCACTCCTTCACACACCTTCAGCACATGCAGAGGGACAACTTTACCTTCAGTTACATAACACAACTGTACAGTGTAAGGCATACATGTACTTGACCTTCACAACACTGCCAGCCTGCAATGTGCTTGTCTGCTAGCATATGTGGACAAGTACAGTCTTCACCTTCGTTTGCTATGGAACTAGTGACATGTGACATTTGTGGTTCTCACAGCAGTATTGTTGAAGAATCTTCTGGACTGTTACACCACACTGACCATTAAATAGCTACATACAAGTGACTATTCCAGCCACTAATCTCAGAAAGTCATTAACATTAAACCATGTTTATCATCACATTATATTGCACCACAATAAATATGGCAAATAACTGTGAATAATATAAGATACAGAAAAGCCACATAAGACAGATACAATGAAATTAAAATGACTTAAGTTATACACATTTACATATTTAATAATTTAATATTATCCTCCCATGTACACCTAGGTCCTCCACGAGGTCTCTCTCCTTTGCATTTTCCCATTGAAATCATGTATGCATTTCTCATCCCCATTCATGCCATATGCCCAGTCCATTTAATCATGCTAATAATATATGGTGAGGAGTATAAACCAAGATTAAAAGTGTTCACATGCAAATTAAACATAAGACTCCAAAACTAAACAACAATATATTCATTTACTCAACACTTTGAAAATAATATATACTTTTGGTATAGACGTAAGTTCCCTGCTTCATGGCATTGTCCAAACTGCTCAGCATTCTTTTTTGTGCTGTAAGTACTATTACAGCTATCCTAATTTATATTTAAACTCCACATTTACGTTCTCAATGCATGATGTGAGTATTACAAAAGACTATTAGGTAATACAGTTCATCTCTCTTATCATTGTTCCGAGCATTGCAGCTGTCACAGGTCGTCCCACCACATTCAGGATTTCTACACAATAAATGTGCCTAACTTCGTGGTGTGGTGACAGAAGGAAACCCTTCAACTTCCAGTACAGTAGCTTTTTTACACTCATTTCCCTGATGGATAAGTGAGACCCACAGAGCCTTACAGGTAGTCATCATGTAAAGCCATCCTGAACACTCATGAATTTGTGTGATCAGACATTTGATGAACATTGCCCAGACTCAGATTAACATTGTTTCTGATGGCAGCTGGCAGGATCTTCAGCAGTTAGACCCTTGGGTATTTAAAATACAATTCAAGTTCATATTAGTTTCTAAAGCAGGGGTCTCAACCTCAAAGATATAATTTTGAAATTTACAGCAGGCTGCACATCATTTTACACACTGAAGAGGATATTTCATTACAATTATATACACAATTAAGAATACTTCATGCTTGTAACAACAAAACCCATGTATGTTAAAATTACCGAATTTAAACTTGAATGCATTTTTGTCTCTCTCTGCTGACATGTACATTACTTTCCAGGCCAAAATCTTTAACTGAAATCCAATGAGTGATAGGGCTATATACAATAAACTGGCAAGAAGTGTGTTTGGGACCCCTGTTCAAAAATAGAGGCAAGCCTTTGGCTAGGATAAGAGAAACACCGGTTTCAGTTGAAGATTGTCTGCTGATGAGTAATCATGGTTTCCAGAGCAGATATTTCATATGTCATGCCAGGCAGGCCACCACACTTGGTCAGATCAGGTGCAGGCATCAGAGTTGGTGCAAATACAGTGCTCAAATTGTGGGCAGTCATCTTGTTCATACGCTGATGCTGGACTACCCTGGTGACAACAGAGGTAAATGGTGACACTAGTGGCCATCCAGTATCACTGTGGATGTGATCATAATGCTATGACTGATGTGCAGTAACTTTCATGGGTGTGCTGCTCTTATTGTACTTCAGCATAACAAGAAATACTGTTTTAAATGTGTTAATAATTTACTGTGTATCAGGTAATTAACAATTCTCAAACAGCATCAGACGTATGCATACACGTGTCTAAAGGACTCCAGTCTTCTGGCATGTGATGCTGTGACGCTGGGTACAGAATGTCATGCATCACTTACCCAACAATGCAGCGAAACATGCACTTAAACCATGGTGACAATCTAAAAACTTGAAAGATATTTCTTCATATAACCCAACATATTTGATTAAATACGGTCATTCGCAGGGAAACTACATGAAATGGAAAATTATTAGTGACCAACTGCAGTACGCTTTAATTAGCCACTAGTGATTTTCTATTTCATACACAAGTTTACTGAGAATGGTCAACATTGAACAAAATGTGTCAGAAGGGTTATGTGAATTAACACTTTCTGGCTAATCCTTGTATGAGTACGTCTGATTGTATCTGTTTTGAATACTGTTTCAAAATATTGTATGTAAGACCAACTGCTCCAGCAACACACAATCCTGAGTGATTGCTGTCTTTAAGAGCATCAAAATCATTTAATATCTGCAGGAATTCATTGTGGCCCTGTGGTCCAGGAAATAAATGAGACTATTTCCCAGTACCGGTATACTCTGTCAGCAGGAATATTTTTTCTGGTATTTAAAAGCAACCGTTTGTGACAGCACCGTGCCTCAACATAATCAATAGTGTGAGCACTTGCAACCATAATACCATGAACACAGCTGACTGGCTCTTGACTACAACATGACTGTCCCTACTGTGTGAAATGGGCCTACAGGAAAATGCCCTGTGCATTCTAAAACAATGCAAACAACTTCCCTCAAGATTACCCGGAATGTTTGACACATCCACCATTCAGCCAAGACTTAGCCTATTGCAGTTCCCATTTCTCTGCATTATGAAAGATGTATTTGACAGTGAGATGAAAGCTGAACTCCGTCACCTGAACAATTTGTATACTGCAGCATGACAAATGTCTCAATTGGTCTGACAATTATATACAGAAAAATGTGATTTGTTGTGAGATTTGAGGTTCTCGGTGCTGTTTCCGAAGATATGACATATGATACTGTGTCATGGGGCAATTAACTCCCAGATGTTACAAGGCTCAGAATGCCTTCAGAATGTCAGGAACTATTCACAAACAGCAGTGTCACATAACCAAAGACTGAATCTTCAGGAAATCTGTCAATTTGTCCTTGCTAATGTCTGCATAACATAAAAACAAATGTATGGAGAAATGGGAAGTTCTGTACTTAACAGTCAATACCAGACCACCAGGAATGCACATTCTGTTAAACAAAGCAGCAGTTTAACACATCACACCACAGGACACTTTGCGGTGTCATTTCAGACAGCTCATAATAATGCCTTACAACATTCCATTACTAGCTCAGAATTAATAATTATAATACAAGTGCGGTACATTCCCCATGTTCAGGATTTCAGTCTTTCATTATAACCCACCATAATTCTAGTGTTTCAACCTTTCAATATTATCCACTGTAATTCTACTGTTTCAACTCTCAATGACTAGTTCCAACAAAATGACATGAGATCATTTGGCTGGCTCTCCTTCAGTCATTTAATGTATTTTATGCTTCTGAGAAGTGTCTGTGTTTTATTAAAAACAAACTTCAAGGATTCTCATGCTTGTTGAGGCAATTTTATAATTTTAGCACTGCTATTTCTCATGTGTTCTTTGAACAGGCGACTTATATCAAATAGGGTTGCCAATGTTTGTGACTATTTTATCAGTCACAATTCATCATGAACATCCAGACTCTACTGTATGTGTATACTGACATCAGCAGAGAGAGCAAGACAGAGGATCTCATAGTTGCTGCCAAACAAATTGCTCACATGTGCGCGTGCACGCACGCACGCACACACACACACACACTAACCTGTTCAGGTGCTCCATCAGATACTTGAGTGTATTATAATGTGCTGCTGGGAGCAGAGTAAGGGCATCTTTGATTCCTACAATTTGTTCTTGAATGGATTTCAGCTCTGCAAAACATACAGGTTAGCAACAACCTTTACGGAAGCCACCCCATTGTGTAAAGTTAGCAACAAACGTAACAACTCATGGTTGGCATAAGTATGACTATAATATGGTCAAAACATATTGCCATGAAATATGATGAATTAATATTAATAAAGTAATACAGTTTTAAATTTAATGTTATTCAACATTATGTATAATAAAGTTGTGTTTATGGTGAGAAGTGCCAATTATTTACAATGTTCAGTCTGTCCCCAGGTGGCACATGTCTAGAAATGACCTCCACATGTGAAAACACCCATGAACATGCCGTCAAAGAATAAAGTTCTGTGCTTTGTATTATAAAAAAGTATGGTTTGGCACATAAACCCATTCATCTGGTTTCTGTTACATCAAGTTAAAACTGCCAGACAGTAGAAAAAAGAAAGTTAAGCTTTATCACTTCATCTTTTGCAGCCCTGCACATGCAAGATGTTTTTCTTTGTTTTCATGGAGCATCCAGGGCTCTTTTTAACTGCTGGAGAGCTCACTATAGAGGAGATGACATCACTGTTCTGTAACAGATGGTGATGCCACCTGTACTGCACCGCTCTGTCCTACATTTAAAAAACTCTCTGCATAATACGCTGAATGTAAATATCCAAAACAGCCATTACACAGTAACACACAAGCTTCTCAATTTCTTCAAGGACAGTACATCAACTTACGAGCAGCTTTGATAAGAGCCGGATGAGTCTCAAAGGTCACAAGTGGAACTGGAAGTAACCTTAAGTAAAGTTTCAAAGTGCCAGCAATCACATTTATGTTATCATACACTTCTGGGCCCATGTTGGCTTGATCACCATCTGCAAGTTGCAAATATTTCTCATTAGAACATAAAAGCGAAGCATCTCGTGTCCATATAAATTACACTAAATCTTTAAAACCATTTCAGCAATTATGAAAGGGATGTTGGGGTTTTCATCGTAACTAATCAAATAATTGCTGTTACAGACTAAGTTAGAAATGTTTAATCAGGATACCAAGGAAGAGCAACATTTGTCTTGAACCAAACATGTGATATATTTCAGCCCATGCAACTCAATTTCTTTGCATAAACTAAAGTGCAAACCAAACAAGTTAGGAAATTCCAGTAAGTCATAACAATTTTGGCATGTCCACTCTGTTACTGCACCAACTGTTCTTACTGTTCATATTATTCATAAATGCTACCAATGCAGTGTAAATACTTTCAGCACTTCTTATCGTATGGTATGAAGGCTGGACAAGAATATCCACAACACAATTTTTGTAGATAAACTACTACAGGTATAGAAGTAACAATCATGTAAGATATTTGGCAAAATATATTAACAATACATAACAGACAAGTATGTGGAAGCTTGATCCAGTCCTGAGTAAGGTAACCTAGGGTGCAAGAATGTTGTTCCTCCATCACACTCTGCAATGGATGTGTTGAAGAAGCAATGTTTTTTCATTAAGTTCTGCTACAAACTTAGTAAGCAGCCACCAAAACATGCAAGATGCTATAATCAACATTTAGCAAAACAACACTGAGTCAGTCCAAACCATCTGAGTGGTATTCCCATTTTAAAAATGGCCACACTGCCATCAACAATGGTCCACTAACAGGCTGGCCATCTACAGCTCAAACCAACAAGATCGCTGACCACATCAGAGAATTCATAAGTAAAAACTGGCATTTGATTATCAGGGAACTTGTTGATGAACTCAGTATCTCAGTTGGCACAATACTGACATTAATCTTGGAATGAGACGTGTGTTGGCCAACCTTGTTCCTCAGTTTCTCACAAAAGATAAGACAGGACAACATGCAACAGTGTGCCACTGAGTACTGCAATGTGCCAAAAATTGTATCTTCTTGCCAAGCATTATTATAGGGGACGAAACACAGGTTGATAGCTATGACCCTGAGACATAACAAATGTCACAATGGAAGATGCCAATATCACCTCAGCATAAAAAACCAAGAGAAGTCTGGTCAAAAGTCAAGCTAATGCCGACTGATTTCTCAGATGTGGAGAGCCTGGTGCACCATGAGTTTCCTCCACAAGTTCAGAAAATGAATCAGACTCTCTAAAGAACCATTTTGCCTTCACGATGCATTTTGTAGGAAACAGCCTTCCAATGGTCTCCTGGAACCTGAATTCTGTCCTACACAGTCCTGAGTGTCACAAACTTCTTACCCAGTATCCTAGTGTTTCCCCATCTGCCTTACTTACCAGATTTGGACCCCTGCAAGTTCCTCAACTTCCCCAGGCTGAATATCACCCTCAAGAGAAAATGATTTCAACTCACTGCACAGATCAAACTAACTACAACTTGGCAGGTGCAGGCCATTCCAGAATAGGACTATTACAGATGTGCTGTAAAGTGGAAGGATTGTTGGAATCAACACATATAATCTGGAGTAATGTGCTTTACAGAAGACGACAGAGTAACTTGTTAAGTGCTTTAGTTCTAATAGAATGAATTCTGTCCTGGATATTTTTGGTCAGCCTTCATTTGGCTTCTCTGGCTCTGCCTTATTTCTTGTAAATTTGGAGAAATATTTCCTGTCCATATCTAGTAAAAGGTGAAATGTTTACATCATTTCATAGGCCTCAAATTCATAGCTCACAGAGAACACAGTCTGTCTCAATAATAAAGAAAAATCGTATAACTGTACATCGGTTTTCACGTAAAGTGCCTGTTATGTTCGTTCAAATTTTAACCAAAACAGAACTGTAATAAAAAATTAAAGAAAAAATCCCAAGGATGACATTTCACAAAAATCCATCCAGTGGGATTCAAGTTGTTCAACGTGGACAGGCATTACAAGGGTCCCTACTGGCCCCTATTCACTTTGCAACACACCTGAAAAGAAAATTAAATGATTATTTCATCTCTTTTGCTTCTTTAAACAATGGTCACTTATATTCACATACAACAGTCAAAAACAGATCTCGTTGCTGTCAAAGTAAAACAATGATATGTGGAAATTATGGAATTTTACATGAAGACTGCCACACTTCAATATGAAATATCAACAACGTGGGAAACAAGGCCAAGGACAATCCCTCAAAAGACTTCTAGACTGTTAATGGAACTGGAACAGATCACAAGGTCTAAAACCCTGCAATCTATATGATGATAATTATTATGATGGAATTTTAAAGGGCGAAATAAAAAAACATAGGGTGTGTGGTGACAGGTGACCTCTAACAATGTCATTTTTTTGTTGTTCACTAGTTCAGTGAATTTGTTTCGGATAAGCACATCTGGTGCATTTAAGTATGAGAATGTGCAATATCTGTTAAGCAGTATCAATATTATGAAATCAAAGAAAAAATTCCACATACCACATTTTGACTTCACAGTGACAGTATAGCCCTTGTCAGCACCCACTAATGAACTATTCTGCACAGATGACAAAAATTTCATTGGCAAAGATACAGTTTTCAACAATTCCAGTCTTCTGGGATGTGACGCTAGCACTGGAAAAGTGGTCCCCAGCATTCTGAAGAACATTTCACCTTCAGCTTCAAGGGCTGACTCACAGCACTACAGCATCACAACCAGAATCCTCAATCACCCCACTGTGAAAACTGAGAATTTCAAAACTGGCACACAATTATCAGTTACTGATTTTATATTTTCCTTCATATTTTTTTGTTTCACTGCACTGCACTGCAAAGGTACAGGTGACACTCCTCTCAGTCAGCACGTACATAATGCCCAATTTGAATCAGAGAGTGTGCAGTCTACAGTCCCCCAGCAGCAAACAGTTGTCATGACAACTCAAAAACTCAATTTTCAGGTTGTGACACAGTAAAATGCCTGCTCTCTTTTGCACAGAATTGTGTCCATTTTATTAGAATCTGATATCTGATTAAATTTTAGTCCACTATTATTTACGGTCACATTCCATTTCCATATCAAGAAATATTACATTCCAAATCAATTTCTTCTAGTGCCATTATCTCATGAGGTGAATAGGATGGAGTCTTCATATTTTCACCATTTTCTGACAGTATTTTGTCATTCAATTAGTATTTTAGTTGCAGCAGAAGGTTCTGTAGGTATAAGTGAATGTTATGTAAATACTTCAACATTAAACAAAAATACAGAAATAAAGTTATAGAAAATGTAACCTTCAGAAAGAGCTAAATGTTGATGTGATTGTGGCCATGTTAATAAACTAAAATGACAACACATTCAACCTTTACATCCAGGTGTGTGTGTGTGTGTTTTTTTATTTATATATATATATATATATATATATATATAGTGAATCTCAGCCTAGCTCTGCCTGTATTGGCATACACTAAGTCTTTCCACAAAGCTATTCTTGTTGGACCGCTATACCCTGAAGGCAATACAGTCATCTCAAACATTAAGAAACACCCAACTGCACAGCATCACATCCCACAAGACTTTAATCCTAAAAGTCTACAGGCATCTTGTCACGTGATCACTTTGACTTCAGTGGTCCTGCCTGAAGAGATGTACTCAATTACCCTACATACTGTACCTATGGGGCACACATCATTAAGTTTCTTATCAAATGTTGCAGTAAACTCATCAGCGCTCACGCTCTTTACACAGCAGATCCTGGCTTCAAAATCAACCTCAAGATCCAGTACCCTATGATTTTCCTCAGTCCCTCACACCAAATTATGGGATCAGAACAAGCTAGGCCATGTCCACCTCATAGCACATCTTAGCAAACTCATCATTCACAGCACCCTACCACATGACACTACCAACTTAACTGGCAAGACTATGTCAGCCCTTCCATAATGATGGCCATTAAATTCCAACTGCTACAGGAGAGAAGAGTTTTAAATTTTAAATACCATAAAACACACATGCTCATTTATACTGCACAGATGCTGGTGCTGAAGGGTTAAACAAACATCAACCAATCAACTGGTTGATCAATCACCTTTGTCCAGTGCAAGTTTGAGTGTTTCTATTTCTTCTGCAAATCCTGACACTCTGTACAAACCCTCTGCATCGAGTCCTCGCCGTTCAATTTCACTGATACACTTGTCTACAACAAACGGACGAGTTGTCCGATGAGCCTTCACCAATGTGGTAAGGTCAATTCCGAATACCCCACGCAGCTGTTTCAAGTCTGGACAGCAGTCGCAGGGCACCTTCTCTGAACATCTGCTGTGTGCACTAAAGCCACAATCTGTAACCAATGTTGTAGCCAATATTTATGGAACAGACAGTATAGGTATGTGTGTGTTAAGATATTCTACATTCTAAATTTCTATAGCATTTAAAGTTCTTCAATAAAATGATCAATTACATTTTGTTGCAAATGTTCTATTATGGTACATAACTGAGGCATGACATTTTAATCATGCATAATTCCATGTAGGTTCTCATGACGACAACAACAGCAACAACACATGGAACAGAGTTGTTCACTGTGAACAGTAATATATTACGCGTTAATGCAAAATAATAAAACTAACATCTAAGGCCTCATTAGGACAATACACATGTAAATTATGAAAGTAACCACAGTAAGTCTTGGTTTAACATTGGGTAAGCGACATTCCTTATGAACCACGAAGTAGAGGAGAACAATGTGGAACAGAGCACTTTTCTCTCAGAACAGTTAATTAAAATACCCAAGACTATGGCTGTTTACAAACCTGCCAGCAAAAACAACATCAGTCTCAGTCCAGGCAATAGTCATCAAATCTTTGATCACTAAAACCTGTCAACATTAAAGCATAATGTTGTTCATCACAGCATTAAATCATGACTGCCTGGACACATCTGTCTGTCCTCTAACTTTGAATCATACTTTACAAATATTCAATAATTTTTTCAATTAATTCCCCAAGGTCAAGACGTCAATCAGTAACAACTACACCAGTGAAGAACACCATCTATCCATGAACAAATACTTGCACAACACTACTTTTAGTCCCTGACCTTCCTCCTTGCAATACATTCTTATTTGTGGCATCTAAAGTCCTCACAGCCCTGTTTCAGATAATTCAAGTCTTCCAGAATGCAAGAAATTGTTGATGGGTGAGAGGTTCCCCTGAGTAAAAATTAATAATTAAATACTGATTGAAAGGATGTATGAAACCCTTAAAATGGCCATAAATGGATACTGGAAAGGTGAGTGAAGTGAAGACAGCAGAATGGCCTGGGCAGCATCACGACCATGAGGTATTCACCATGACAACTTGGAGGTTCAAGATGCAGTTCAGTTGTAGTGGTGAGGACAACAGGAGTGTTCAGGTCTTCTGGGATGTGAAAATGTCATCAGGTGAGTGGTTCCTGATGTTTTGAGGAGCATGGCACCATCATCTTCAAGGGTCAAGAGGTCCTTAAAAATGTCAGGAACCACTCACCCAATGACAGAGCATCATATCCCAGATGACCTGCATGCTTAGGAACAGCGCTCTAAGAATCACAAATGTCACAAAATGGGAGGTGGGGAAGGAGAGAACATGAACATTTGCTCCTGTAAGGACAGTGACCTATGTAGCCACATGGAGAGGCCTCCTACACTCTCCAAGGGAGTGAATCAGAGGTTTCTATGACCTGCTCAAGATCAGGCCAACCTGCCAACCGACATGGTGTCACATTCCAGAAGACTCGAATCCTCAGCATCTCCACTGTGGAACCTGCAAAGTAGCAGGCTTCTCTCCTTACTCTGTGAAGCTGGTCATATAGTGCAAAGACTGAAAATGCAAGTAATTATTCAATTCCTACACACATTTTTATGGTGTGGTACTTAAATAAGCAGAGAGACTTTACCTGAACAGTATACAGGTAATAAATAATATTACACCAGGGACATCCTGTCCCTTTCTAACTGGTGCCTCAATGAGGCCAGATTTGCAGCCTCAGTTTTATTTCCAGCATTCTTTATGTCGTAACAGAATGACTTAAGACAAGCAAGACCATGTCTATCAATACGTGACAAACCAAGTATCAGCATCTAAGTTGTCCAGCAATTCAGAGTTTCATAAAAATTAGTGCAGTGCAAGTCATATTTTACATAAGGGTTAAAATGAAATTTTGCCCTGTACTTTCTAAATTTTTCATCTGATTTGAACAAAACTTAGCAGTGCAGATATTCACAAAGACTTTCTCAGCATTTACAATTTTTGTGAAAAATGGCTCAGTACATAGTGGAATAAGTAAATTTCTATCTTCCCTTTTCACAATTATTGCCCCACTTAGATGCCATTTTAAAGCATACTTTTCTTACAGGCATCAATAAATGACATGCACACATGTATGGCAAAACCATTTGGCATTCTGAAAGAAGAACACGTTGGAAAAGCCTGTGTACTGCATCCTGTTGTACAACATTTGCCATTGGTTTACATTATGAATGTACACTTTGTAACTCAATGTCCTACACAGAACAGAAGGCATTTAATTACCACTATACTTAGTTCCAAGCATCACTTCTTTCCTGAACGCACAAACAATGTATACACAATACACTTGCAGAGGTTTAAAATTGCTGCCATGCACACAGCTGAGATGCCAAATGTCAGAAAACTTGCTGGTGAAACCATAACTATTTACAGTTTACTCCAAAAAAGAATAATGCTTATATATTTGCAAAAAATACCTTCACATCTGACTCCCTGAGCAGTGAACCCCCACAGGAAATTTCCACAGAATTCACACCAATTCAGACCCTTGAATGTATGCGTCTTAAAAGCATGGGGCTTGTCATAATTCACTGCATCGGAAATAAATCTTTCATTAGCAACAAGTTGGCTGATGGATGAATCTTTTGTCTGTAGTTTTGATATTTCCGAGTGCTTTCGTTCCTCTTGACAGAAAGAATCTATTGCCTTGAAGGTATCAGATTTTCTACCAGTGTGACCAATCAGAGTTTTCCGTTTTATTTTGTTAAGTGTCATGTAGGGACTCTTCTCATAATTATTGAAATTATTCATCAGTTCAATGTAAGGTCCTGCATGTGCCTCCATGTAAAGTGTGAGAAGTCCCTCAGCCACCAGCTCATGCAAGGAGTCATAACGTTTATCTCTAACATAATGCTGGCCATCATAATACAGTTTGTAGTTTCTAATCTTGGCATTAAACCTGTTAACAAAACACAATCATGTAACAGCAATTTAATACATATGATGTCCTCTTTATTAAAAACAGAGCAAAGCTGTGATATTTGTGACTCAACAGGACATATTAAAACTACCACAAACATCAGAATACACTCTAAATGTAGAACATTTATTTGGCTACAAAAGATTATGAATTACTACTAGTAACAAAAAATATAACATAAGCTCTGCAAGTACAAAAAGCATGCAAGTTTATTTTTAATAAAATTAAAGTTTTTGGTGCATAAAATACATTAAACAACTGCAGTAGAGTCTCTCTCTGCCCGGCAAGATATCAATCAATGTCACTTAATTAAAGACACAACATAATGGAGCTGAGAGTGATCTGCTCTATAGTAGGAGAGTAGGGGAAGCAACCTCAACAGCCATACAGTCTCATCCCAATATATCAGAACCAGTCATAGACTTAGATGAAATCACACAGCTAGTGTGGCGGCTTCCACCACCCTCCAATTGCACAGATCACTCTAAGCTAAGTTTAACTTTTGGATTTTGTGGGATTGACTGATTTTGTGCTCTTTATAATAATACCCTCCTTCAATCAATTAACCTATTTCATGCGTTCAAAAAGCATTTGTACTTTATTAAAAAGAACTTGTACACTTTTTGCACTTTTTCAGGTTATTTTATAATTTCCATTACTGCTCATTCAGAAGTGACTCCAACCATAAAGACATTTTACACTGAAAATGGACATCAGTGCTCAAGAATCATCTGTTGTGGTGTTAGGAGTTAGATGCCATTGTACCATGACCCAAATGCATCATACATTTCTGCTATAAATATATTTAATGTTAAGTTACTCAGACAGACAAACTGCTGACCAGTAGGTAAACATTTTATACAAATCTGAAGCATCCAGTACAGCCTGTAGTGGCAGTCCTCATGGTGTCCACAATGTTCTCCTCAAAAATGGCAATTACATCTACATAATAAGGATGCATGATGCCATGTGTCATTAAGTACAAACTTCCCACAACACATGTAAATTTAAATCACCACATACCTGAGCGTTAAAGTATAAAATCCATTGTTCACTGCACTTTGTCGAACCAAATATGCACCTTCTTCCACCAAAAGAGCTGATGCCTCAAGCTGCGATATCACACCATGAAATTCCAGCCCATAATATGGTGGAGAATTTGTAACATTATGTTTACGTGTGACTGGTTTAGGACCTGGAGCTTCCAGCTGGAGGCGATACACTGGAAACAAAACATAACCAACTGTGTTTAATTTATGAGACTTGAAATTCTCACAGCAGCATACTGATGGTTCATGTTTTCTATGATATGACAAAGTGTCGTCAGGCAAGTAGTTTCTGATGTTTAGGGCTGTACTGCCTTCATCAAACACTGGCACTGAAGACTGTAAAGGGAATATAGTAGCAGATCAGAGACAAGTACTAAAAATTTGGGAGAATTATATCACAAAGCTCTACAATCGACCAGAAAACCTAGACGCTGAACCTAAAGAGGAAGTAGATGCAGATCAGAAAGGCCCTTATATTTTGGAAAGTGAAGCGGAAAAATCTATCAAGGAGATGAGAGACAAGAAGGCTACATGAGATGATGATGTACCTGGGAATGTACCCAAACTGTGAGGAGATTCGCTCAGACTAATGACACAACTGATCAACAACATCTATGAAAATGAAGAGTGGCAGATGGATTTCAATGAAGTTACAATGCCTGCCTTAAAGAGGGTGCCAAACATCAGTGCAATGGCCATTGCACAACCACCCTCATCAAACATACAGCAAAGACAGAGTGTAACAATGACACTCATAAGAAGAATCGAAAGGAAAATTGAGGATATATTTGGAGAGGATCAATTTAGATTTAGAAGAGGAAAAAGAACTACAGCCGCAATTGGGATGCTGAGAACAATATCAGAATGAACTTTGGCCATACATGAGAAATTGTATGACTTCTTCCTAGGCTCGCAGAACACTGTGAACACTGGACCAATTTAATGCTGATCGTAAAGGTAACTGGTATCGACTGGCGCAAAACAAGACTGATAAACAAACCATGCATGGATCAGAGTGTTAAACTAAGAACAGACCATGTGGAGAAAAGAAGTGTGAAGAGTGGAAGAGGAGTTAGCCAAGGATGCTGTTTGTCACTGATTCTACTGAAGGAGACAGACGGAAGGATAGCAGTGACAGGAAAATGAGGAAGAAGCATGAAGCTACTCGATGATCTTAAGGAAGAAAAACGATACTCGAAAATGGAACAGGAAGCACTAGATTGCACTCTGTAGAGAAATCATTTTGGAAGTGGCTATGGACCTGTCATAAGGCAAACTACACAATGGCTGAATCCCTCTAATACATTAGTACATAAGCATACGTTGAGATTAACTCACAGTGTGGATTCCAAACACGCCGATGCGGAGAGCCTTGATCTTGTAAAGGGCTACCTAGAACAAAACCGTAATGTATCTCACAAGTACTCAAGTGACAAACAGATCTTCAATGAACATGAAATCCACTTAATTTTTGGTCATGGGATTCGAAACCATTAACCGCAGCCTCCGAGTCACGAAACTACTGAATATAACGCTCTACATTATAGGATGAAGCTCAAAATTTCGTCTGAAAAAACACTGACAGCATTTATGTTCTGCAATATGACGGACGACTCACGAGCTGCTAAATCAGCAAAAACACTAAAATTCAAATACCTCCACTTATTTTTCGACACTCCATATCTTCCTATATATTTCTCTCATTTGCAATGCAAATAAGTTTTTTATGCTGTATCCTTTCGAACGTGTGAAACGAAAAACAGCTCAGAACTCCCAATCAACCAACAAACCACTGACACCATATCCACGGATCTTGCACACATGACTGCGTGACGAGTCTGACTTTTCTGCCATCTCGAGGAGCAACAGATGTACACAACAGTGGCAACGATAATCGATCAATTGTAAGCATTAATAAGTCACTTCTTCCGCCCGCGAAAGCAACTATTAGATTAGTTACGTCTATCTGTTCGCATAAAATAACTCGGCTTCTGCTGAACAGATTTTCATGGAATTTGACATATTTCCGCAAATCTGTCGAGAATTTTCGAGTTTCGTTAAAATCTGACAAGAATAACGGGTACGTCACGTAAAGCATCTGCACAATTATAATACCTCGCAGAATTCTTCTTGGAATGAGAAAAGTTGCAGACCACACTTACAGAGAACATCAAAACACACATTTTATGTTCAATAAGTCTCTTCCAAATAGACTGAAAGGAAAACTCACACCGTTAACAGGAGAGATAGATACAGACTGGATGAAAATTAAAGAGGCCATCGCCAAAGCAGCAGAGGGAAGTATAGGATATAAGAAGTGGAAAAACCGGAAATGGCTTCGGACGTGGAATGAAGAAATACGACGGGCAATAGAAGAAAAGAAATATTTACAAAACAAAACAGTGTATTACTATATAGAATATAAAAGACACCGAGCAATAGCAAGGAAAATGATATGAAGTTAAAGAAGAGATGATTGGGACAAATTTGTGAAGACATTAGAAAGAGACATAACAGGAACGCAAAGACGGGGCTTTAAAATATTTAAACAGCTACAAATGCAAGAAAGAGATAAACTCAAAATCGACCCGATAACAAAAACAGAATGGAAAGAATCTATTTTAAATAAAATTGGTAAAACATCAAGTAATATAATCCTATGTGGAGACTTTAACATAAACTATCTCGATGATAATTCAAGAAAATTTACTCTGGACTCTCAATTGGCCTCTTTTGGTCTTTTTAGCACTGTGAAATTTCCTACAAGAATATCTCATCAGTCTTGTACT
>Ga0123355_10004969_pt1 | contig 19360 bp, 10 predicted proteins | sample TergutEmb28metaG_3_FD_89872 | JGI IMG/M metagenome (GOLD analysis project Ga0123355, IMG submission 89872) | Embiratermes neotenicus P1 segment gut microbial communities from Petit-Saut dam, French Guiana - Emb289 P1 | ecosystem: Host-associated > Arthropoda: Insects > Digestive system > Gut ... | reverse complement strand
TTAAAAAAAAAAAAAAATTTTTTTTTTTTTTTTTTTTTTTTTTTTTAACACGGACAAAACGGATACCAGTCATAAGACAGTTTGCTAAGTTTTAGTACGGCGTATGTGCGAGTATGCCCCTGCTGTCTCTATCCATCTATCTTATACAGCTTTCAGTACGTATTCTGTAATTCCGCCTTTGATGAAAAATATATTCAGATCCTGTTTGAAACGGATCATATCTAAGAAGCTGCAATGTCTTTCGATCTACCAAAGGCTCCTCTCTGCAACGAGTACGTTGTTGCTTCGTTGTGTGATTTACAGTATCAAAGACGGAAGCGTGAATCCCAAAGTGTCTCTTACATATATCGAATACTGTCACCGAGTGAGTGAACACAAAGAGGCAGTGCGCCAAAAACGGTTGTCAAGCTTTGCCATTACGCCAAATATCCCCACTCACGCCAGCGGTCGAGTGCGCAGGATTCGAGTGTTTATCAGTGGGTTGGTGGAAACGAGATAATACAGAACCGTCCAGTAATTTCTGAACACCGTATTCTGACAGTTACGACCTACATCCATGTCCTTCACGTGACGGTCAGTGCTAAAACAAGTTAAGGAAATGTAGGCGTACAGTAAATTCTGGTACTTTGGCCATACTGAGTCCTTAGATTTTCAGCCTGTAAACGTTAACCTTTGATACTGCCTTATCCAACAATACGACAGCCAAACAAGCACACTGTTAGTGCCCTGCGAGAAGTTCAAAAATGCGAATGCGTTATTCTAATATGGGCCTTAAAATGATTTCTTATTCACCGCGCTCAGTTTTATAACACCACTCATTCACGCACCAACATGGTACACCAGAGAATATAATTATCTCGTTTATCATTGTTTCCGACATGTTTCGAACTCTGAACAGCTATCTTCAAGGAAAACCGTAGTGAGTTAATAACTAACTCAAGGATATTAGAAGATATTAGAAGGCTTCGACACCAGGCATATTATATGTGATATTTCTGAGGCAATATGATAATTCCTTGTAAATCTAGAGTTGGTAACACCCGAACCAAGGTGAGAATCCAGGAATTCCTGTCTGCGTTACGCAATTGACGGTAATTTAGTGAGACAATGTCAGACACACCGTTTTAAATAAGCGAAAAATCAAATCTGGCAACTGAACTAAGTTCCGTGTAAAAGAAGCGTACTGTACCAATGATTTAGCACGTTAGGCGCGGAATGCGTACATCATCGATAATTCATTAGAACAGAAGTGTCTGCAGAGCGGCGATGCGCTTCCCTCTCTGTAAATCTGAGGCACGCATTACTAGGGCCAGTAACTCTCTGGTATCCATCCTGAGGAATATGGATTACGGTTAGGCCTGAATGTTTCTATCGTTCGTAGGGAACTCCTCATTCATTCCGCAGTCTGTCTTACGACAGGTCCACAGCCTCTTTCCAAATCGTGTTCTCCATAGAGCGCGATATATTGCTTCCTCTTTCAATCTCCAGTATCTTCTCGTCTCCTGAAGATCATCCAGTAGCTACTCACGTCTTCTTCTTCTTCGGCTTTCCACCACTTCCATCCTTGCTTCTATCTTTACTTCAATAACGCGCTTCAAAAGGCAGTTCCTACGCAAAATGTGACCATTCCAGTTATCCTTCCTTCTTTTTATTGTGTGTAGGATATTTCTCTCCTCTTTGACTCTACGCAATACTTCTTCATTTCTCACACGATCCGTCCAACTGATCTGCTACATCCATCGCGTGGAATACTGAATACTGCTATTCTCCTTACTTTATGGGCATTTAAACTGAAACCACGTACACATTGTACACAATATCAAACACTGGTTGGTGGAACCGAAGGTTAAACGTGTCTGTTTTATATAAGGACTCAGTGCGTACCGCGCAGTAAACACTCTCCGCATCTGTTATACAAAACCAATCTGCTAATGCTGTGTAAGGCAAAAGTTGCTGTTTGTTCTGAGATTCGTACAAAACACATAAACGCAGTGTGAGAACCAAGTAGAATTTTTGAATGTTAAACCTGGTGGTGCGTAAAGTAATCGCAAGGCTTTAAAAGGTAAACTTCTGAATCTAAAGTACAGCATGTACACTCCCTTCTCGATGATTAATCAGGTTTCAAGAAACTACTTCTTGTGGATTCTGTCTACAAGTGACAGTGATATCCTGAAAGTTTTACTTTGATCTCACAAAGTATTATCAGAAATTCTGAACTAGACAATTCACAGAAATACGTTTGTAGTTGTACACCTACAATAATTATTACGTATAATGGAAAGCACCAAATATTAATAGGTGCACTGAAGTCAAATATTTTTGTAAAAATTAAATTCTTCAGATTGATTTAGGTTACTCGGGGTTAAACAAATGAACAACACCTGCCCCCATCAGCATGTACTCTAGCCGAAACACGTGATAAAAACTTGACGTAACAGTCTCTAATAACATATTTGCCAATATAAATAATATTCATGTTTCCGATTTTGATATGAATGACAGGTTGTCAAGCCGTGTTATTTTCTTACCCTCTACCATTATTCCTCTTTTTGCCTCATACTGAGAAATGAACATCTCTCCTTCTTGTAAAACAACGGATAAAGACAAAGCGCTACGTTAATATTGCGGTATTCTGGGAATTGACATAGTGTAAAGTGGTAGATAGGCTACACCGAATCTTTGAAACCTGCTGCTTCTTCCTAAAGAAGAAGAGCGGATCTGGAAATCCTGAAGGACAGAGATCACATGGAGGACTTGAGCATAGATGGGGCCGACACTAAAACTGGTCTTACATAAATATGACTGGATGATGTGAACTGAAGTAACCTAGGATCAGGATACAGATCAATCAGTGTCCGACTCTTTGGAACATGGCAACCAATCATCGGGCTCAAGAAAAGGCTCAGAATTTGATGAGATGACCAAATATAAGCACATTAAGGACTGTTCCAAGGATGGTTATAGTTTTCGTAAGTAAGATAGAATAATAGGAACGGCTTATCTTCCTTCCAGTGTGCTGTTCGTCAACACACCTATGCAACAGAATTATTTATTTAACGATTCGTTCTCTAGCTGGCTGCGGTTAGTACTTTAAACTTCACCCTATTAATTAATTCATTTCGTTGGTCTCTCTCTCTCTCTCTTTCTCTCTCTCTCTCCCACTCTCTGAAGAAATATAAGCTATATTTCACACTATTTAATAGTCTGAACTTCCAAAAGTGTTTTAATTTATGAAAGCGATCTTTGCATTCAGCTTTACAGCGAAAGATTTATTTCTGTTTCACGCAGCTATTACAGGACACACTTTAATTACGTACTTCATCTTCTTAACTAACATGTACATTATCATTATCCGCGTCATGCAGGCGCGAATGAAGCCGTAACACACTCAGAAAACTTATTTATTCTATTCGTATTTTTGTCAAAGCAGTTATGACACCGTGCTGAAATTTGATAGGTGATATGAACGTTCGGAGGATCATACTGCCTCCCTCATTGGTGTTGAACCGACCACATCACAACACGCTGTCAGAACTCGGAATATTACTACTTAAACGTTAAATGACATGAAAATCCTCAAATGTTTTATTTATTTTATACTTTTAGACTTTCTCAGATACGTTATGAACTACGAGTATATAAACTAACAAGTGTGCTTAGTGGCAGTACACCTGTATCCTCTCGTGTTACGTAGTTACACACGGTGCCAGCTATATACACATATTAATACCTTCTACTGCCGGTCCCAGAGGCCGCGCGGTGCAAGGCGTTGTGTCTGCGGCCACTCGCCTTCTGAGATTGTGGGTTTGAATCCCGCCGGGGGCAGGGATGTTTGTTTTGTGTTGTATGTTGTCAGGTAGAGGTCTCTGCGACGAGCTGATCACTCGTCCAGAGAAGCCCTACCGACTGTGGTTAGTCGTTGTGTGTTTCCTAGAAACCTCAGGAATAAGAAGGTCATAGACCGCGTTGGGTCACAGCACCATAGGAAAAATAAACCACCTTCTACTAGGTCCCTGTCACGCAAGACATATTGTTATATTTACTTTACTGTTGCAGTATGGACACGTGACAAGCAAGTATCCATTTCTCTACCGACCATGATAAAATGTTACTATGTTGCACCAACCCTTTGAATCGTGAAGTTAATGGGAGGACTCTATTTTAAGAGTTCAGTTCGCACCTCAGTGTTTATATCTCACAATCATAGCAAAACAGGGTAGGCAATGTACATATAAAGTAACAATGTGGGGTGTTGGCGCAACCATTGTTACAATATAATCGCAACAATACCTTGTATGTCTTGCTGACCTACATGTCACAGTCAAAAATATGAAAGTGTTGAATGTTGCACAAAATTGATTTTGTGGCGGGTTTATGTCGCCGGCCACAATAAGACCTACTTATATCGACATATAAAGTACACCGACCCCGACATTTTTGTCCTATTTTAAACAAATTTGAAACTTCCCGACTGATTTTTATAAAAGTCCTCAATAATAGACTTCACGGAAATCCGCGGGAGCCGCGCTGATAAATGCCGACATATAGAGAGACGGACGGAAGGACAGGACGAAGCTAATAGGCGCTTTTCGCTACTATACGAACGCATATAAAATCTGTTCCTGTACACGCGATGTGGGTATACAGGAGGAGTATAAGCTTAGTCAATACAAGGATGTGGTTACAGTATATTTTACTAGATGTATATAAAGTTGCCTGTTGTTTTGTATGAGTGTGAAACTTGGTCGTTCACATTGAGGGAGGAACGTAGACTGAGGGTGTTTGAGAACAGAGTGGTGAGGAGAATATTTGGGCCTAAGAAGGACGAAGTGACAGGGGAGTGGAGAAAACTAAATAATGAGCAGCTTAATGATCTGTACTGCTCAACCAATATTGTTCGGGTGAAGAAATCGAGAAGAATGAGATGGGCGGGGCATGTAGCGCGTACAGGGGAGAGATGCGTATTCAGGGTTTTGAAAAGGAAACCTTAAGGAAATAGAACACTTGGGAGACCCAGGCGTAGATTGAAGGATAATATTAAGATGCACTTTTAGGAAGTGGGATGTGTGGGTGTGAACTGGATCGAGCTGGCTCAGGATAGGGACAGGTGGTGGGCACTCGTGACTAAAGTAATGAACCTTCGGGTTCCATAAAATGTGAAAATTTCTTCACTAGCTGAAAATCTGTTAGCTTCTCAAGAAGGACTCTGCTCCATGGAGTAAGTGAAGGAAGTATATAAAGTCAAAAGTAAGACTGTACGGACAGATCATAAGTTTACAAACAAGAATCGTTACAAATATCTTCACATTTCTGGCCCACGTGATATAAAACCTACCTCTCCCGTGACAAGAATGGATCCCATAAAATTAATATGGGTCAGTAATCTGATCAGATAACAATTCAATCCGAACTGCGATATAAATCTTCAATTTGATGTCTTGAATCCGGCTTCTAATCCGGTACATCACGTGATTCTTTAAGTTACATGCAAGACTCATGGTGAGCGGAATCAAAGCAAAAAAGTAACCGAAGGTGTATCTGAAGCGACACGAGATATTGTCAAATCGTGATGTCACGACAGCCAACAACACAACGAATGACCATGCTTACTGTGGTCAGCACAGAGGTCGCACATGCAGCGTAACGGACGTCCCACCTGGAATCCCATTTTAATGCGAATATACTGCCTCCGTGGGTGAGTTGCGGAGGGAAGGTCGGTCACCAGAGGTCACGTTAGAGACGGACTAGTAGGACAGAGAGGAAAATAAAATATTGCATTAAACTTCTTCATATTTCCTCCACTATGTAGGTCTTATTTCATACAAAAAATATTGCTTATCGGACAGGATTAATTTTTCGCAATACTGCGTGTCAGCGAGTTCATTCAGGTGTGACAGGCCGCAGATGAAACGAGAAGTGTTTCGTGAGGCTGCAGCTAACATTCGGAGAACTTCTGACACACATTTCTCTAAAATTCACTGCAGTGTTTGAGAGCAAGCATTGTTTACTGATCTGATTTTTATCAAAAACACAGTGAGACAGGGAACTTCAACAATTTCGGTCAAAAGACTTCTTCTCCGTGAAAAGAAATGTTTCGCTGAACGAAACGTACATAAAAAAATAAAACTGTATTAACAATGTACAATAAAGTGAATCGAATACTTCAGGTGTGCACGAACACTCAAACTTGTACTTGATTACATGTTAAGTACTGCAGAAATTGCCCTCCGATAACCCCGTTCTTGGCCTACAGGAGAAGATTTAAGTCACGTAAGATGTTACGTTGTGTCGACGGGTAAATAGTTCCCGACGTTTCGAAAGATTCCAATCCTTTTATTTTCAAGATCTTTCAGTCCGTTTACCAAACAACAATGCATTACATTTCACATACACGACTTGGATCTTCAGCGACACCGATGTGAGAAACTTAAACCTCGCATGAACGTTGGCAACGTTCTGACTGTGCGCAAGAGTACGTCCTGTTTACGTTTTGTAACCACGTGACCGATTTCCATTCCTTCTGAATGGGGGAAACATAAATTTCCCATATACTGAAGCAGGATAAATGCTTTCAAACCTAAGTTTTACTTCCTATGAATCAAAAGTGGCCAACTGTAGATGGAAAATAAATGGTGTACAATATACACTTCATTAAAGCCAGAGGATAAATTTTTGTCATGACACATCATTTTGTATTAAAAGAAACTAAGATGTGACACAAATCAACATTCAGAGAAAGTATCATGCTACCGTCCGGAGCTATTCTAATCGTGTAAAATCGCAATGAAGGACACGTTACGCACAAGATGCCCAAGAAAGATCACGGTCTCACGACAACTGCCAGCCGGCCCTTGCTTCTCAGGGTCTTGGCAACTAGCAAGACCCAGTGTGACCATTATATATATACATGGTGTTTCAGGAGGAATAGTAAATATTTTAGGGGGTGGTAGTATGGACTATTCCGAGTAAGTAAGTTCATATAAACATGTGTCAAATTTTCAATGGGTGTGGAAATTCAGCTGTTTTAATGTTACGCATAAAAAGCCTTACAAACGGTATGAAGGAAAGACAAATGCGTATCGGTTGCATTTATTGGTTATGTAAATGACCTCAATAAATTGCAACAGTTCAAAGTAAGTGTTCAAAAATCCCACCATCGACTTCAATGCACTTCTCATCCCTCTTGGCAATAGTATGTGTAGCTCTCCTGAGGTCGTCTTGGCGTTCTTGCTTTGTAAGGGCAGCACTATTCATAATGCGAGCGACAAATTCCTCTCTTGTGTTTACTTTTTCTTCGTAGACTTCGCTTTTCATCCATCCCCACAGACAAAAATCTGTATTCGCCAACTTCAAACAGCTGTATCTTCACACCCACTGAAAACTGGACACATGTTTATATGAACTTATTTACTCGGAACAGTCCATACTACCACCTCCTAAAATATTTACTATTCCTCCTGAAACACGCTGTATATATATATATATATATATATATATATATATAATGAAGTGCAGCTTCATTCATTTGTCAAAGTAACACATTTGATAGGAATAAGTGAACACATACTTGCGCCGATAAACACAACATATGAACAGGTTGCGTTGTTTATCGTACCCTTTTCTTGCACGCACACCTCAGAATATCTTTCCCACATATTTTATGTGACTTGTTACACTCATAAATAATTATGGTGTCTTATACAATACTAACCATCTAAAGCCCGAAATTCAGTAAAAGCTATCACTGTTTCTTCTAAGAATCACATGAAACCCGTATATGCCCTCTGCGAAACACACAACAAACCTGTATTGCCCCCATGTGAGAGACACGTGAAACCTGTATATTCCCTCTCTGAGAGAAATACAGAGCTAATGGTACAGCATTTGATACATACTTTTAACATTACGCTTGAAATGGTTAATTCTCGATCTCGATAAGTTTTTTTGTAAACACTCTTTGCGATTTATTTTCATTATCCTGATTCTAGATATGAGTTTTCCTCGTTCAACGTAATACGCTTTTGCGTTTTGCTGAAATTCCGTTTATAAACTGGCCCCAAGCACGTTTAAAGAACTGTAACGAACACCGTAGGGAATTCTGTGTAACGCATTTTGGAGTACGCCCTTTGAAGTCTTGTACTACTAGGCATACAGAATTACGCAGTGTTTCTTTTCGGATTAACATTCTTGTATGTCGACAACACACAAAACGTACAGGATCGAAATGAATTTCATACTCATTAAAGTACACGTCAGCCACAAACGCAAGAGAAACGACGTTAGTTTTATCATTACGGAACCGTGGAAGTATTTCAGCGCGACTTTACAAACATGCGTAAATCGCTACGCAACAACATTACACAAATTAATTTTCCGCAAACATAGTGTAAACAAATATGGAATAATGTAGAGGACCAACTTGATGCAAAAATAACAATTTATTGATACTGTAATCAGCTCAACATGTTTCGGGCAATTTTTTGTCCATCCTCATAAATGTAAGACTCTGATTTACAGCTTGGGGTATAATGCACCCAAATTGTTGGTCGGTGGTCTGGAGCGTGGCGGCACCCAAATTGTTGTTGGTCGGTGGTCCGGAGCGTGGCGGCACGTTCCATCTAGTTGGTCCTCTACATTATTTATATCGATGATGCGGTCAAACACACAACAAATATGGAAGTTCGTTCCAAATCAGATTATAAATATTACTACCTTCAGAATTTGAAATTCTGCATTTACAGTATCCCTTGTATTAAACAAATTGTTGTACACATATTTGGCATTTATCCTACAGGTTAGTGACAAATTCCAAACACCATCTGTTACTGTAAATACCTAGACTCAGTATACGATCTACTGAAACAACATAAACCGAAAAAAGGTTCGAACAAATGTTTTAGTATCTAATCTCTAAGAAAGAGGTTTCATATAAACGCCTTCGTTTGATTTAATCATTTTCAAATTAATTTCTCTAAAATATAATAAAAATGCGCCGGTTTTTATTTATTTTCTTTTATTTTATTTAGGTCTAAATATAAAATAACCCTAAACAGTATAAATTATGACCTAAAAAGATTTTTACGTTAGAAAGTGACACAGAACATGCATGATTTGAGATTCATCACTCTAAAGATATCTGTTAAGTTTTTCAAATATCCTTCCAGTAAAGGATGTGATACTCTAAGCTGTAGGCTTATAATATTTTCCCGTAAATTTACATGTAGTGGACCACGCAAGATGCCATCTTTTAAGGTATCCTCCACAAACCACATGCGACGAAACCATTTCTCTCCGAAACGAGATCATTCTAGGTGGGTTCTTGGTCACATTACCTCTAACGGCATAGTAACATCATGTGTTGAGACACGTGTTTCTGGGGTGACAAGCCCAGCTAATATCACCAAAATATATGTTCCCTTTAGTCCAATTCTCTGCACATAAAAAGGTAAATCAGTCCCATTCAAGGCCCGAGGTGCCCAGAGGGTTCCAGGAAGTTAAGTTTCCCAGATTACGTAACAATGGCCCAGGATGATGGTAAGGTTGTCAGCCTTACGCACCGGCCGCTTTTTACCCCCAGGAAATACTCCTGGTACTCATTTCTCTTAGAGGCTGAGTCGACTCCAGGGCCATAGTTCGATCGGAAGGATGTCAATGAAAAATTCCAATGACACCATCTGGAATCGAACCAGCGGCCTTCCGATCTGTAGCACAGCGCCTTGACCACTATGCTACCGCTCTCTGCACATACGGCATATAAATATTTCCTTGGGGACTACATTTTATCCAGCTGCCAATCTAAGGTGTTGACTCTTGCATTTCGTTGCCTTCCACAACGTGATTTACTTCGCCTCTCTCTCTCAGAACCCTGTCACCAACAAGACTATTTAGAACTAAGAAGGAAGAAGTTACAAGCGGTTACAGAAAACTGCATGATGAACGTCACAATACATAAGCAGCACGAATTATTATCAAGAATTGAGATTGATGAGGCCTTCAGAGATGGTAGAGATGAGAAATACATTAATGGGAAAACCTGAAAACGTGGATGAGAAGTTTTAAAATAAAATCGGTGTTAAAGAAGTAGGGTTTGGCTATGTTGACTAGGTTTACGTACCTCACAATAAAGACCAGTTGCGGACACTTTTTGATAGTGCATACCAGCAAACCAAGAACGAAACGACCGATGTGGTAATCAACATCATAGTCGCGAGCTCCTGATGATGGGCATAGTAATACCCGAAACATGTTGAGCCTATAAGAAGTACAATAAAATAATAAGTGGCATCTAGTTGGCTTTTTATTCTTCAGTTATCACAATGATGCACGGTCCAATAAACATCAGATTGGCAAGAAATTTCTCGATTAAGTGAAAGGCCACTTGCTTCTCATAATGAAATATTCTGTGTGTACTGTACGTTTCGCAGATAATTTTTAGGGATCAAGATCATAAGCTTTACTAATGACTTCGAAAATTGGTTCAATGTTGTGACTTTTTCTGTATTACAGATTTTTTTTTCTATCACTGCAGACCCTGAACAGACACTTCTGCCGCACGTACGGCATTTTAGCCAGATATGTGACAGAATGAACCTAAGACCTCTGACCGACAGACAGCGACACCCATGTCCTGGTATGGGTAGTCATCGTTAGGCTCACTTCATAGGTCTACTGAGGTACAGTGTTTTTATCTTACGAGCGCGGTCTCTGGTGCAGGAGTTGTTCGCTCGTCCTGTCAAGTCGGGCCAAAGCATCAAGTTCCCTACTTACAAAAACTTCCAGTGCTTCAAGACAATTGTTTTAATAATTTGATATTAAAATCCTACACCTAAAAACGAGTTAACTAAGAATATGCCTGTGTGACTGACGTTGTTTGTGAAATATAACGAAATGTAGTGACATTTTAATCTCACCAAGTAGGAATTATTGACTGTATGTTAAATGTACTAAATTCTGACATTTATACTTCGATTACCACACTGAATTTGAATATGCTGAGGTGTATGTAGAGTATGGTTTTTAAAATCTATTAAAAGCACTTCAGTAAGACAAGTCCCATAATAAAGAACGTTTAACCTTTCAGGGGAAGACTTGACTTCGTTCCCGGACATAGAACTGTTGAACATTTGTAATTAATTAATAAATTTAACTGTTTTCTTTACCTCAAAATTCACAGCATTAAATATTGGTATTAGAGAATAAGGAATTAAAATTAATAAAATCTTTCCATTGATAGGCATTTCTTCTCCTACAGATGTATTACTATTATTGTTGTCTTATGAATTTTCATAAAAAATTTATCGTCTTAATAAGGATTATTTCTGGGTTAAATAGTAGGAATAAAACTTCAAAAATGCATACTGTCGACATCGCTTACTTATTAGTTTACAAAATAATTCACGATGATATTTAGTTGTGTCTGTTATCTGTTTTCATACGAGTTCCATAATCAAAACTACGGCAATTTTCGAAAAATTGCCACCAAACCAGAGCTATACAATTTTTTTTTTCACACAGTCATACCATATTTTAACTCTTCAAGAGTCTCCCTAACAAAAGCTGCAAATTTTTCAAGTGTCTGTTATCAAACAGTGACTTAGACAAAATTTTTGTTTTGTCTGTTTCACTATCGTGTATGCAGAAGGAAAAAACAAACAAACCAAACCAAACCAAAAACGTTACCAGCACTCCACCGAGAGAGGAAGCTTATTGCGGCATTATCGCCAGGCAATAACGAGAGTACATGCTTCCCTACCTAACCTTCCGAACCCTTGGATCCCGTTGTTCTTTTATCCGAACGGATGTTTAACGCAGCTTTTCTCGGTTACTGTAATTTAAATACACTAAATTAAGTTGTACCAGCGTCATTTCCACCTTACGTGTTCGCGTGTCGACATTGTTGCCACTACTTATTGCAAGGAGTTTTATGTAGATGAAGTGACCTCCGGTGGCATAATGCTCATACCGACTTTCGCGAAAACCAATCAATCGGATCAAACGCAGAGAAAGCTACTATCAGACCCACAACACCAGGGACTGTATGGTCACATGAACCTACTATCAGACGCACAACAGGGCATTTATAGTGACATGAACCTACTATCAGACGCAAATCAACGGGGCCTTTATAGTGACATGAACCTACTCACAGACCAACAACACCAGGGACTGTATGGTGACATGAACCTACTACCAGACGCACAACACCAGGACCATTACAGTGATATGAACGTACTATCAGACGCACAACACCAGGGCCATTACAGTGATATGAACGTACTATCAGACACACAACACTAGGAACTGTATAGTGACATGAACCTACTATCAGACGCACAACACCATGGACTGTATAGTGACATGAACCTACTATCGGACACACAAAAGGGACTATTGTGACATGAACCTACTATCAGACGCAAACCAACAGGGCCTTTATAGTGAAATGAACCTACTCCCAGACCCACAACACCAGGGACTGTATGGTGATATGAACCTACTCTCAGGCCCACAACACCAGGGAATGTATGGTGACATGAACCTACTATCAGACGCACAACATCAGGGACTGTATGGTGACATGAACCTACCATCGGACACACACATGGGACTGTATGGTGATATGAAACTACTATCAGAAGCACAACAACAGGGACTGTATGGTGACATGAACCCACTATCAAACACATAACACCAGGGACTGTATGGTGACATGAACCTACTCTTGGACACACAACACCAGGGATTGTATGGTGACATGAACCTAATATCAGATTCACAACACCAGGAATTGTATGGTGACATGAACCTACTATCAGACGCACAACATCGGGGCCATTACAGTGATATGAACGTACTATCAGACACACAACACTAGGAACTGTATGGTGACATGAACCTACTCTCAGGCCCACAACACCAGGGACTGTATGATTACATGAACTTATTATCAGACCCACAATACCAGGATATTTATAGTGACATGAACCTGCTATCAGACGCACAAAAGGGCATTTATAGTGACATGAACCTGCTATCAGACGCACAACAGGGCATTTATAGTGACATGAACCTACTATCAGACCCACAATACCAGAGCATTTATAGTGACATGAACCTGCTATCAGACGCACAACAGGGCATTTATAGTGACATGAACCTATTATCAGACGCATAATACCAGGGACTGTATGGTGGCATGAACCTACTATCAGACCCACAATACCAGGGAATTTATAGTGACATGAACCTGCTATCAGACGCACAACAGGATATTTATAGTGACATGAACCTACTATCAGACCCACAATACCAGAGACTGTATAGTGACATGAACCTACTCTCAGACCCACAACACCAGCGACTGTTTGGTGACATGAATCTATTATCAGACACACAACACCACAGGCTGTATAGTGACATGAACCTACTCTCAGACCCACAACACCAGCGACTGTTTGGTGGCATGAACCTACTATCAGACACACAATACCATAGGCTGTATAGTGACATGAACCTACTCTCAGACCCACAACACCAGGGGCTGTATGGTGACATGAACCTACTTTCAGACACAACACCAGGGACTATTTGGTGACATGAACCTACTATCAGACACACAACACCACGGGCTATATAGTGACATGAACCTATTATCAGACCCACAACACTACGGACTGTATGGTGACATGAACCTACTATCAGACACACAACATCGGGGACTGTATGGCGACATGAACTTACTATCAGACGCACAACAACAGGGCCTTTATAGTGACATGAACCTACTATCAGGCGCACAACACCAGGGACTGTATGGTGACATGAACTTACTATCAGACCTACAATACCAGGGCATTTATAGTGACATGAACCTGCTATCAGACGCACAACAGGGCATTTTTAGTGACATGAACTACTATCAGATCCACAATACCAGGACATTTATAGTGACATGAACCTACTATCAGACCCACAATACCAGGGACTGTATAGTGACATGAACCTACTCTCAGACCCAAAACACCAGGGACTGTATAGTGACATGAACCTACTATCAGACCCGCAACACCAGCGACTGTTTGGTGACATGAACCTACTATCAGATACAAAACACCACGCGCTGTATAATGACATGAACTACTCTCAGACCCACAACACCAGGGACTGTATGGTGACATGAATCTACTTTCAGACACACAACACCAAGGACTATTTGGTGACATGAGCCTACTATCAGACACACAACACCACGGGCTGTATAGTGACATGAACCTATTATCAGACCCACAACACCACGGACTGTATGGTGACATAAACCTACTTATTCCCGAGAAAAAAAAACAAGACGAAATTAAATAACCAAGAAAAATCGTTAAATTGTACTGCAGTGTTCTATAATATTTAGAACAGTTACAAAACTAGCTGCTAGTGCATTGATTCACGTCCGTGTTGCAGACAAGCGGTAGCAAAGAACTGTTTGACCACACCTTTGTTTTTGTTTCTACGAACTCTCTCCTTCTCCCTTAATAATTCCATCTGCCTTTACTTTACACACGTTCAATACGTGCAGACAGTTTATAATGGGTAGAGCCTTTTTTCCTACATCGTGTGAATGTAAATAGTAGTGCATTCTCAGAATCGTGTTATACCTGGCTTACGGATATTACTGCCCCTCTCTTCCATTAATACAACTAGCAGCGTCGCTTAAGAAGAAAAATGGCGACTGGTTCAAACCAAGTCATTCGGGTTGTTCTGCCCGTACGCCTGCTGCTTTTCACATTTCTTCGACGATCACTTCACACACACACACACACACACACACACACACACAAACACACACACACATTACATTCCCTTTCAGAAGAACAGATGGAGGCTGTTGCAAGTCATAATTCTTATACGTTTAGGTTCGACAGTCCAAAAACTTGCCAGGTTTCCACTTTTGGTTTTTGATGCACTTTAAGATTTAAAAACGGCGAACAAAGATAGAGGCAGCGTGTTCACCCGAAAAATCTCAAAACATTTCCAATGCTAATTTCATGTAGCATAAACACATTACTGGAGGGCGATTTAGTAACGAATTGAGAAAATTAAAAAAAATAAATAAACTAATACTGTCGTTGCTTTCTTCGTTAGTTTTCCACAAGCATCAAATTTCGAAGCTTTCAGGGCACAAAATTCGCCCGGAATATGGTGACTTTCCTTTTCAATATCGCAACTCGCAGTAGCTTAAATTTAAAAAAAAAAGATAATATTTAAATTCAGATATAAAAGTACTCAATCCAGAGCAAACGATTGGTGGTAAGGATTCAAACGACATCCGGCATCTGTACGGCAAAAAAACGGTATTTTTATACAGTATCATACATCGTCAACACAACAACAACAACAACGTAGAGTATTTACTTCTGATTTATTTAATGATACTCTCAGTAGCACAGATTATGTAGCGATAAATTGTAGAATTGCAGTTCCTTGCATATATAGTTGAGTGTAAATAAATCAAGATTCTTTTTAATAATTTCATGTACTGGAAACAAAATAACAGTTTAAAACATAATTTTTAACTAAAAGGTAAAGGTAAAGTGATCCCGTTACAGGCCCGGTGTGATCCACATGGTGGGTAGAGGTATAGCTGTACTCTTCTATGACCGCGGCACTAGAAGGGGGTGAGTGATCAGCAGCACGCCCCGGCCGCACTTTACCCCCTGGAAAGACCCGGTATCCATTTTACAGGGGGTTGGGTTGGCCCCAGGGCCGGTCTGGACGGGGCGGAAATCTCGTTCCAACCGGGATTCGATCCCGGACCGTCCAGCCCGAAGTTAGTCGTTAATAATACGCGTTTACAAATTTCGATACGTGGCGTCAAAATCAGATTTTTAAAGTTATCAATAAGTAGGTTTCTCAGTGAGTTATTAAAATCTTATGCATTCGAAATAGGAATAAAATATTTTGACGTGTCTTAATATATTCTTATAACATACTGATGCTTTGATATTTGATATTAACTTGTTTATCTTGCAGTCCGCTATAATATGTAAATACTAAAAATTAAATTTGAATTTATGAAAGATTAAGTAACATGCAGTCGGAGGGCACGTGGATGATCCTTCTATTGATGCGTTTTTCCTTTCATAATTTCCATAAAACATTAAACTCTCTCTAATATTTCATTTTTGGACTCTCGATTCTAATACGACAAAACTTTTCGTTAATTTCTATGCTCTTATCGATAATGGACGTGTAATGTTAGAAAGAGAAATGCTGTACTTAACGAAGCCGTCAACTGATATGATTATATCGCGTGGGAGGAAGATGACTGAAATATGTTTACGAAGCAACAGTGGAATTAGAGTGGCATGGTAAAACCGAGATAGTCTGAGAAAAGTCTGTACCAGTATCACATCTTCAGCCATAAATCACACAACCATTTCTCTGGGATCAGACTCGGGGCTCCGTGGATAGAGGCCGGCGACCATCCGCCCCATCTAACGCCATTAAGATTTACGTTCATCCCGACATATAAAAAAAGTTCTTGCCTCACACAGAACACAATTCTTGTATATTATAAAAACTAATCGTTTATTATTGTTGAGGGAAATTGCATATTTCTTGCGAGAAACGTGCCAAACAAACACTATGTGGCATAATTCTGACTTTCTTATTGTTACAGCAGATGTAGTTGTCACTCGGTTTCGTACGGTTAGACCACAAAAATAATGAGAAAAAAACTGGTGACTGGCCTTTCAACCGATGAGGTCATGTTTCTGTCACAAGAGATAACAAACGAAATTTGTAGATCTGACTGCCCTGCCCCGAAATAAACAGGCGTGATGTTTCAAGCCAAAATCATCTAAGTGAAATTTGATAGATCCTTTTACAGCCTATCAAACAACACTTTGTAATTTGGGCTGTAGGCAGTCTTAGATAGCCTATGACATACATACTTTCGTATAATATAAACCGACCAAATGCACCTTTGTTAAACTAATACTTTAGTTTTTACGATATCTTCTACATGTTTAGCAAGACGGTTGTAAGTATAGGTATGATATAATTTTTTTACATGCCATCGGTATAAGGAGTCTTGTAGGTGGAAGAGTGTGTTCGGTACTGAGGTCTAGGAAGTTTGTGTATGCTCCACCAACCGTTTGCATGTAAACAAATCATACCATACCAGTACGTACAACCATCGTTCTGAAGATGAACCCTCGGCTTCGAAACATGTAGCAGACATCGTAAAAATTAAAATATTATTTTAACAAAGGTGCATTTTGTTAGTTTATATTATACGATATTACAAGTCACGGTGCAAAAAAAAGGAATATTTTCATCATCCTTAAAGTGAAACATCTTGTGATTACAGCATGATGCCACTTCATATTGCATTTTGAGCCTGCTTTTGACTCATAAATCAACCATACAAAAGTTATATCCCCATATCAGACAGCCTTGTCGCTTCTGCAGTAACTAAAGTGATGTTAAAACAAGAAGCACAGCAGATATGGCTTGGCGAGACTAAAAGTTCCCAGCAGTGTAAAATACTGGTACTATTTAGTGCGAGTCTTTACCGGTTAGTTTCCGCCTACTTGAGATCAGGTCTGAATACGAATTAATCTTTTCCCCTTGTACCACAGTACGATACCGGTGCACAAACAGGTCTCCAGTTGACTGCGATTCATAGAATTGAAAACTTGTTCCACCAAACAACTTGCAGTACGGTGTTCCTCCAGTAGTAACTGCCGCTAGACAGTAGACTAATATAACTTTCATACAATGAGACCGATCCATCATAAGACAAAGGAAAACAAATTGCTACTATTTGGTAACTGGTAGAATATCGTGACATCTCAATGGGGCGGCTGATGGGTTCGGCAAAGATCTCTGAGGGACAAATTAGCATCTGTTACTAACGCCATGTTGTGAGAGCACTTCTGTTTATCAGGGAGGCGAGAACATCTGTTTGTTTCGCTCACTCGCTCGGCCTTTTTCTGTGCACTCAGTGCGTGCAAATGTTGAACAAAACTATTTACCTACACCTGATTTCCGTGTCTGAGAATGTGTGGTATTTTCCTCACGGGCAGAAATATATCGGTTTCATTTAATTGGCACTAAGACTTTGAGAAGCGGAACAGCTCATATGTTGTGGACTCGAACAAGGATCTAGTTTTGTTTAATTCCTTTTGATTTGGATTGCATCTTTAAACATTCATTACAATTCTTAGTAGATGCTATACTGCGGACGCGGGAAAAAATCGCATGGGTGGTGGGGATGACGGTGACAGAGCCCTCCCCAATCTCTACATATTGTTTATTGTGTTCCCCTCCAGTCCTCTTTGGCATACGTCTACAAGTCCATGGCGCATCACGATGGCGAAGTTGACAATGTGATTATCAAGAAGGACTACTGGAGGGAGGAGGCGAATAGAGGTTTACTCTACGAATACTCTTTCCGTGCCCTCAGTGTAGTAACATGACATATCTGTATTTCATAGCCAGAATGCAGCACGAAATTATATCAGAGATCTACAGAAAAAAAAAACAGGTAATTATTTAAATATGTTGCACATTTAGAATACTCTGTAATGACAAAAATAATTCAAAATTAAATTCACGAATAATTTAAAGGCTTTTATTTTTATGTAGCCTAACTACCTGCTATCATTCCGTTCGGAATCTTGTCCGTCCATCTTCTTATACAGGGGTCTCTGGAAGAAAGAAAAGAAACGTAGGACGTCTGAGAAACAAGAGTGTGAAAAAGACATTTGGATATAAGTGAAAGGTATTAAGAGAAGGCGGAGAAAATTGCAGAATAAACAGCTTCGGAGTTTGTGGTATTATCGCGGTGCTAAAATTCCGAAGTACCAAATAGGTGGCACATGTGGCATGTATGGATGCGATACTAAGAGATGCAACCAAGACTTAAATATTAACGCCGAAGGAAAAGAGAGATTTAGAGACAGAAAACAATACCAACATAATAATAACAATTAAACATACTGCTTTCTATTTCATTACATAAAGTAGACACGTGGCCGCCTAATAATATGTTCTAGTGGAACACACTAGTAACATGTAGTCCACTGCCACTGCGTCTCCTCTCCTAACTCAATGCTGCTGCTGCTGCTACTGCTACTACTTCTACTACCACCACCACCACCACTACCACCATCACCACCACCACTACTACTACTACTACTACTACTACTACTACTACTACCACCACCACCACCACTATTACTACTACTACTACTACTACTACTGTTGCTGCTGCTCTTTTGCAACTGCTACTTACTAAATGCATGGAGCAGCGTCTTTGCAATCTCAGTTCCTCAGCTAGTCAAGAAATTCCACACAATTT
>Ga0123355_10004968_pt1 | contig 19362 bp, 18 predicted proteins | sample TergutEmb28metaG_3_FD_89872 | JGI IMG/M metagenome (GOLD analysis project Ga0123355, IMG submission 89872) | Embiratermes neotenicus P1 segment gut microbial communities from Petit-Saut dam, French Guiana - Emb289 P1 | ecosystem: Host-associated > Arthropoda: Insects > Digestive system > Gut ... | reverse complement strand
TTGAATATACCGGCATATTCAGAAACGAGCAACAACAAAGAAGAGCATCTACGGCCTTAGGCGTAGCAGGAGTAATACTAAGCGCCAGAGGCGACCACGCAAGCGCTGACGAAGCACAAGCAAGCAGGGATGAGTTGACAAGAGATTCTTTCAGGTGTGAACTTATAGTAATTTTTCAGTAATAAACAGTATTTTTGTATAATTATAAATTGAAGTTTTAAAAAAGGAGATTTTAATGAAAAAAATTTTACTGGTTTGTCTTATGGTTTTTGCTTTTAGCGCTTACGCACACGCAAACCGTTTTTCCGAGGCTATTTCAGCCGGAAACTTTTATTTAGGGCTTGGAGTAGGCGCCGGCGGAAGTAACAATATTGACGAAGTTATGGCACAAATGCCTTTTGGAAACAGAAACAGCAGCTCTTCCAACGCGTTTTGGGGTTTGGAAGCAGGTTTTGAAACACCTATAATAAGCGAAACACAGTTACTTGGACTCCGGCTTGGCGTTAACTGGCATTCCGAAGCAAAAAGCAGAGTATCCGTAGGCCCGTGGTTTGACGAGATAAAAAATACCATAAGAACGATACCATTAACGGCTTATTACAAACATATGTTTGAAAATTCTAAATTTTCGGTTACAGGCGGGCTTGGGGTAACTTTTATCAGCATGGAATGGACTGACACTTACTATGATTCGTTTGGGTCCGGTTCTGTTTCGGTTACAGATTCCAGAACTTCGCCCCATATAGCTTTTGGCGCGGAATACAGATTTTCGCAACTTTTCGGACTTTCGCTTGATTTCAGATACGCTTTTGACGGTGAAATAGAAAGAGGCGATTTTAGGAGAGACGTAAGCTTTGTAGGCGGTCTTATGGCAAGATTTTATTTTTAACATATGCCTGACTGTTTAAAGGAGTTTTAATGAAAAAAATTTTACTGGTTTGTTTTATGTTTTTTGCTGTTAGCGCATATGCGCACGCAAGCGCAATGCAGTTTGTAGACAGGGTTGCAAATAGAAACCTTTATATCGGTATTGCAGTGGGTGCCGGCGGGGACGACAACTTTACAGGCGTTTCTGCGATAAGCCCCGGTGTTTCTATATCAAGCAGCAGTTCAAACGCGTTTTTTGGTTTGGAAGCGGGTTTTGAAGCGCCCGTAATAGGCGACCATCAGTGGTTGGGATTTAGGGTTAATGTTAACCGGCATTCCGAGGCAAAACTTACCACGCGCGCAGGTCTAAATTCTAACGAAATAAAAAATTCAATTATGACAGTACCCATAACAGCTTATTATAAACATTTTTTTAATCACTCTGCCTTTTCGATAATGGGCGGCGCGGGCATAACATTTATAAGTTCACAATGGGATTTTGACACGTATATATCAGGCTCAGGCCTGACGTCTACATCTTTTACAGAGTCCAGAATTTCACCGCATTTGGTTTTCGGAGCGGAACACAGGTTTAGCCCGCTTTTTGGACTAGGGTTGGATTTTAGATATACTTTTAACGCTGAAATGCAAAGAGATTACTTATTACAAGAACTTAAAAGAGACGTAAGCTTTGTAGGCACTTTAACAGCAAGATTTTATTTTTAAAACAAGGTTTTTTTGTAAGCGCGCGGGTTTAAAAAACCTGCGCGCTTTTTTTATTTTTAGAAGTTTTTGGCGCAACATTGCCCCTTTAATTATTACGCTTAAAATGGTATATTAAAAACGTTGATTTTATAAGCCTTTTTAAAAACTTTAACAACCCTTTGGAAATGAAAGAACATAACCCGACTAATCGCCGCGCCAACATTGTGTTTGCGATATTTATAATTGTATCCGGTTTTTTTATAGCCGCCGACACAACGCCGTCTGTCCGTTTTGTTAAGCGTTTCATTTATTACGCATTATTTCCCTCAATCGAAAGCGCTTCGTTTTTTATGAACTATACCGGCACCGCTTTTGAAAACTTAAGAAGTATTGTCCGCTACCGTCAGGAAAACATATCTTTAAAAAATCAAAACATACTTCTTTTAAACAAACTTCACAACCTTCAAGGCATTAGGGAAGAAAACTTGCGCCTTGGCGCGCTTTTAAGTTTAAGCGTAGCGCCCGACACAAAAGCGGTGTTTGCGCGCGTAGTGCTTAGGGAACCAAGCCAGTGGTACCAGTGGATGGTAATAAACAAAGGTTCCCGCCATGGCATTACACGCGGGCTTGCCGTTGTGGGCGTAACGCCACAAGGCCAAACTTTTGCGGTGGGGCGCATTGCCGAAACTTTTGCTTATTCGTCGCGCGTTGCGCTTATAACAAACTCAAGGTCTGTTATTCCCTCTTATATTGAAGGCTCGGGGTTTGACTGCCTTGCCGAAGGCCAAGGCGGCAGGCTTATAAGGCTTACTTTTATATCACAGGAAGCGCCCATTTCTGTGGGCGATGAAATTTTAACCAGCCCTTTAAGCGCGGTTTTCAGGCCGTCTACACCCGTCGGGCGCATAAGGCAAATTTTTGAAGATTTTGTACCGGGCTACAAGTATGCCATAGCAGACCTGCACATGCATTTAAACCAAGTTTATGAAGTTGCCGTAATTGTACCCATAGCAGAAACGGAGGATAATTAGAAGTGGCAATTTTTTTATACTATGCTCTTGTATATATTTTTGCTTGCATTTGGCAGTTTGTGCTGGGGCAGTTCATGCCCTTTGACGTTTACCCCAACTTTATTTTAGTGGTTATAATTTACATGGGTCTGACGCGCGGCACTATGACAGCCCAAACATTCGGCTTTATTTTAGGCATTACATGGGATATGTTTTCAACAGATGTTTTCGGCTCGCGCGCCTTTATGTTTACAATTGTGGGTTACTTTGTAGGAAAGTTTTCAAAAGATTTGCATGCCTCAAATATACCCGCGCAAATGATACTGACTTTTTGCGCTTCGGTAATAGTATGGCTGGGGCTGGGGCTTGTGTATTTAGCGTCTAGCCCCGCAGAAAGCGCTGCCTACTTTGCTATGACCCGCGTAGACATTTACAGAATAATGGTGCTTGTGCTGGTGTCTCCCGTATTTTTTGCCTCTTTAAAATTTCTTGAAGGATTAATTATAAATGGTCTGGCAGAGAGAAGATAGGTTTTCTTTCGAAATTTTTTCAAAAAAACATAAAGCGATAATGATTTTATTTATGTTTTTTTTCTGTGTGCTGTCTGTACGGCTTTTTTATATGCAAATTATACGCGGAAATCATTACCAGGCTATTTCCGAACGGCAACGCTTACATACCACGCGCGAACGCGCCCCGCGCGGCATAATTTACGATTCCTCCGGCCGCCCGATGGTAGGTAACGACTATACCTACATGATTTTATTTCAACCTTTCAGGCAAGACGCTGCCCCGCCCGAATGCGCCATAGCCGAACTAAGCGAAATTTTAAACCAAGACGTATCGCAAGCTATAGCCCGCAGTATGCGTAGCGGACGCAGCGTAACAATTGCCAAAAATTTAACCCGCAAAGAAATGTTCAGGGTGCAGGAAAAAACGCTTAGCCTTTCGGGCATTACCGTTGCCAAAGAGCCTCAACGCCTTTCCCGCCACCCGCGCATTAACAGCCATGTGACAGGATATGTCAGCCAAATTAACAGAGCCGAACTTGACAGGCTTAGAGACGAAGGGTGGCGCCTTGGCGACCAAATAGGCCGCATTGGCATAGAAGGCCGCGCCAATCGCTATTTAAGGGGCATAGACGGGGGCAGGCAACTTGTGGTAGACGTGCGCGGACGCCCTGTGCAAGCGTTTCAGCATATTGCGCCCCAAATAGGTTCAAGCATACACACAACTATAAACTTAGATTTACAAATTGCCGCTTACGAAGCTCTTCAAAATACATCCACCCGGCGTGGAGCCGTAGTTGCCATAGACCCGAGAACGGGCGCGGTGCGCGCCCTTGTTTCAAGCCCCGGTTTTGACGCAGACAATTTTTCAAGAGATTTTATCAGAAACAGGCAAAACCCTGACCTTCCGCTTTTTAACCGTGCGCTCGCCGGACGCTACGCTCCCGGTTCAACATTTAAAATAATACCTTTTGTAGCGGCGCTTGAAGTTTTAAACCATAACCCCGCCGTAAGGCACCGCTGCACGGGAAGTTTTCAACTTGGCGACAGATATTTCGGCTGTTGGTTTCGCGAAGGGCACGGCAATGTTAACTTTTTACAATCTATGGCATTATCGTGCAATATTTATTATTACCATTTGGCTTTAGAGCTTGGCGTAAGCAATATTGAACGCTTTGCGCGTAAGTTTCACTTAGACCAGCTTACGGGAATCGATATTCCCGGCGAACAAAGAGGCTTTATTCCCAACCCCGAATGGAAAAGACAAAGAAAGCGCACACGCTGGCTTTCGGGCGACACATTAATTTTTTCTATAGGCCAGGGCGCTACTTTGGTTACGCCCTTGCAAATGGCTTCGCTTACGGCAACTGTTGCAAACAGAGGTATCGCGCGCAAACCTTTTGTCATACAAACCATTGTAGACGCTTGCGGCAACGTTGAATTTGAGGCTACCCCACGCTATAAAGAGCCCGTAGAATTAGCCGACCGCACTTGGGATCTTTTAAAGCAATCTTTGGTAGACGCCGTAGAACAAGGCACCGCATGGCGCACAAGGTTTCCAAACATGCGCGTTGCCGCAAAAACAGGCACAGCCCAAAATCCTCACGGTGAAAACCACGCCTGGCTAATAGCTTATGCGCCGGCTGACAACCCGCAACTTGCAGTTGCCGTATTAGTTGAAAACGCAGGCGGCGGCGGAATTATAGCAACGCCGATTGCCAGAAGAATTTTTGAAGTTTATTTTAATTTGGAATAATATAAAATGAGACTCGCTAACAATACTAATGTTTCCAGACGCCGCCTTAACCGGCAAAGTTTTTGGGCGCGCATTTTTTTCAGCATAGACTGGATAATGCTTGCCGCCGCCGCGGCATTGGTTACTATAAGCCTTTTTGCCGTGCATTCGGCAACTTTTGTACACCAAAACCCTGTAAGGTTTGTAGGGCGTCAGGCGGCGGCGGCAATCGCCGGCGTTATAGCAATGATTTTTTTTGCAAGTTTTAACTACCAATTTTACAAACGCTTATGGGCTTACATTTATGGCGCAAGCATTGCATTGCTTGCGTCTGTGCTTATTTTCGGCACCGTGGTAAACAATGCGCGCCGTTGGATAAACTTTCACTTTTTTTCTTTCCAACCGGTGGAAGTGGCAAAAATTATGTTTATAATAGCCATTGCCGCTTACTTAGACAATAAGCGAAAAGAAATGCGCAATATCTCGACGCTTTTTGCCGCAACCTGCATACTTCTCGGGCATTTTGCGCTTATTATGCTTCAGCCGGCGTTTTCGTCTACGCTTGTATATTTTCCCATACTTATAATTTTGTTTTACGCCAACGGCGCAGATGTATTTCACCTGTTTTGCATTATAACTTTTGGCGCGCTTGCCTTGGGCATACCGCTTGCCAATACTTTTTTTACGCTATACGCCGCTTCCGGCCAAACAAGCGGGCTTATGAGTTTTTTAATAAGCGCAACGTCTATTCCAAACGGCATATACATTCTTATAGGCATTATTATTTTAATTATACTTGCGTGGTGGTTTTTAAAAAAACTGCGCCTGAGAATACCCGCTGTCTACATTGTAGCCTTAATTTTTACAATTATCGCAGGGTGCATTGCTTCCGTAGCGGTGGAAGGCTCCATAAGGGAATATCAACGCCGCCGTTTAATAGTTTTTTTAAATCCGGGGATAGATCCGTTAGGTTCGGGCTTTAATACGTTACAATCTAAAATAACTTTAGGCTCGGGCGGGCTTTTAGGCAGAGGATTTTTAAACGGCACCCAAACACAACTTGGCTTTTTGCCCGAACACCACACCGACTATATTTTTTCTGTGATAGGTGAAGAGGGCGGCTTTGCGATGTCTATGCTTACGCTGTTTTTGTATGCGGTTTTTATATGGCGCGCAATGCTTATAGCCCAAAACTCCCGCGACAGGTTCGGGTCGTTACTGGCTATGGGAATATGCGTAATGTTTATGTTTCATGCGGTTATAAATATAGGCATGGTTATGGGAATAATGCCAACAGCAGGCATACCTTTGCTTATGGTGTCTTACGGGGGATCCAGCATGTTTTCTTCGCTTTGCGCCATAGGTATTTTAATGTCTATACAACTTAGGAGATACACCCACTAAGGCGCTTTATACTAAACGACTACTACGGATTAATATGATATCAGAAAAAAATTTAGACCTTATTTTACCTTTTATAGAACGCCCTTCGCGCTACTGCGGAACAGAGCTTAACTCCCATACGCCTGACATGTCGCAAGACTTTTCGGTTTGCCTTGCCTTTGGCGACGTTTACGAAGTAGGAACTTCAAACCTTGGGATAGAAATTTTATACCACTTGGTAAACGAGAGTAAACTTGCCCGCTGCGAACGCTGCTTTGCGCCGGCAACTGACCTTGAAAAAATTTTAAGAGAAAAAAACATAGGGCTTTTCAGCCTTGAATCTAAAAGTTTTTTAAACACTTTCGACATTGTAGGCTTTAGCCTGCAAAGCGAGCTTGCCGCTACAAACATTGTAAATATGTTAGACCTTTCAGGCATTAGCGTTTTTGCATGTGGCAGAAAAGAAGGCGAACCGCTTATTATCGGCGGCGGCCCTGTGCTTACAAACCCCGAGCCTTTTGCCGATTTTTTTGATTTATTTGTACTGGGAGACGGCGAGGAAGTTTTAGAAGAAGTAATAATTAAAGCTAAAGCGCTTAAATCGCAACATACCACCCGTAAAAATGTGTTGGAAACTTTGGCGCAAATACAAGGCGTTTATGTGCCAAGTTTTTACGACGCAACGTATAACACAGACGGCACTTTTGACGCGCTTACGCCAAACAACCCTGTAGCAAGCCCTAAAATATCTAAACGCGTTTCAGACGTAAACAAACTTTTTTTCCCCGCCGCAAAAATTGTGCCCTTTACCGAAACCGTGCACAACAGAATAAACATTGAAGTCGCGCGGGGTTGCCCCGGGCGTTGCCGTTTTTGCGCGGCGTCTAAATATTACCGTCCATGGCGCCAAAAGGAGCCGCAGGCTCTTTTAAAATTGTTAGATAGCAACTTACAAGCTACCGGATACAATGAAATATCTTTCAGTTCACTGTCTTCAAGCGATTACAAACATTTAAAAATGTTGCTTATTGAAACTTCCACGCGCTACAAGGCGCAAAAAATTAATATTTCACTGCCAAGCCTTCGTTGTAATGCTTTTTCGGTGGCGGCCGCCGCCTACATTAACGGCTTAAAACGCCCTACGCTAACCCTTGCGCCCGAGGCAGCAAGCCAAAAACTTAGAAACGTTATAGGCAAATATTTAAGCGACGAAGAAATTATTAATACGCTAACATTTGCCCACTCTTTAGGTTGGAAAGTTATAAAACTTTATTTTATGATAGGACTTCCCGCAGAAACTCCCGAAGATATTTTAGCAATAGGCCGCCTTATACGAAACGTAAAAGCACAAGCAAAGGGGCTAAACTTTAATATTACCGTTTCGCCTTTTGTGCCTAAAGCGCAAACAACTTTTCAATGGGCTCAAATGGCTCCCCAAGATGACATAAAAGAAAAAATATCAATTCTTAAAAAATTGCCCGCAAATATTAAAGCGCATAACTCAGCCTCAAGCCTTATAGAAGCTTTTCTCGCCCGCGGCGACAGACGGCTCGCCCGTGTTATATACAAAGTTTGGCAAAAAGGCGCGCGTTTAGACCAATGGGCAGAAAAATTTAATTTTTCACTTTGGCAGGAAGCTATATCAGAAAGCGGATTAAATTTAGATTTTTATGTTTACAGGCAACGCCCGGAAAATGAAAAGTTTCCGTGGGAGCATTTAGATTTTGGAGTAAGCAAAGAAGATTTATACAAAGACTATCTCGCAGGGCTCAAAGAAGCAGGATTGTATGACAAATCCGCAACCAACAAAAACATTCCGTCGCCTATCTCGGGTGAGCCCGCAAATTTTCCGCAACTGCCTGCGGCAATGCCGCAAAAACAGGCACAACCCCCAAAAATGAAAGTGCGCCTGCGCTTTGCAAGGCGCGGGCTGGTAAAATACGTTTCCCATTTAGAACAAATAGAAGTTTTAAGGCGCGCTATTATGCGTTCAGGGCTTCCCGTATGTTTTAGCGAGGGGTTTAGCCCGCAGGTTAAAGTTTCTTTCGGGCAAGCTATAAGCGTGGGGTATGAGTCGGAAACCGAAATAGCAGACCTATGCTTAAATGCCATAACACCGCCTGAGGAAATTTTTAAAAAAATTAACGCGGCACTTCCCAAAGGATATTTTCTTTTAAGCGCAAAACCCATACCTTTAAGCTTTCCTTCAGCGGAAAGCTCTTGTAATGCGATAGAATATGAAATTTCCGGTTTAAATTTAAGCAAAAGCGATATTAAGAAATTTCTGTCAAACACCCAAATTTTAATAACTAAACAAAAAAAGGGCAAAGCTGTTGAAATTGACGCAAAACCCCTAATAATAAAGCTTGAAAGCGCAGACACCGTGCGGTTAATTTTAAAGTCTGAAACAGGCAAAACCCTAAAGCCTGAAAGCATTTTAAAAAAACTATTGGAAAATAGTGAAAATTATGGCACAATATTAGGAATAAAACGTTTAAACGCTTTCGCTATAGCGCATGACGGGAAAATGTATGAACTTTAAAAAAATTTTTATCTCCTCGCTTTGTTTTTTACTGTTCTTTACGGCCGCCGCCACAGCTTCCAGGCGCGCCGCAGGACAAACAAGAAGAGTGGCGTTTTTCGGCGACGCTATAACCCTGAGAAACCCTGACCTGTTTGTAAACATGTTACAGCTTTTGCTAGACCACCATTACGGCGAAAATAGTGTGATAGTTGAAAATTATACGTTTTTCGACATGAACACCTCACAAGTTACCTCTTTTTTTACCAACAGGCGCCTACGTCCGGACCTTGCTGTAATTTTGTCGGGTGAAGCTAACTATTTTAACCTTATTGGTTTTTACGAGTATTACAGAGCGCGCACACGAAACGCCGCGCCGCGACAAATACCGCAAGACACAAGCTTAGACGCGGTAATTACGCTTAACCGTCAGGTCAGAAGTGTCTACAGGTCTAAAACAGCCCCTGCCGCTAGGTCACAAACCCCGCTTGCCGCGGCATTTAGGGCGGCCGTAGGGCTTACGGAAAGAGAAACTTTTGTGCCTGCGGTAGTGCCCGAATTTAAGCTGTTAGATAACCCGCTTTATCTTGAAAATTTAAACTTTATTACAAGAATACATTTTTATAATGACGCGTGGAATTATATTCGCCGCGGTGAGTTCGGCAATGCGCTTAGGGTTTTGTCTGTTTTTACCGCCCCCGACGGCGTTATGGATACCACCGTGTATTATATGCTTGGCATAATAGCATTAAATATGGGCAGTTATGAAACGGCTTTAAGGCATTTTAAGTCCGGCATACTTTTAGACCCTTTCGACCCCGACAACTTAAACTACCAAGGGCTTGTTTCGGTGTATATGTCTTTTGCGGGGCAACTTTCGGCAGACGCTTTATTTTTTGCACGGGTTTTAAGGCAACATACTCAGGATATGATAGAAGCTATTAACGCCATAACGTCTATCAACGTTGTAGATTTTGAAAAAAAGATAAACACCGTAAACCACTGGATAAAAAACGATTTTCAAAATATAAGAGAAGTTGCCGCACGCGGCGGCGTACCCGTACTTTTTTTAGATTATCCTAAGGAAGTGCAAGCAAATAACCCCATACATGCTTTCGCCCAAAGCCATAACGTTGCTTTTTTAAGCAACCAAAATGTGCCCAGCATAGATGAAGTCACTATTAACAGCTGGTACATGGCAATAGCGCGAAACGTATTTAACAAAATCAGAGACAGCAACCTGCTTTAGGTTGCCCGTAACAATTTAACTTTAAAGAGAGACCATATTGAAAAAAGAAATAGTAGTAAATAGAAATTTAGAAGAAACAAAAGTAGCGGTGCTTGAAGAAGGGCGCCTAAGCGATATTTTTATAGAACGCCGCGAATCTGAAAAAATATTAAACAATATTTACAAAGGTAAAGTGCAAAACATTGTGCCGGGGCTGGCAAGCGCTTTTGTAGATATCGGTTTTGGAAAAAGCGCGTACCTTGGCGCGGGCGACACCATAGCCCCCAAAGGCGAACATTCCATTGAAAATATGCTAAAGGTTGATCAGGAAGTATTGGTGCAGGTATATAAAGAGCCTATTTCCACCAAAGGCCCCAAAGTTACCATGGACATATCACTTCCCGGACGACTGCTTGTATATATGCCTTTTAGCAATAATATAGGCATATCAAAAAATATTGAAGACAAGACCGAATACGACCGCTTAAAAAAAATAGTGCAGGAATTAAAAACAGATATCGCAGGCGGCATAATAGTGCGTACCGAAGCTGAAGACGCCACCGAAGCCGAAATAAGCCGCGAAATAAAATATTTAACGCGCCTTTGGGCAAGCATAGTTTCGCGTTTTGAAAAAGCCCCCGCGCTAACTCTTGTGCATAAAGATTTGGGCGTGGTTTTTCAAACCATACGGGATTACTTTACCGAAGACGTTGAACATATGCAGATAGATTCTAAAAAAGAACTTAAAGACGTTACGGAGTTTGTAAAAATAGTTTCACCCGAACTCCTTGGCAAAATTACCCACTACGAAGGGTCTGTGCCTGTTTTTAAAGCTTACGGCATAGAGCAAGAAATACAGCGCCTGCGCTCTAACAAAGTAAAGTTGCCGTCCGGCGGTTATCTTATAATACAAGAAGCCGAATCTTTATGCGCTATAGATGTAAACTCTGGAAAATTCACGGGCAAAACATCACAAGAGGAAACCGCAGTTATAACAAACGTGCAAGCGGCATCCGAAATTGCGCGCCAGCTTCGGCTTAGAAATATCGGCGGCATAATAGTTATAGATTTTATAGACATGAAAAAACAGGGTAACCGCCAAAAAGTTTTAGAAGCCCTGCGCTCATCTGCAAAAGGCGATAAAGCCAAAATAAAAATATGGCCTATTACCCGCCTTGGGCTTATTGAAATGACGCGCGAAAGAAAGCGCGAATCTTTATTTTCACTGCTTGGAGACACCTGCCCCACATGCGGCGGTCTGGGACTAGTATTATCTAAAGAATCCATATTTATTAATGTTTGCGACGAGATAGAACAAATGCAGGGAGATATGCACCACGGTATAATAAAAATAAAAGTTAACCCTGACGTTGCCGAATATTTTAAAGAGCGCTTAGGGCGCCTTAAAGAGCTTTTTGGCAAAAAGTTTGAAATACACCAGTCGCAAAACATAGACAGAGAAGATTACAACATAATTTTTGAATAATTTAACTGGGGGCTTTGCACGCCCCTTATATTCTCGCTAGCTTGCCTTTTGTCTTTGCGGTTAAAGCACCGTTCAGGCGGCTTATGAGCGAAAAATTTTTAAGTTTATCGTTTTTCGCATGTTTGAAGCGGGCTACATTATAAGTCGTTATAAACTGCCCGCAAGTTCGAAAAACGCTTAAAAATTTTAAGCAAATGCCTGCCGGGTGCGCTAAGCGCAAAAACAAAAGGCAAGCTAACAAGGGCTTTAAGTTTATACACACATAAGGATACAAAATGCCAAAAGCCGTAAAAATAGATTTTGATAAGTTTTTTAACCTGCTTGTAAAGCTTCTGCTTTTAAACGCCTTTCTTATGGCGCTTATGAGCCTTTACAGGCTTATTTTTTTGCTTGCTTTCGGCAATTTTGCAGAACTAGCCGGCATGTGGAATTTTGTACTTAGGGCTTTTGGCATGGGCTTACGCTTTGACGCTTCCCCCCTTGCCTATGTTAACATGCCTGTAGTAGTGGGTTTTTTGGTTTTAACTTTGCTTAGCAAAAATTTTAATACGGGCTTAAAAATTGCGAAGTATTATTACACGCTAATGTTTGCCTTTTTTACTTTTGCAACCATTGTAAACTTTGGTTTTTACTTAAACTTTCAAAACCATATAAACATTTTAATTTTTGGATTTTTTGAAGACGACACCTACGCATTAATTCAAACCATAATACGCGACCGCCGCTTAATACCGGTAATGCTGGCATTTTTTGCAGTTTGCTACGGAGTGTACAAAGTGTGCGCGGCAATTTTAAAAGATACCAAAAATAATTTCAGCCTTGCCAGAGGCTATGTTTTTAACGCGGTTGCCACCGTGTTAATTCTGGGACTTTTATTTTTGGCGGCGCGCGGCACGGTTAGCATGTTTCCGTTAGGCTCGTTCCATGCAGACATTTCACCCAGTAAATTTATAAACAAACTCGCGCTTAATGTTACACAGCCCCTTACAGACACAGTGTATGCAAGGCTCGAAATGGTGCGGGGAACTGTAAACCTTGCAGGCATTCTTGGCGCATATCACATACAGCCGGACGTTTCAATGTTTAAAGGGCATGTTCCTTTTAACCCATATACCGCCGAAAATCCGCCCAATGTTGTAGTAATTGTTATGGAAAGCTTCGGGCTTTTTCCTATACTTTTTGACAGCCCTGAGTTTAATGTTATGGGAGATTTAAGCAGACACTTCCAAGAAGACATTTTGCTTAAAAATATGCTCCCTGCAGGACATATTACAATTGACGCGCTTGAAGCATTAGTTTTAAACATGCCGCCCATACCTCCCATGGGCTATATTACCCAAACCCCGCGGGCATTTTACAGTTACGCAAGTTCTGCGGCTAATGTGTTTAGAAGAGCAGGGTTTTCTACCGTAGCGGTTTACGGGGGTAGTTTTGCGTGGCGCGGCATGAATACTTTTTTAAGGTCGCAAGGCTTCCAAAGGCTTGTGGGTGAGGGCGACATTGTTAATGTTCACAGACATCAATGGGGCTTAAACGACCAACAGTTTTTAGAACTTGTTTACAGAGAACTTACAAATGCAGAAGAGCCCGTGTTTATATTTTCTTTATCTACCGCGGTTCATCCGCCTTACGAAATACCGCCCACGTTTACGCCGCTTCCTATAACCATACCCCAAGAAGTCCGCAATATGATGCCTCATGAAAGGCGTTGGGGCAACAGAATATTTGAAACTTTCCAATTTGCAAACATTCAACTTGCGGCTTTTTTAGACAGGATAAAAAATTCTCACTTAGCCGAAAACACAATAGTAGTTATAACGGGTGATCACTCTTTAAGGGAATTCACGCACTTTTCAAACGAAGACGCGTTTTTGCGCTGGGCGGTTCCGTTTTACATTTATTTGCCGCCGCGATTCAGGCGTGAAATTGATACGTCGCAAGTCGCTTCACACTTAGATATTATGCCTACGCTTTATCATCTTGCTCTTTCAGACATAAACTATATTGCCGCCGGCAGAAATTTATTTTCAGAAGGTCCCGGGTTTACTTTTAATACTTTCGGCATTGCAGCGCAAGACGACATAGCCATAAGGTTCAATTTTACGCACAGAAATTTCTCAAGTTGGCTTTTTGATAATACCACAGGGCGCTTAAGCGCTACAGATACAACACCGGCGCATTTAGAACTACTTGAGCGCTACCAGCGCACACTACTAAGCGCTCGCAAACTTTTACACCCTACTGCTAAAGAAAGAAAAACTCAAAAAGGGCAAAAGCATGAAAAAGAAACCTATTAATTATGTTTTTTTTAGCATTTTTGCATTGTGTTTTATATTTGCTTGCACTCTTTTTGTCAGGCAAAGAAACGATGACGCTTCGCTTCTGAAAGCTGCAAGCAAGGGTGAAGCAGAAAAAGTTGCACGTTTCCTTGCCGCCGGAGTAGATGTAAATACCACAGACGCCCTAGGCCGCACAGCACTAATGAACGCCGCGGCAACGGGAAACCTGCAAACAATTAAAATATTGGTTGAACACGGCGCAAATATTAATGCTAGTAACTCGCACGGCACCACAGCTTTAATGTATGCCGCAAGGCATAGTACGTGCAAAAGGCGCAAATATCTTGTCCAACACGGAGCTGATGTCAACATGCGCGACAACTGCGGACACACCGCGCTTATGCACCAAGCATATGCCGGCAATTACCCCGCCGTAAAATTTTTATTGACTAATGGCGCCATTATTGACATTTTCGACTGTAACGGCTTTGGCGCTTTAACTTATGCGGCAATAAAAAACAGAGCCGACATTGTTGAACTTTTAATAAGGCACGGCGCAAACCCTAACAAAAAAGCAAATATATACTCTCTAACGCCGCTAATGCTTGCGGCAAAATATAATAGCGTTGAAACCGTAAAAGTTCTCATAGAGAAAGGCGCCAATATTAACGCAAAAGATATTCACGGCAGAACCGCCATGGATTATGCCATTTACAACGCCCATGACGATGTTGTAAAACACCTTAAAGCGCCGTGCGCCCGACCACGACTAAGATGAAACTTATATCATGGAACGTCAACGGACTGCGCGCTGTTTATAAAAAAAACTTTCTAACTTGGTTTGAAACGCAAAACGCAGATATTATAGCGCTTCAAGAAACAAAAGCAGACTTGTCACAATTGCCAAATGAGCTTAAAGAAATTTCGGGTTATAATTTTTACATCTCTACACCCCAAAAAAAAGGTTATTCGGGGGTTTGCATTTGGAGTAAGCAAAAGCCGCTTTCGGTTTCTTACTCTATAGAAAATGACAGGTTTGATTCGGAAGGCAGGATTGTAGCTTTAGAATTTGAAAAGTTTTGGTTTTATAATGTGTACTTTCCTAATGGCGGAGCGTCGCCCGAGCGCCTAAAATACAAGCTGGATTTTTACGATTATTTTTTTGATTACGTTTTCAAAAAAACGCCTGCGCCTAAAGGGCATAATGCCCCTAGGGGTTTAGTAATTTGCGGCGATTATAATACCGCTCATACAGAAATAGATTTAGCCCGCCCCAAAGAAAACTCAAAAGTTTCGGGTTTTTTGCCGGAGGAACGCCTGAAACTTGACCATATAGTAAGCAAGGGCTTAACCGATACATTCAGGCATTTTCACTTATCGCCCGACAACTATACATGGTGGGATTATAAAACCGCCGCGCGCACGCGAAACGTCGGCTGGAGAATAGATTATTTTTTTGTAAACCAACCTGTGCTTAAATACCTAAAAAGCGCAAGTATTCAAAAAGATGTGCTTGGTTCTGACCACTGCCCCGTAGAAATTGAAATCTATTAAATACTAGTAATTTATATTACAATCCCCTTAAAAAATCGGGTTTGAGGGTGGATTTATTTTTGGATAGGGAAATTTCTTTTAGGGTATTTAGCACTAATTGTCTGTCTTTAGGAAAGCGCGCTTCTATAGGAACATAGTTGGAAGCATGGTTGGCAAAAAACAAGCACTTAAAATCTTCCATATTGGCTACCATAAGCCCAAGTTCATTAATAATTTCAAACGGGGTTAGCGGCGTGAACTCACCGTTTTTAACAAGTTTGTAAAGCGGCGCTTCGGGCGGTATCATTAATGTAAGCGCGGCAATTTGTTCGGGACGGGCGGCGCTTAAAATTTTTGCCGTTTCTATTGCGTGGCTTTGAGATAATGCCTTGCCTCCAAGCCCTAGTATTACTGTCACGTTTGACTTTATGCCAGCCTCTTTTAACTTTAAGCCTGCTTCTACATTATCTTGGGCAGCGCCGGCTTTTTGTATAAATTTATACGTTGCCTCACACCCCGTTTCAAAACCCGTATACACTAAAGACATTTTTTTGCTTTTTAAAGTTTGAAGTTCGCTAACGGATTTTTCAAGTATGCTTTGGGTTGTAGCATATAAAGAAATACGCCTCAAATACTTAAAGTGCTTGTTTAGTAAGTCTAAAATTTTTACTAAGTCATCAAACGGCACGCGAAGCGTATCGCCGTCTGCCAGAAAAATTTTATCTGCCTGCGGGTAGGCTTTAAAAGCCTGTTTAATATCTGTTTCTATATCTTTTAGAGATTTTATTTTGAAAGGTTTTGTTTTATAAGCAGGGCAAAAAGTGCAGGTGTTGTCAGGACAGCCCAGAGTAGGCTGAAGTATCAGGCTGTAAGCTTCCGACGGAGGGCGTATAACGGGCTCAATAAGGCGCATAATTACAAAATAGACTTTAGCGTTAAAGTTTGCACTGCATTGTCTAAGTTTACCTGCACTTGATGCATGCGGGTTTGGTCGCCTACTAAATCTGTATAAGTATTTAAGGCAGAGGCAAAATATTTTACTGCGCGCTGCATACCCGCAATATCATTTTGCAAGGTAGAAACTTCCATTAAAATAAGCGCCTGATTATTGCGATTTTGCGCGTAAATACGAGCATTCAGTTGGGGCGTAAGGCGCGTAAAAGCGCGGTCATATTGCACCAAGGCTAAATCAAACATATTCTGTCCGAGCAAACGCTCTGCACGTGAAATATTCCACGCGGCGCGAGCGCGGTTGTAGCGCCTGTGTACAAAGCTTATAGCGTCAAAAAGCAAACCGCTTACGGCAAACCCCGCTAAAAAACCAACCAGTATTGTTACAGTTTTTTTGTTCATTTTTAAACTTTGTCTTTTGCGATTAGGCTTTTCGAGAATTTTCGGCGCTTGCGACGACAACTCTCACTTGTGCCTTTAGCGCACTTTCAGAGCACTGCCAACCTCTTGCTGTTTTGCAGTGCTCTGCGTGCGCAACAGCGTTTTTGGGCTACTTTTTGTCGCGACAAAAAGTAGTACTGGGGGTTGCAAAGGGGGCAGGTATCGCCCCCTTTAACCTATATACCTTACAGTCTTGCGTTGGCTATAACCATCACAGGCAATCTTGAATTTCTTATAATGTTAACAAGCCCTATTTGTACGCCTCTCATGTTTTCGGCGTAGTTTATAAAGCCAAGTTGCAAACCGTTCATGTTTCTGGCGTAGTTAACAAAGCCCCACTGCAAAATTCTCATATCTTCGGCATAGTTAACCGCGCCAAGCATTACGCCTTGCGCACGGTTGTTAAAGTTTACAAAAGACCATTGCACACCCGTGAAATCTCTGGAGTGTGATACAAGCCCCACTTGCACACCTTGCATTGTGCCGATGCTTGAAAAAATCCAGTCCCACTGAAGACCTACAACATTATCAGTCATAGAAACAATACCAAGCCCCAATCCGCGCACATCTTGCGTATTAGGCACAGCAATATCTCCGATTAAAGACAATTTAATAGGGCTGGCTTGCGCAAAAGAAACTCCTGCAAAAACACTAACCGCAAACAAAGCAAGTAAAACTTTTTTCATTGTTACCATTCTCCTTTTTTAACGGGCTGTTTTGCCCGCTTTTTTAACTGCAATTTTTGTATTTTATAACATTTATTTTAGCTAGTAAAGGCATTGCCAAATTAATTAAAAAAACTCACAATGTTTTTTGATAATTCATCTACGCCAATGCCTTTTTTTGCGCTTACAGGGAAAATATCAGAAACGTCCAAATTAAACTTTTGGGCAAGAATTTCTTTAACCTTATCGTAGTTGCAGTTTGGAACTTTGTCGCATTTATTAGCGATAACTTTGAAAGGAACACCCGCGTCTGAAAGCCAGCCAGCCATGGAAAAATCTAATTCCGTAGGGCCTACAAATGCGTCTATGGCAACATAAACGCGTTTTTTAACTTTTCTTTGTGTAATATATTCTTCTATCATAGCTTGCCAAAGGGCAATTTCTTTGGGGTTTCCGCGGGCAAAGCCGTAACCCGGCAAGTCTGAAAGCCACCGCCCCTGAACTATAGCGTAAATGTTTATAGTGCGGGTGCGCCCGGGCGTTTTAGACGTGCGCGCAAGATTTTTTTGCCTGCATAAAGCGTTTATAATGCTGGATTTTCCAACGTTTGAACGCCCCACAAAAATGGCTTCGGCTAAACTTTGCGGAAGTTTTTTGTGAGTTGTTTCAGACATCACAAAAACTGTTTTTGAAAGGTCTTGAGCTTTCATTTACCTTCTAAGCCTGGCAAGCAGCCTTAACATTTCCATATAAATGATAATTAGCGTCAGCATAAGAGCTACCGCGCCATACCATTCCATATACTTAGGCGCGCCGTATTGCTCACCGCTGCGTATCATTTCAAAGTCAAATATAAGGCTAAGCCCGAATATCGCAAGTATAAAAAGGCTTATGCCTATGCCTATGGGGCCTGAGCTGTGAAGAAAAGGCACGCTGCGCCCGAACATAGACATAACAAAACTTATCAAATAAAGAGCAAGTATAGATAAAATACCCGTAGTAACTATAGTCCTGAGTTTTTGTGTGGGGCGTATAATTCCCATGCGATACATCCCAAGCATAAAAAACAACATACACATTGTAAGCATAACCGCGTTAAACACTATGCCGTCGTACATACGCTCAAACGCTAACGACACGGTACCAAGAAAAAGCCCTTGTAACAATGCGTAAACCGGCGCAAGCACGGGTGACAAGTTCTTTTTAAATATCATCACCATAAACACGACAAAAGCAATAAGCGAAAAAACCATTAAGCCGCCAGGCATAGGCGCGTTCCACGAATACCAAGCGCCTACGGCAAGTATAAGCCAAAGCACAAGGCTTTTGTTTATGGTGCCGTTAATTGTCATCGCCTCGGCGCCGTCATAAGCGCGGGATTCTGCGCGAAAAGTCTCTTCTTTAAGCATAGGGTTTGAACTGTTCATTCTTCTAAACATAATGTTTACTCTCCATTAATTACTGAAAATGCTTTTTTTAAAATTTCTTTTTGGGCGGGATAAGACAAAAGGCTTAAAGCCTTCTCAAAGCTTACCCACTCTGTTTTTTTTATTTCATCGCAAACTGCTTTGCCGGCGGCAACAGGTTTTTCAAAAACTTCGGCTTCTGCCAAAAAATATACGGAAATTTTGCGCACAGATTTGCCTGATGCGTTTGTTATATTGTAGCTTGCGGTTTCTTTAAAGCCGCTTATAAAGCGTATGTTTTTTATGCCGGTTTCTTCTAAAATTTCACGCCGCGCCGCGTCTGTTTCGGTTTCGTCCGGTTCAATATGGCCTTTGGCAAAACCCCATTCATTGTGGCGTTCAGACAGTACAAGCAAAAATAGCGGCTCACCTAAAGCGCCTGAACCAAAAATTACAGCCCCTGTCGAAACTTCAGTGTTCATAGTAGCAGGTATTTTACATTTTTAAGCGGCAAACGGTCAATATTGTATTGTTTTGAAAAGTATTATAAAGGTAAAAACATAGGCACTTGAAGTAAATAGTATCCAAAAAACTTTACGGGTGATATTATCTTGCCTAAGTTTAAAAATGCGGGCTATAGCTA